>JACCDW010214258.1_pt1 | contig 23372 bp, 31 predicted proteins | sample 7449781 | NCBI WGS metagenome assembly JACCDW01 (sample SAMN15323449, study PRJNA562643) | freshwater metagenome | isolation source: river surface water | place: USA:Blue River Watershed | collected 2017-08-18
CACATTATAATGACGAGTCACACTTTATATTGTTTGAGGTTTTTGATAAATTAATAGAAAATAATTAAAAGATGAAAATAGGATTTATAGGTGTCGGAAAATTAGGCAAAGATGCTGCTGAAGTTATGCACGCCGCGGGACATGAGGTTCACGGCTATGATAAGTACCCAAGAACAGGTACACCATTTGAAATGAAATATACTTTGAGAGATGTGTGTAAAGATAAAGAAATAATTTTTATTGCTGTACCAACACCACACCATCCTGATTATGATGGAAGATATCCTACATCACATTTACCACCAAAAGATTTTGATTATTCAATTGTTAGTGAAGTTTTATCTGAATTGAATGAATATACCACAAAAGAACAATTAGTGGTGTTAATATCAACTGTTTTACCGGGAACAATAAGAAGCGAATTTATTCCTTTAGTTAAAAATTATCGTTTTATTTACAATCCATATCTTATCGCTATGGGTACTGTAAAATGGGACATGGTTAATCCCGAAATGATTATAATTGGGACCGAAGATGGTACCACTACCGGTGATGCTAAATTATTAATCGATTTTTATGGTACATTTATTAGTAAGGATACTAGAATTGAAGTAGGTACATGGGATGATGCAGAGGCAATAAAAATATTTTACAATACATTCATTTCAACAAAAGTGGCATTGGTAAACATGATTCAAGATGTTGCGGAAAAAAATGGTAATATTGATACAGACGTAGTTACCGGTGCATTAGAAAGAAGTACTAAAAGAATTGTTAGTAAATCATATATGAAAGCCGGAATGGGTGATGGTGGTGGTTGTCATCCACGTGATAACATTGCTTTAAGATGGATGGCCAATAAATATGAATTGGGTTACGACTTGTTTGATTCAATCATGTTAGCACGAGAAAAACAAGCATTGAATATTGCAAAAAAATTAGTAGATTTGTCGAATTCATATAATTTACCGATTGTTATTTTAGGTAAATCATACAAGCCTGATGTTGATTATTTAGAAGGTTCAACTACTATATTAACAGGGTTTTATGTTGAACAATTGGGAAAAACTTTACAATTTGATGTTATTAGTGAACCGGCTATTTATTTATTAGGACATAGAGGTAAGTTTCACGATGTAGATTTTCCTAATGAGAGTGTGGTACTTGATGTTTGGAGAGAATACAAAAATGAAAAATTAATTGTCAAATATTACGGAAAAAACAATTAAAAATGAAATATATTTTAGGGATATCAGCTTTTTACCATGATTCATCAATTTGTCTTTTTAGAGATAATGAATTGATATTTGCCATTGAAGAAGAAAAATTCAGTGGTGTAAAACATGACAGTAGATTCCCTTTTAAATCTTTGGATTACGTTTTTAAGAAATTTAAATTAACTAAAGATAAAATTGAAGCGGTTTGTTTTTATGAAAACCCACATTTAAAATTAAAGAGAGTTTTACAAAACAATAAAAACCAATGGTTTAAAAATCCATTTTATTGTCTTAGTTCCTATTTTAACGCAAAGGACAATATAAGTTTTTTAAATAAAACATTACCAAAATATTCGGATAAAGTATTTTATTCAAATCATCACGAGTCTCACATATATTATTCATATTTTACATCTGATTTTGATGATTCTGTTTGTTTATCTATAGATGGTGTTGGTGAAATTGATACCATTACTATGGCGGTGGTAAAAGATAAAAATTTTTATTTCACATCAATTACAGAATATCCACATTCTTTAGGTTTATTCTATGCGGCAATGACATCGTTTTTAGGATTTAAACCAAATGAGGGTGAATATAAAGTCATGGGTTTAGCATCTTATGGCAATCCACATATGTTTTATTCTAAAGTAAAAGAACTCGTTAAATTTAAAAATTCTAAATTGGAGTGTAATTTAGATGTGTTTACTTGGAATAGGTCGAACAAATCGATGTTTAATCATAAGTTAAGTGAATTATTGGAAATCGACCCAAGACTCCCTGATGAAGAAATATTAACAGTTCATATGGATTTAGCATCTGCGGTTCAAAATGTATATGAAGAAATGTTAATTAATTTACTTAATACGATTGGTTTATTCACAGATAGTGCCGATTTATGTTTAAGTGGTGGGTGTGCATATAATGGAGTAGCAAATGGAAAAATTATAAACAACACAGATTTCAAAAATTTATGGATACCTGTTGCACCATCTGATGCTGGTTCCGCAATTGGTGCATGTTTGAATTACATGTATAATGTAAAAAAATACAATAAAAAAATCACTAAAAATCCCTTTTTAGGACCAAGTTTTGATGATAGTTATATTGGTTCTTTATTGACAAATAAGAAAAAAATAAAATTTAAAGATAAAGAATTACTGTTAGAATACATATCTAAAAAATTAAAAGAAGGGAAGGTAGTAGGTTGGTTTCAAGGACATTGTGAATTTGGTTCCAGAGCATTAGGTAATAGGTCAATATTAGCTAATCCGTCTATTGATGGGATGAAAGATAGAATCAACAAATTAATTAAAAAAAGGGAAATGTTCAGACCGTTTGCCCCATCAGTCATTAAAGAAAAACAACACGATTTCTTTATTATGAATTCTGATATACCTTACATGAATCAAGTGGTACAAGTAAAGCCGGAACATGTGGAGAATCTTAAATCAGTTGTTCATGTTGATAATTCTGCTAGAGTACAAACTGTTTATAAGAATACTATATTTCACGATTTATTAAAAGAATTCGAAAAACAAACCGGTTATCCAATATTGTTAAACACATCTTTTAATATTAAAGATAAAACAATGGTATTGACACCAAAAGATGCGTTGGAAACTTTTTATCAAACCGATATTGATATTTTGGTTTTAAATAACTATATTATAATAAAGTAAAACATACATGAGATTTTTTAAATGGATTAAAGAAATCTATGATTCTTGGAAAAGGAAAAAAAGATTTAAAAAAAAATTAGAAGAGTTAAGAAAAAGAGACCCGTTTATCTATAAACATTAATATATGAAGGTTGTACACACATTTTTTGAAAAAAATAAAATAATTTGGAAAGAATTAATATACTGTCAATATCTCAGTGCGTTACTAGCAAAAAAACATTATGGGAATATTTCTTTCTATGGTGATGATTACGCTTGTAGTCAAGTAGAAAAAATTGGTATACCATATGATAACATTAACTCGGATGTATTAAAAAATGTTGACCCAACTACGTGGAGTGTTCCTAAAATAAAGGTATACGAATCAATGAATGAACCATTTCTACATATTGATACTGATACCTTTCTGTTTAGTAAAATTGAATTTGACACATACAAACAAGACTATATGTTTAGTCATAAAGACATGTTTGTGCCGGGTGAAAATAATGAGAAATTATTGAAGAATCTTTATCAATATTGGTTCTGTAATATTGAAATAAACAACATTGATTACGGAAAAAAATATCCATTTAAAACTTTTGTTGAGAATTTTCAACAACAGGTACCAAACATATTACTTCAAGGTATGAGTGGGTATAAAGAATATTATTATTTGAATAAAACATACACCAATTTGTTTTTTGATTTGATGGAAAATATCGGTGAAGAAATTTTTGACGATATTCATTTTAGTTCTATTCCAAATATGAATATCTTGTATGTTAAAAATCATGAAAAATTTGCCGATGTTTGTAAAAGCACACTCAAACATTATGAGGAAAATAAAGAAAAAATAGATTCTGAAAAATTTGGTTCATGTTATATTGAACAGTTGATGTTACATACACATTTACGAATGGTGGATAAGAAGTATAAAAAAAGTAGTGAAAAACACAAAAATTTTATTTTCGAAGAATCACCGTTAGTTCAAATGGATTCACATAATAATGTACCATCTGTAGATGATGTGATTTTCCCATTAAAATTCAGACTACTAAATCAAAAACATTTTTCTTGTCCATGCTGTAACAATGATATAATAACATCACTATCAACAAGAAATTTGGATTTTAAGGAAATCAGTATTGAAAGTATTGAAGACATTAAAAACTACTTTGATTACAATTTTAATGGTTTTTTACATGTAACGTATTTAAAATGGTACGATGTCATTCAAGCAATTATAATCGATAAGCTTAGAGCGATTGTTGGTGACGACGAAATTAGAAAAATACACCATTATTTTTTAGATAAGTACCCACAATTAAATTTACCAATTATGTCAGGTGGTGAAAAATTATATAGTAAATTAACCGGATTTAAGTTTACTCAGGGTAAAAATTTATCATGATATTAGTTATAGTTGCGGTAAATGATGAATATACAAACATATCAAAATCCTGTATTAATAGGTTTATTGATAATAATTGGATTGTTAAAGTTTTAACAAATCAACCTGAAAAATTTCACAATTTAATTAATGTTGAAATATACGAATACAATAAAAAAATATTTAATTTTTTTGATAAAATATTATTTCCATTACAAATTAGTGAAAAATATGAAGAGGGTGTTTTATATATAGATGCCGATTTATTATGTAAGATTTCCGATGATTTCATTCTTAATTTCAAACCATCAAATGAGTTCTTATATTATGATACTTGGCCGGATGGTGAAACCTTTGAATACTATAAAACAAATGGATATTTCAGAGCGTTAGTAGAATTTTTAAATACCGAAAACACGTATGATTATAATCATTTAACAGCAATACTTGAATGGATTTATTACTTTCCTTATTCAAAAAAAATTAATAATTTAATCTATGATGCTGAGAGAATAAAATGTGTGTTTGAATATATGAGTATCTTAACATATACGGGATATAAGGGTATTGGTAATGGTGAGGGTATTGGTATATCTTATATACTCACCAACAACAACATTAAGATAAATAAATTTGAACAAATGCCATTTTTGATATGATATATTGGTTTACAGGTCAACCGGGTGCAGGTAAAACAAGTTTGGCCAACAAGTTACATGAATATTATGAAAAAAATAGGTTATATTTTTTATTAATGACTGTTGATGGTGATGATTTAAGAAACGTTTTTAATAATGTTAATTACACTATTAAAGGTAGGAAAAAAAACATAAAAAAAGCACAAGAAATAACAAAATTCCTACATAGTAAAAAATATAATGTTTTTGTTTCATTAGTGTCACCATTTAAAGAACAGAGAGACAAATTCAAATATGAAATGGGTAATAACATAATAGAAATTTATGTACATACCACAGAAGAAAGAGGTCGAGAAAATTATCATGTTGAGAATTATGAAGCACCGACAGAAAACTTTGTAGATATCGATACAACAAATAAAACAGTTGAAGAATCGTTTAAGGAGTTATTGAGAAAATTAAAGATATAGTCAAAATATTAATATATAATTACTAAAATGATAAGTAAAAAAAATAAATTAATATTGTTATTACCACCTAAAACAGGTAGTACATCATTCAAAAGATGTTTGATTCAATCAGGAATACACTTTGATTTACCAACAGGAAACGTTAAATATCCGGTGTATCATTCAACATTAACCGAGATAATTGAATCATATGAGGTTAACAAAGATGAATTAAATGAATATAAAATCATTCAAATTGTGAGAAATCCTTTTGATAGATTTGTTTCGGCATGGAAACATCAAAATGATATCATACACAGTAATTTACAATTATCTGATATGGTGGAAAAAGTTAGTAAACATAAGCATTTATTACCAAACAATATTGATGATTTTTATACATCATTTTATGGTAGTATTTCTTTTAAACATAACGCATTTCGAAATGGTAATTGGGGTGGTATGAAATTTTGGTGTGAACAGAATTGGTGGAATTTGTTAAACGACACAACCAAATATTTTAAACTCGAAAATCTTAAAAATAATACAGAAGAACTATCCGATTATTTGGGTATTAAATTACCTGAAATGCCACACATAAAACCTAATAAAGAATCAATAAGGGATAGTGATTATAGAATATACTATAATGAAAACATAAAAGGGGTAGTGTCAAAATTATACGAAAACGATTTAAAATTATTTGATTATGAATTTTAAAAATATTGGTAAAATTGATGTGACCGAATTAAAAAATAAGGTTCTTTCACAACCGTTAGAAATATGGGATGAGCACACGTATAGACAATCAATGTCCGGTACACATGCAAAAACAAAAACATTAGAAGTAATATGGGATAAAGATTCTTTAGTACATGGTAGTAAACAAAGTAAAATACATCAAAATTTTTATTTGTTTGAAATGGAAACTTTGTTGAATCAAATTAGACCATTATACAAAACAAATTATGGTGACGGTGAATTTATCAGAGTGTTGATTGTTAAATTATTTAATAATTCAAATATTTTACCACACGTTGACCAAGGTTCTAGCCTATCAAATTGTAAAAGAACACATATTGCTTTAATTACGAATGATGATATTACATTTACTGTAAATGATGAAGTAAAAAACTTAAAGGAAGGTGAAATTTGGGAGATTGATAACACTAAAGTTCATTCAGTTGATAATCCGACCGATTTAGATAGGATTCATTTAATAATCGATTGGATGCCAAAAAAAACAAACTTAATTTAATATGCCAATACTAATAGAAAATGATTTAATATGGGTGTCTATACCTAAATGTGCGAGTTTTTCAATTGAAGACGCCATTACCAATTCGGATTTAAAATATCAAATACATAGTATGTATACCGATTATAAAAATTGGCATGGACATACTGATTTAAAATTTTTATATGATGAATTTGGTTATAAAGAAACAGTTTGTATTAAAAGAGATTGGTTGGATAGATGGTTAAGTTCATTAGAATATTTTTTTTATGCAATGAATAGTCTCGGTAACGAAACTTTAGTTGAATGGGAAAATGTGGATAATGAATTTATATATAAAACGTTCCAAAAAGATTTCATGGAGCGACAAGAAGATAATATAGATGAATTATCATTGAAATTTTTAAAAAGACCAATTATTGACCCAAAACATAACAGAGGGTTATTTAAATTGTTTTTTTCACAAAATTATTGGAAATTAAACAAACCTTGTACTTACGAATTTGATATAAAAGAACTACATAAATTAGAGGAATTTATATACAATCGATATGGTAAAGTGATAAAAATTAAAAAACTTAATGAAATACCTAAAATAAAAAATAAGATTGTAATTAATGACGAATTAAAAGATTTTATTTGGGATATTTTTGAAAAACCTTTTGATAAAAACAAAAAACTACTATGATTGATAAAATTGAAATCGATGACAATGTATTTGTCTATAGAGTTAAAAAAACATTAATTCACAGTAAAGATGAAATATTAAAAAAGATAGAACAAAATGGTTCATATGCCAATATTCAACAATTAAAAAAGAATGGTTCATATAATGTTGGGATACAAGCACCATTAATCATTAGATGTGATGAGTTAAATGAAGTTGAAAATACTGCAAATAAAATTGCAAGTGAAATTTATGGGTTTGATTCTTTCATTAATAATACATGGTCATTTATTTTAAAACCAAATTATAAATTTCCAACAAACAATCATGAGGAAAATGGATGGCATGACCATTTGAGTGTATATGCGTTTAATAAAGAACATTATAAATCAAATATTACCTTTGTTTACTATTTACAATTACCTAACAATTTAAAAAATGATGATGGTATGTTATCTTTTAAATTGAATGATGATAAAATAATCAAAATAATGCCGGAGGAAAATGAATTTATAATTTTTTCATCTGATATTTTACATCGAGCGGAATTAAGCCCAAATTCCACATTAAACAGAGTGGTTATTGCTGGTAATATTCATTTTGTTAAAGAAATTGAAATAAAAAAAGAAATATCATTAATTTAAATTATGGATTTACTTAATATAATTAAAGCGTGGGGAGTTTCATATTTTGCAACAGATTTACAAAAACAAAGAGCAGAAGAACGAATGGAAATATGTAACTCTTGTGATTTTATAAGACAAGTTCCGGTTGGTTATATATGTGGTAAATGTCTTTGCCCAATAAGTAAAAAAGTATATTCATTAAAGTATAATGATTGTCCCGAAAAAAAATGGAAAGAAGTTGATATCAAGTTTTTTGATGGTCATAAAACAGATAAAACTTTGTTATAAAAAGATATTTATATAAAAACAAAATTATGAAAGGAGTATTGATTGGTAGTGATTTTATTAAAGCGTCTGATGGTTCATATAAAATCATTGAAATGAACACAAACGTTAGACTTTATAAAGATGAGGAATTTTCTTTAGAGGATTATATTGATAAAACAATCTTAAAAAATCTATTAATTCAGAATAATATTACTGAATTCGTATACATTCATCCGGGTAATGAATTCGCACCGAAACAAGAAAAAATAATATTTGAATATATTGCTGAGGAGTTAGGTATAACTTATACTAAGATAATTACACCTCAGAGCTCTGTAACTGTCCCTTATGTGGAGGATGCCGATAATAAATTCATATTACGACATTCATACGATAGTACAGCGTTAATTGACGACACATATTGTAATGATAACTATGAATTTGCAAAACTAATTGAAGGTAAACCATACGCAACTAAAAAAGTTATAAACGATTCCTCATTTGCATTAAATGATTTTATATCAGTCGATACAAGTAATGATTATCCAAATGTTATTGTTAAATCAAGATATCCTAATTACAATACAGTAGATTTTCCTAAAATATTTAAATTAAATAGTGATGAAGAATTAAACACACTATCAAATATTGAACAATCAACAGAAACATATGTTGAAGAATATATCTTATCTGAAGATTCATTTATTGATAATTGTGTAAACATCATAAGAAGTGTTGACATTGTGTATGGTCCTAATTTGGATACATTACATTTAGGTTCTCACCATATTCTATCGAGATTGGAAATTGATTTAAATGATGATACATATAACGAAAATAAAGAAATAAACCAAATAGGTAGAGTTAGGTATTCAACAAAGAATTCGATGAATATTTTCTCAACCAACATTAGATATCACGCAGACCAAGATTCAAAAATCATGTTGGCTGATGGTACAACTACCGACATATCAAATTTACAAGTTGGTGATGTAGTCACTTCACCCACATTTGAAAATTTTGATGCAATTGATGACGATAGTCCAAAGTACAAGTATTGGATAGGTTCATTTGAAAATAGTAAATCAACATTAGAATTAAGAAATGCGTCAGTTGTTTCATTAAATTCTAAAACTTTAGACACTATTTTTATAGAAATAACATTAGAAGACGGAACTTCATGGTCTGACTTACCATCATCACCAACATACGTTGAATTAAATAATAGTTTAATGACTAAATTTAAAACAATAGATGAACTTAGTGTTGGTGATAAATTTATATTATATAACTCAGACACAAATCAATTAGAAAAAATTGCAGTAACAAGTTTAGATGTAATTTTTAAATCGAATTTTACAATATATCAAATAGATATAGAACCTTATAACTTATTTATCTCATCAGTTGATGAAACAAATAACAGATATATGGTGATGCATAATGATGGATGTGCATATTGTTATGGTTATTCAGGAAATTGTGGGTATACTTATTGTGCATTTTTCTGTTATTTCTGTTACAAATCAGATATTAACTATAAAGAAAATTTAAATTTAGTGGGTAAATCACCATCAGGAATTAATATCTACCATTTTAATTATGTTGGAGAAGAAGGATTATATGAAGGTGTGGTTGCACAAGAATTAATTGGTACCGAGTATGAATCGGCAGTTATGTTAAATGACGAAAATATGTATTTAGTTGATTATAGTAAACTAGATGTTAAATTAAAAAAATTAAATTAATATGGCAAAGTTAAAAAAACAAAAGTTAGTAAAAACCACAACACAGGTCGACCAACAAGTAAAAACAATATTTGAAGACGTTATAAATCTTATTAAGATTAAGCACCTCCAATAAAAGTTTAAAAAATAAACATGAAAGAAATCAATTTAAATGATTACACATGTTCGGCCCCGTTTAATTCTTTAGAAATTCATAATAATGATTTTTTTGTTTGTTGTCCATCTTGGTTACCCAAAAAATTTAAACGGACGGAATATACATTAAAAAGTATATGGAAAAGTAAAGAATTAGAGGATGTAAGGAGTAGTTTACTAGATGGTTCATTTAGATATTGTGACAAGACACAATGTCCATTTCTTTCTAAATTAATTAATGAAGGGGTTGCATTGAGCCCAATTATTGAAAAAAGTAAACTACAATATGATAGTGTGGTTTCTAAATTTGATGGACCTGAAGTTTTGATAATGAACTTCGATAACACATGTAATTATAAATGTCCGTCATGTAGAGTTGACTTAATTGTTTTAGACAGTAATGGGATAAAAAATGTTGAAAAAACAATTGACGAGATTGATGAATATTATTCCAAAGATGTTGTAAAACTTTATATCACCGGTTCCGGTGACCCATTTGTTTCAGTTGGCTTTAGAAATTATTTAAGAAATTTTAACCCACAAAAATACCCAAAACTTAAAGGTATCCATTTACATACCAATGCTTCCATGTGGAATAAAAAAATGTGGGAATCCATGCCAAATATTCATAACTATGTTAAGAGTTGTGAAATATCAATAGATGCCGGTACAAAATACACATATGAAAATAAAACAAGATTGGGTGGTAATTGGGATACGTTAATTGAAAATTTAAAATTTATTAGCACACTACCAAAATTAAAAAGTATTAAAACATCATTTGTTGTTCAAGATACAAATTACATGGAAATGAATGAATTCTATAATCTTATTCGGAATATTTTTGGTTATAAATCGGTTATATTTTTTGGTAAAATTACTAATTGGGGTACATATACCGAAGAAGAATTTAATAAGAAAAAAATATGGGACACCTCACACCCAAAACATAATGAATTTGTTAAAGAATTTAACAAGGTTTGTAAAAATAATGGTGTCCTTCATAATATGTTTGAATTTATTGATACAAAGAAAACATTATTATGATAAAGCAAAAAGTAATTTTTACTGAAGATGAATGTAATCAAATAATACAACTATCCAAAAACAATTATACAAATTGGGATTTTAAAGATAGAAAATACCGGTCATATTCAATAAATTATAATGAAAATACTGAATGGTTATTTAATAAATTAAAAAGTTTCTTTGAAAGTGAAACTAATGAAAGAATAAAAAACATTAAAAAAACAATACATTTTCACGTATTTCTGAATGGGTCTTGGTTTGATGTACACAATGATGTAAGAGACAATAGGGTTTTCGGTGTTGGTGTATTATTAAATGATAATTTTAAAGGTGGTGATTTCAAATTTTATGGTGAAAATAATATTACACTTGATAAAATACAAGGAAATACATACATTTTTAATGTTGAAATAAATCATGAAATTGCACCAATAATTGAGGGAACAAGATATTCTATTCTGTGGTTTTTACAACGTGAAAATTTACACACAAATTATAATTCATTATTATGAAATTTTGGAATCCCGAAACATTCGAAATATCTTCATACAAGTATTCACTAAATTCAAGAATTAATAAAACATACAATACATCTGGTAGTGATAATACCGGAAAATGTACATACACCTATAATGAATTAGGATTTAGGGGTGATAGTGTTAGTAAAGATGGATTTAAAATAATGTCCATAGGTTGTTCACTAACTGAAGGGGTTGGTGTAAATGATGATGAAACTTGGTCTCACCAAATTTCTGCACTAATACCAAATGGTGTCGATTTAAATTTTGGTGTTGGAGGTAGAAGTAATGATTATATATGTAGATGTCTTTTAAGTTATTATGATACAATTAAACCTGATTTAGTTTTAATAATGTACACATTCCTTAATAGAAAAGAATTTTACACACCAAAAAACGAAATAGAACCGTTTATGCCTACCAATTCTTGGGGATACATGGAAGAAGATGATTTTGGTAAAAATATACAAAAGAATTTATCTGAGGTACAAAATAGATATGAAGATATAATTAACTGGTATAAAAATCATTTAATTATTACACAATTTTTAAAACAAAAGGGTTGTAATTATGTATGGAATGGTAGTTTAGACGTACCTACAGATTATACTGATGAATATAGATTTGACGGTGATTACAAAAATTTTATTGATATAAGTGCAGACGGTTTACATCCGGGTCATAAACACAATGAAATTTATGCTAAAAAATTGTACAATCATTTAATTTCAATTTTTAATCTACCTACTTCATAAATTCCCGGTTCATAGTCAGGTAAACTAAGTCTTAATTTTTGAATTACATCCAACTCGATATCTGATATATTACCATCAATGATAATCATCACTTCCACATTATCGGTGAAATAAAATTTACTCCTTAAATCATAATTTGTTTTTGATTGTTCTGATTGAATATATGTTTCGGGTATTTCATCCATTATGATTTTATCGAAGTACGGTTCCAAATAAGTTATCTGTTCGCTGTTCTTTAGATGTAACCCAATAATGTAATTTTTATATTTGAAGTCATTTTCTTCCCAATATCTAATCAAGGTGAATAGTTGTGATGGAATACCCCATTTTCTAATGAAATTTCGGTTACTGTTGACTTCATTTTGTTTTGTGGTCTCTTTATACTCCTCACTGAATCTGGATGTCTTAGAAACGAAATGATAGACTATTGCTTCTTCAGTTGTTTTGATTTCATATCCTTTTAATTTTGTTCTTATTAGGAAATCATCATCTTCACAAAAACACGGGAAAAAACTAAAGCCATCAAAGTATTCTACATCATTAAACAACGATTTATACCCACTCATAAAAAAAGTACCACCATCATATAACTTACCTGTTTTTGGTATATTATCAATATACTGATTAAATAATGATTCATTAAAGTTATTGAAATTTGTCCCACAATCTAAAATGAACTTACCCGGTCTACTGTGCCCCGCAAATATAGGTGGTTCTACCGTGGTGTAACATAACAACATGTTTTCTTTTAATTGGGAATCCAAGGACTCCAAGAATCCTTTACCAATTACCATATCATTATGAATTAAAACTAACTTTTCCGTATCAACTAATTTGATACCTTGATTATAGTTTTCGGAGAAGTTAATCTTTTCTGTTTCATGAACAAAAGAAAAATTATCATCCCATTCAGATATTTTTTCAAGCCATTCAAGAGTTCCATCATTTGACCCACCACTAGATATGACAAAAGGAGCGTTTGGATAAATTTTTCTAACATATCCATAACACTCCTTAGTTAATTGTAAATTATTATATACCGCTAGTACGATTGTTATATTCATTGATATAATCCTCTATGTTTCTTGTTGGAACCCAACCCAGTAAATCTTTACTTAGGGTATCTTCACATAATGTATTTTGTGCTTCACCTTTCTTATCCTCCATATAAATTCTTTCTTTACCAAACATATCAGCAATTTCATTTACCGAATAGTTTTTACCTCTACCAAATTCGAATTCCATATCCCACACACCTTTTTCATAAATCTTATAAAGTCCATCAACAATGTCATCTACGTGAGTAAAGTCACGTCTTTTGGTACCGTCACCATAAATTTTTAATGGTTCATTATTTTCAATCATACTTTCCCAAGCACCTATCAAAGTACAGTATCCACCACTTTTTAAATGATGTGGACCATAAACATTATAAAATCTCGCGATTGATGATTTTAAGTTAAAATGTCTTTGATAAAGAGATATGATTTCTTCACCTATATCTTTACTAAAGGTGTAAGGGTTTTTAAATTTACCACTGTGATGTGAACTACTACCCGCATAAATTAGTGGAATATTTTTTCTAACACAGAATTCGGCAACGTGCATTGTACCATTGGCGTTAGTTTTGAAATAATCCATTGGTTTCTCAAAAGATGGTTGTATTCTTGCAATTGCCGCCATATGAAATACCACATCAAAATTATCATATACCGACCAATCCATATATCGATAACTAATGTCTTGATTAATATACTTCACACCACTTACATGGTTTTTTTTGGAACCTGTTGAGTAATTGTCTACAGACATAACTTCGTGTCCCTCAGATACTAATTTTTTTATTAAATTGGTGCCGACAAAACCGGCACCACCCGTTACTAATACTTTCATTATGCTTTATAAATTTTCATCCAATGTTCAATCATTTCATCCATCATACTTTCAAAAGTGTATTCAGGTTTCCATCCTAATGTGGTTCTCACTTTTGTTGAATCCCCTTTTAGGTATGGTAATTCTTCAGGTCTAAGGTATTTTGCGTTTTGGGTAACGTAATCTTCATAATTTAAACCCAAAGCACCGAATACGTATTTACACATGTCACGAACAGAACGACATTCACCCATCGAAACAACAAAATCGTCAGGAGTGTCGTGATTCATTATCATGTGCATTGCTTTTACATAGTCTTTTGAATGACCCCAATCACGATATGAATCCATATTACCCATTTCTAATTTATCTTGTAAACCTAATTTGATTCTAACGGCACCTTTAACCACTTTATTCGTAACAAAGTTTGAACCACGTCTTGGTGATTCATGATTGAATAGTATACCATTGGTTGCAAATAAATTATATGCGTTTCTATAGTTTCTCACGATATTATAACCAAATACTTTTGAAACACCATAAGGAGAAACCGGATTCATTCTTGTGGTTTCTCTTTGAAAACCATCTTCATCTACCGCAGAACCAAACATTTCAGATGACGATGCTTGATAGAAACGAGCATCAGGACAAATGGTACGATAAGCTTCAAGAATATTCAATACACCAATTGCGTTTACCTCTGTTGTAAATGCGGGTATATCAAAACTAATTCTTACGTGTGATTGTGCACCGATGTTATAAATTTCATCTGGTTTGATATCAGTCAATAATTTAGTTAATGATGATGTATCCAATAAATCTCCGTAATAGGTTTTTACTTTATCCTCTAAATGACCAATTCTACTTTCTTGATGTTCGGGTGTAGAATTTCTTCTTACGGTTCCATGAACCTCATAACCTAAATCTAAAAGATATTCTGCTAAATAACTACCATCTTGTCCGGATATACCGGTAATAAACGCTTTTTTCATTCTATTTTTGTTTTAATAAATTTATATCGTTTTCAACCATTCTTTTAATCATATCACTAAAAGATGTTTTTGGTGTCCAACCTAATTTTTCTTTTGCTTTGGTTGAATCACCTTTAATCACGTCGACCTCAACAGGTCTGACGAATCTTGGGTCGGTCTTAATATATTTTGACCATTCCGAAATACCGACAACCGAAAAGGCTTCATTTAATAAGTCCTCAATTGTTCTCAATATTCCGGTGGATAAAACATAATCATCAGGTTCATCCTGTTGTAACATTAACCACATACCTTCTACATAATCAGGTGAATAACCCCAATCTTTTGAAACATTCAAATTACCTAAGGTAATGGAATCCTCTAAACCCAAATGTATTTTTGCAACACCACTTGTAATCTTTCTTGTTACAAATCTTACAGACCTTCTTTCACTTTCATGGTTAAAAAGAATACCACTACAATTAAACATACCGTATGTTTCTCTGTAATTTTTGGTAATCCAATAACCATATTGCTTAGCAATTGAATATGGTGACCTTGGGTAGAATGGTGTGGTTTCTTTTGATGGATTCTCAATTAATTTACCAAACATTTCTGATGATGATGCCTGATAAAAACGTAAATCTTTATCACCATAATCTCTAATCGCATCTAACATTCTTAACACACCAACACCTGTAATGTTAGCCATTGTTTCGGGAGTATTCCAACTGTCACCCACAAAAGATTGTGCAGCTAAGTTATATATTTCATGAGGTTGAGACTCTCTGATACATCTTGACAAAGAACTAGCATCTGATAAATCTCCCCTTAAAAATGTTATTTTATTTGTTAAATGGTCAGTATTAACTCGATGTTCACTTGATTCATTACGCTCCATTCCAAAAACTTCGTAACCTTTAGTCAAAAGTAAATCGGCTAAATGGGAACCATCCATACCATTTATACCGGTAATTAATGCTCTTTTACTCATTTTTAAAAACATCCATTTGGGTCAAATCCGGCCAATCTGTAACAACCCATTGTCTTGGTTCTGTTACGATTGCTTGTGGAAGTTTATCAAGACCTAACTGTGCTGTTTCGGGTGTCATATAATAATGATAACCGAAAGTGTTTACATTTTGGTCTCTCCATGGAATGTTTGGTAAACGCCCATCATAGGACATTTTTTTTATTTGAATTGACGCTTCCTCATTGTCCATCAATAAAATACCTCCTCTACCTAACGATAAATGTTTTTGATATTGAAAACTAATACCCATGAATGTATTTGGGATATAACTATCTTTTTTCCAAAGAACTGCGGCGTCGATAATGTTATGAGTTAAATAATAATAGTTAACCCATTCCTCATCTTTCCAAAATAAATCAAGTCCCATTTTATTCGCTAAAAATGGGATTGATAAGTAAGTTCTTTTTGGTACTAAGATTTGTTCTTCTTTAGTATACCTTAATGCTAATTCAATACCATGAGTACAACTATCAACAGCTACAGCATATGGTGCACCGAAAAAATCGGCAATTTCTTTTTCAAATTTTTGAACGATTTCAAACATAAAGATAATATATGTAAAATATTTGAAATTAAGAAGATTTCTTACATTCAATATTCAAACTTATTAATGTGCCGTTATCTTTATCCATATGAGGAATGTATGCCTGTGAGTGGTCATCGATATGTGAATGTTCGGTTTCCCTCCAATCATATCTTTCAATTTTTGTAAAACCAACACTTTCTAATACATTTGAAAGAGATTTAAAATCATATGTTGTTTTATGATATATTGTTTGGTCACCCATCGGCATTTTACCAAATATTGGACCTAAAAATCTTTCTAAATCGTGTCCTTGATTGTAAAGTGAAATCATCGCACCAAAATCAGGAACGGCAAGTCTTAAAGTACCATTTGGTTTTAAAACTCTATTCCACTCATTCAATACATCAAGAACTTCTGTTCTATCAAAATATTCCAAAACGTGGGAGGAATAAATTAAATCAATTGAATTATCATCAAAAGGTAATTTGGTAATATCTTTTGAATGTAAATGTGGGTGGTCACCACCATCGATATGAATCCACTCTGGACCAAAATCTCTTTTTCCACAACCTAAATGTAATTTCATATTAAATAAATCTTTTATCAAATTCTTGTCCTTCGTAAGGACCTGTTTTATATTCGTATACTAATGTGTCATTTTCAAGTATAAGGTAATTATGACCACCTTCTAAAGTAAAACTTGAATCGCCGGGATATAATGTCGGCTCCGCGATTACTGTATCATCCAAATCATAAAAGATACATTTAACACTACCTTGAATAACCACCCAACTTTCTTGGGCAATGACATTTCGTGTTCTTTCTTTCCAAATGTGTCTATGTGGTTTAAATGTTTTTCCCTCCTCCAAATTCAACATTGAACACTGTATAAAATTTTCTTCTGATATGATATCCTCACGGCCAGGTTTCATATCTTCCTTTCTTACAATAATGTGAAGTAATTTTTCGGGTTGTAGTCTTGAATAAATTTTCTCCATATTAAATTCTTTTTAAAACATAAATTGGTTGGTGAGCACCACCATTACATCCTTCTCTGTGTGGTACTTTACCATTTATTCTTCTTTGATTCTCATCCACATCATAATCACTATCAATCAAACCAATGGTATCGATAATCTTAAATCCTTTAATCAAAAGTGGAAATCTTTCTCTACCATAAACTCTATGAATGTTCCATAGTATTTGGTCTTTACCTATCGGTACAGATAAGAATAATAATGCACCTTTTTTTAATTTTTTATGTAAAAATGCCATAGATTTTAAATCACCGTCCGGGTCTAACGGGTCACCATATCTACCCAAACCAGAATGTTCGACAGAAGATATTGAAATAGCCCCATCATATTGATAATCTTCTTGTTCAAATTCTTCAACAGTCATAGTATTCAAAAATGGATGACTTGATGTAACTCTTTGATATTCAACCATAGTTACTGTAGCTCTTCTACTTATGGCTATACCCTCATAGTACGGGTCTTCAGAACCAATTATTAAAAACTGTTTTTGTTCTATGTTATGTTTATCTAGTGCTTCATAAAACCATTTATCTGTCTCAGGGTAGTGTGAAACTCTTCTTTCGAGACCCATCTTAACTGCTTGATTCACTAAATCTTCAGAATAGTGAAAATATCTTCTATTTGCACCACCTTCAGTATAATAATTTTCATGTATTTCTACTTTACCATTCATTGAATAGCCATCGTACATTTCTTGAGGTATTTTAGTTTCCATATATTTTAATTTTAGGGGAGTTTATGCTTATTTTTTTTACTAATTCTGTTAACAATCCCACATTTTTTCCGTGAGACTCCATAAATGAATGAATCTCAATTCCGATGTCTTGCACTTCAATCTCATGGATTAATTTGGAACCTTCCAATATATCAAACTCAGCACCTTCACAATCAATTTTCAAATATCGAATACTTGATATATTGTTATTGGTAATAATTGTGTCTAAAGATATTGTACTTATGGTTTCAGCTATTTGACCCTCATTATTTTTAAAACAACTTGATGAACCCGTGTTGATAGTATCTAAAGTAATGTTTAATGTTTCGTTATCTTTCGAGTACACAGCCAAATTATGAGGTATAATATTTTTCACATTATTTGCTTCGATATTCTTTAAAAAATTAGAATAGGTATGTGGATGAGCTTCATATGCTAATATTTTTACATTTGGAAAACGTTTCGCTAAATAGATACTAACAATACCGACGTTCGCACCAATATCTACAATAACATCACCATCATTTAATTCGATATTCTTTAATTTATATTCATCATGACCACAAATTTCTCTTTCTAAATGATGTAACGTCTCACTTGATTCTAAATCAATTAATGTTAAATTAACGTCACCAAATTTTATGTTATTTTCTTTATTAATCATTATATTTTTTGTTTATCTCTTACTTGTCTTAATGGTGATTTGGAGTGTCTTATAAAATCATTTATATCAATAGGACAACCAAAAAATGGTGTCAAACCACCGGTGGTTAATTCACCCTCATAATCTCTAAAACAGGCTTCTAATATCCAGTTATCCGCCCATTGAGGTTCTTGTGTGAAGGCTCTACCACTAAGATAAAAATCTAAATAGAATTTTGCAAACTCTTTAGTCTTATCATTTATTTTAATAAATTGAAAACCACTCTCAATCCAATCCTTATGTCTCAATATAACTAACCAATCGTAATTTTCAAAATATTCATAGAAAGATTCAGGTATATTTTTTGAAATAAACGAATCACAATCAGCCCAAACCATAACGGTACCATTCTCTAATTGAGATATGGCAGAACAAATTGCAACTACTTTTCTAAACCAAAAAGGTGAGTTTTTTAAATAATAATCATTTGATTTATAACAATCTTTAAATGGTGAGGTCATTAAAAACTCCTCTAACCAATCCGACTCTTCAAATAAATCAATTAATTTGACGTTTGGTTTATTGTTAAAATCATTTAAGTCAATTGATTGATTATAATGTTTTGAATCAAATGAATTTTCATGATAGAATAAAGTTTTGTGATTTGGAAATGTATGTGGAACATTTGTTGTAAACAAATTATGTGGATGATTATACAATCTAGTATTCATCGATGTTACAAATACGTAATTTTCTGGTAAATGCATAATTAAAATTTAGTTGATATTATTTTTGATATTTCCGCAAAACTACTTAAAGGATGAGAAATTGTTATATTGGTATGTGCCAATAAGTAAATGTCTTCTACCGCTTCTTTCGCATGGTCTGTTGTTATTGCAAAACTATTGTGGTCATTCCATGGTAAAGAATCATCTTTCTTGGTGATGTAGTTTTCTTTTTTTCTTATGATAACATTATCAGGATACACATCACAAATGATTTGTTCAAATTCAGGGTCTTCAGTTGATAAAAAGAACTTTTGAGATGGATTAGTTTTTAATACGTCTCTTATCGCATTCACATAAGGATGAACATTAACACCGAAGTCGGTACCTCTTGCATGTATACCCATGACATCCTTACTAAGACCTAATTCATTTACATAATGGTCGATTTTTTCTTGAATCTCCTTTACCGGTTTTAAATTTAAAAGGAATTCGAAACTATCATTCTTATCTATGACCTGTAGGAAGTTATTGTGGTAAATGATAATGTTTTCGTGATTGTCTCTATAATCAAACGCTTCGTAATTTCTGGTTGTATTTTTTTGTGATAATTTTTTTAGAGTCGACCTACCAAATTTTGATTCCTCTCTATCAACACCATGTCCACCGTGACCACTCTCAGTTAATAATAAACAATCATCAAGTTGTTCAATATCATCAAGTGAAAGTAATTCTAGTTCGTTTTCGAACAGGTCATTGAATTTTGCTAAACATCCATTCGGTGTGATGTTATCCCAGTAAGCTTTAAGTTTTCTTCCTGATTTTTTTGATATTGCGTAACAAGAAGATAGTGGTCTTAGTCTGTTTCCTAAACCACTGGTTGAATAATTAATTATACTTTTCATCCTATTTTTTTGTGTGAACCTTTATCGTCGAAGTATTCGTTTCCACCCAAGTCACCTTTCATAGTAACTAAATTTGAGTATCCGACTAATCTTCTCTTTTTAATTTTGTCTCCAAGTTTCCATAAACAATATGGTAAACTAATTTGGTCTCTTGAACTAAATCTTGTAATAACTTCCCACCACATTAATTGTAATTCTTTTACAACATGTGTTGTTTTAATAATGAATGATGATAACTCATACAATCCATAATTTTCGGGTACATTAACCGATTTAAAGAATCCGTAAACGGCATTTAAATTTTCAAGATGGTCTAATCTCCATTGAGCACATGCGTTAATTTCTTGATACACACATGTTCTATCGGGATGTTTGAATAATAAGATATCATTTTCTTCACCATACTTTTCTATAATCTCTTGAGGATTTATTTTTAAGTTATGATTACCATCGTGCCAAATTATATATTCGTATTGTGGAAACATTATTGATGATAATATTTTGTATGGTTTTGCGTTTCTTCTGTTTTGATAAGAATCAACGGTTGAAAAATTGAATATTTTTCTTTGTTCCCAAACATTTATATTGTCATATGTCTTGTCAACAAATGCAATGTAATCACAATTATCAAAAACGACTTTTGGGTCTTCCAAATCATCTTTTCCATTTGTGATTGAAGTTAAAACTAAAAATTTTTTCATATTGAATTGTAAAAATTGTTTTGTTGTATTTGACGTTCGATTTGTTTGTGATGTATAATACAATATACCTTTTCTTCGGGTAAAAGTGAATACTCTTTGAATCCTATTATCCTCTCGTGAACATTACCCATCCACATTAAACCTTTTTTATATACTCTACCTTGATGGTCAGGAAAGTTAATATATCCATTTTCATCTACACGCCAATTCCATTGTTGTATATGTTCATCTGTTATACCATCAACAGTATTGATTCTTGATAAATAAAAAACATCAACAGTAGGATTCATTCCTACAATAACATTAATATTTTTAACCATATACTCACTAATCATTTCATCAGCATCTAATTGAAAGATATAATCACCCGTACAATAGTCATTTAGTTTATTTTTCCAATCCGCAAAGTTATTATTGAAATCAAAACCACGCCATGTTTGAACATTAGGTAATTTGTTGAATGACAATAGATATTCTAAAACTTCAGGTGAACCATTCTTCTCATCGAATAAGAGAACGATTTCATCATTTACTCTCTTGTTCTTTAACAGGAATGGTAGTAGTTTCTGAATCTCCTCCAACTCTTTGCAAACTGTTATCGCAAAACTTATCTTCATATTTTTTCTTATTTTCTTTTTGTTTTAACTCTTCACATCTCCAACAAAATTCCCATCCCGCTGGTTGCCATATATGCCAATCACATCTCATGCTCTATTTCCCATATTAATCCAATGGTTTAAATAATTTGTATCCACACCATCTCTGTTTATTCTTAATGCCCTCAATATATCATTGTCAATTTCTCTCGCAATTTCTTCGGATAACAATGACGCCAATTCAGATTCAGCATCAATACCATGGTATGATTGTATATCTTGTTCTATTTCAGGAGACCAAGTAACACTTAATTTACGAGGTCTTATAATACCACGAAAAAATTTAAATTCCCTCATTGTCTTTCCCTTGCAAATATCTTAAAAGTATTATTATTGTTGGTAAATGTCACATTCCCATCAGTGGTTGGACCTATAGTAATATTACAACCACCATTTCCGTTAGCAAAAACAACTGGTTCATCATCATTAAATTGAAAACAAAATTCACAATCTTCAATTCTTTGTTGTGCAATAAACAATGGTTGTGTAATAAACGATGGTTGAAAATTCTCATAACCTATTAGTAAATCACTCTTACCTCTAAAAAATTTAAACTCATTCATTAACTTTTGTAAGTTTTGGTAACTTTAACTCGACTTTCTCTGGTTTAAATGTGAACGGTGTTAAAATCTTTTGTAACTCCTCTTGCATTTTATCCATTGAAAACTTTGTTTTGTTTATTTCTTTTAATTCCTCGGATCTCCCAACAAATTCGTCATATCTCTCAATGATTAATTTCATTATGGCACCGACCTCATTATAATTCGCAGTAAACCATTTAGAATCTTTAACAATAAAGACATCTGTGGCACTTGGGTGGACTTCTTTTAATTCACCACCTAACATAATTGACTTATCTATTGGTAAAAAGTCTTTGTGACCGCTCCAATTTGAAGCAATTACAGGTTTTCCTGTCATGGTAAACTCTAACAACGGTCTACCAAATCCCTCACCTTTTGTTAGAGATATCATTGTTTTAATTTTTGGATGGTTATATAGGTTATTCATCTCTTCATCGGTCAAATCACCATACACTAAATAAATTGGTGGTACATTTGATTCATTCCCCACTATATCCGCAATTTTCTTTTTAACCAACTCTCTGTCTTTTACTGAAAAAGAACCTACTTGAGTTTTTAAAACTAATGCGGGTTTCTTTTCATAGTTTTTAAAGACTTCATTGAAAATCTTTATCAACATACCCACATCTTTTCTGTCTTGACCTAACTCACCTTTTAACCAATGACC
>JACCDW010006536.1_pt1 | contig 23362 bp, 22 predicted proteins | sample 7449781 | NCBI WGS metagenome assembly JACCDW01 (sample SAMN15323449, study PRJNA562643) | freshwater metagenome | isolation source: river surface water | place: USA:Blue River Watershed | collected 2017-08-18
TAGTACATATGAGTATGTGCAAATACCCAATAAGGTTTGGTAACTTAAATTCTTCAAAACTATCTCCATCTTTTTCATTCCCTGAGTCACTCTCTGAATCAGATTGACAAGACATTAATTCTACAATTTCGTCAGGCTCCGGGTCCAATGATACTGCCATTTTATTCTCAACTTGCTCTTTTATTTGAACTATTGAGGAAAGTTTTTGAACTACTTTGTCCAAGATACCGCGGTTAGGAATTATGAATCGCTTGCCTGAGTGTGGTTTCTCCTTCATATTACGTAGTTTATTTTCTTTGACTAATTTATCAAATATTGTCTGATGATTATCCAAACCAAGATAGGTACCAATAAATCGCGGTTTATCTTTCTTCTTTGCGGAGTAGTAAGCTTCATGTATCCGTCTATCTAATCCTACCTGAAATGTCAACCTGTATTTAATATTTTTTCCAGGGTCATTGGGTGAAGGCTTCAACTTATCAAATCTAATCATTATACCATATGAATCCGTATTATCAGGACGGATTAGCCGCAAGTAGTCTTTGATAAATTCTATACTACCTTTCATAGATTTAAGGCTTCGATTGGCATCATCGAGCTTATGATTGGCATCATCGAGCTTATGATTGGCATCATCGAGCTTATGATTGGCATCATCGAGCTTATGATTGGCATCATCGAGTTTCTGGTGAGTAATAGTATGATTCATATTAGATTCATCAAGTTTACGTTCTGTTCTTTCGAGTCTAGAATTCATTTCCCGTATCATTTCTATCAATTGTTCCTGATTCATAGTCATCAATACGGTGTCGCTATGCATATTATTTAAAACGTATCTCTGAACGATGCCTGTAATTGTCTCAGGCATAATTGATGCAAATTGTGCCATATTTTGCAAGTAAGTATTGTAAAGCGTTATTTGCCGCTTAAGTTTGTCGTCCATAGTTCTAGAACGTTCTAAGTTACTCTCTCTAAATAGATGCTTAGCTAACTTGTAAACGCCATCAATAGTGATGAAAGTTCGAACCGATTGAAATTCACGTCCACTACGTCTCTCTGGGTCAATTAAAATATTATCACCAGATTTGTAGCAAAATGGTTGTAGTTCTACTTTCGAGGGGTGGTCGATATCGACCACCCCTCGATTCTTTCCAAATCCTACAGTGAGAGCAAATGATTCTCTAATATCAGATATTCTATGGTCTTTGGATAGGATTAACCCGTTATTTTGCGGCATTGTCAAGTCGTCATCCTTAAGAAAGTCTCTTTTCCAATTTTTGATATGAATTTTTATATCTCCGTCTACTCCCATTAGATTGCTAAAATCTGTCGCATCAATAGCTACTTTGTATGGAAATATCATACTCTTGATAGTTTTGTGTGCTTCCTTTGCAAGCTCTTGTCTTGAAGCATCCATCTTAGCAATTTCTGCGGAATTAAACTCATCGCTTCTATTCACTATAGATTCATCTCTAATGAACATAACACTGCATTTATTCTTGAGAGCAAAGATAGCCGTCATTTGCTGCATATTGAGCCTATCAGGGGTAAGCCTATAGAGAGCCTGTAGCTCCTCTGGGTCATTCTTGAAGAAATTATCCCAACGTCTATTAATAGCATCTTGTACATAGTCATGGATAGGACTCGCCGTGAATGCCTGAGTCATTGTAGCAGTGAGATCTGAAGAAATATATGCTTTAGATAAAAAATATTCATTTTTTATCTATTTGATAAAATCCTCAATAGTATTCATCACGGCTTCGATATTATCAATTTTAAACCACTCCCCTTCAATTCTTTGACTTGAAAAGGCTTTATGTATTTTACTTTCTATTTGCTTTGCTCCAGTACAAACTTTCCAGGTTTTTACTATAAATATATCAAGATTAGATATTTTAAATGTTTTATGACGTTTTGCTACTTCATTACTATAACCTATTTTATAACGATTTTCATTCAAATTATTGGAATGTTTCATGATATAAATACACTCGTCTACCCTTTCAGGTCGTTTTTTCAAGTTTGAAAATATATTAAACAATTCTTCAGGTATATTTGTATCTTTGATGAGTTTTTGAATTCCAATAGTTGGGAATTTAGTAGCTAATATCTTGATACCTGGTATTGTTAAGAAATTTCTTGATGCGTTAAAGCAACTACCATTACGTCTCTTAGGGTCAATAATTATGTTTCCGCCAGATCTTTAATATCAACCAAATCAGCTTCGTAGAAAGTAGCGTTATCGATTTCTGAGGGGGGAGAGGATCCTCTCCCCCCTGAATCTCCACCAAACCTAATAGTCAAGGACATAAGTTTGTCCGTATTATTTTCAATCCTATTTTGGGATAGAGACATATTGTTACCTTCTGGTGTGATAAATTCAGTCCCCAGCACTTCGTATTGTTTTTTCCAATCTTTGATACGATTTTTAGCCATATCATCAGGTATACCCATCATCTTTGCGAAGTCGTTAGCGTCTATAGCTACCCTATACGGAAACGTCATATCTTTGATATACTTTTGCATAGCTTTAGCATGTTCTTGTTTCTCTGGCTCCATTGCTGATATCTCAGCGTTAATAGCAGCGTCGTCAATATTAACCTTAGCATCGTCTCTAATAAACATAACGGCGCAGCTATTCTTTAGCGCAAATAGAGCCGTCATCTGGTCGATATTAAGCTTATCAGGGGTAAGCCTGTAAAGTGCTTGTAACTCTTCCGGGTCTTGACCGAAGTCTCTATCCCAGTACTCAGATAACTTAGCCCTAACATAGCCATAAATGGCTTCCGCCGTGAATGCCTGAGTCATAATTGCCCGTCAAAATAATAGGTAGCGATATGATAGAAATATGTGTCGCTACAATAATAGATTACTTATAGAAAAAAATATTCATTTTTTTATTGCATCATGAAGTAGACGCGGGTCTCCGCATATTTTTAGAAACCTTCCATTTTCTTAACTGTTGTTTAAAAAATCAGCCAAATCAAAACATAAAATCCGCATTTGTAACATTGGAAACATCCCAGTCTCCAAGTGGTTGATTAAATGATGTTGCAGAGTAAAACATTTTACTCATATCTGTAACATTGGAAACAACCCAACTGCCAATTGGTTGATTAAATGAATCTGCACCACTGAACATTTCACTCATGATGGTGACGTTAGAAACATCCCAGTCTCCAATTGGTTGATTAAATGTTTCTGCAGCATAGAACATTCCACTCATATCCGTAACATTGGAAACATCCCAGTCTCCAATTGGGTAGTTAAAAGTATCGTTTTTGTAAAATATTTTACTCATATCTGTAACATTAGAAACATCCCATTCATTCGGGTAACCTATGGATTCTTTAATTTCTTCTACATTTCCAATCATATTCTGCAATTCTTCGCGGTCTTTAACCTTGTAATTTTTGCTACATTCGATGAACATTTCATTAGAAATAGCAAAATCAGATAATAGTATCTCATTTTCCTTAAATCTCATAAATATATTACCCATATGGATAGTCCTAATTTCGTAACTAAAAAACCTTTCTATTTCCTTAAATAAATCACCAACAGTCGCATCGATAGGTAACTCTATCGATGTAACCGTATCAGCCACACGGACAAACAGCATAATACTACTACCTGCCATGTTGTTTTTATTGTGTGAAAAAAAAATATTCATTTTTTCACATTCTACGCGTAATAGACATATTTCTTGATAATATCATTTATATTTTTGGGTATTGCGCTTAACACTATTCCCGGCTTCTTTGCTGTTTTTCTGATGATTTTTAACGACGTGGGAAGTTGTATTCATGTTTCAATCTAGCAATTTCACGCATATATTCGTCAAAATCACCACCTGCATTAGCGGCAGCTTCAGCCCAAATTCGTTTCTCAATTTCATCATATGAGCTTAGATTCGGCTGTGACATAGTGACGTCGGTATTCTGAGATGAAGGCATGATAGGTTATGATAGGTTATGATAGATAAAAAAAATCATTTTTTTTTTCATACGGGCGACGCCCGTATGAGTTTTCTACAAAAAAAATAGCTTAATTAACAAGTTTTTTTTTGTTTTTTTTTATTAAACCTGTCCCCTAAAAAGTCCTGTCCCCAAAAAGTCCTGTCCCCAAAAAGTCCTGGTCCCCAAAAAGTGCTGTCCCTGAAAACCCCCCCCGTCCCAACAACCCCTTCATAACCCACCTTTGTCATCCTTGTTGGCTGCGGAGCACCTGTATCACCAGATGCGGCACATCATTGAGATGTCACACCGGCAAAAGGGGCAGGTCTTGATGGTCTCACCCAGGCTTTTGCACCCCACACAGCAAAAGCGATGACCGCATGGGATTGCCGCAAGTACCGAAGGCATCGCCAAACAAATGGTACATTCGGCGTTCGCATCCAACCCACCCTCCTCTGCCGCCGCTGCCGCTGGAGCCACCTCTGCCGCCGCTGCCGCCGCTGGAGCCTCCTCTGCCGCCGCTGCCGCCGCCGGAACTGCCTCTACCACGACGTTGTGCTTCTTCACGTAGTAGACCTCTGCCCAGTCATCCCCGGCAATCCTGACAGACATCCAGACGACTGGGGCGGTCTGGTCGTCCTGCGTGTCCAAGATATCCATCTGCGTCCCGTTCGTTACCCACCTTGCCGGTATAGCCTTGTGCTCGTTCTCAGCAAAGAGTGCCACCTGGGACAAACCCTCCGGCTGCTTCGCAACACAAGTCTTTCCGTGGGGTAGACTGGACATACCCACGCTGGGTGTGACGTTTCGCGACCTGACGTACCAGATGCTACCGAAACCGAACTCCTCAATCCGCAACATGGACCAGTGGCGGTTGTCGGCAAGGATGACTGCCCTGGTGCCGTTCTTTACCGTGAAACACGACTCCCCGTCTTCGTCCGGCTTGGCGTAAACGGACACCAAGTGGTACCCACTGCTCTGCTTGATGATGATGTTCTGACCCGGCGTGAAGGAATACGCCATCCTTACAGAAGACCCTCTGAGTAGTACAACGGACAATAAAGTACAGAAACTGTAGCTTTAGAATCGTTGGTTATCCCATGTATAGCAAAAATCATTTTTATTTAAGTCAGATTAAATAAAAAAAAATAATTATGTTATGCTAACTATAAATAAAACTTTCCTACGTGGTGGACCTAGTTAACTAGCAAAAATGTCTTAGATGCTTTTAATAGAATCAGGAGTAATGGTATGTTCTACCATACTTTTTATGTTTTCGTCATGACTAATTAATATTACATGTTTGTACGTCGTTTTAAAGTCCTGTAGCAGAGTAGAAAAGTATTCTAAGTTAGAAGCATCAATTACATCAAAACCCTCATCCATAATGAATAGCTGAGATGTACCTACAGTGGAGAATATATTAAGAGCTCGTTTTGTTGCTATTTCAAGCGCGAAAGTTTCATAGCCGGATAACTGTTGTACATTGAGCTCTTTGTTGTTTTTGTAAATAGATAACCGTATGCCATTATTTTGGTCTGATGCCAGCTTAATATAGTAAGTAGACAGCGATAAATTGATACTGTTTGCCAGTACCTCTAAATATCTGTTAATAATTGTATCTTTTATTCCGCCTTCTTGAGATATCAGCTTTTGATATGTTTGTTTTAGTTGCAAAGAAGAAGTAATTTTGGCTAGCCCTTCTTGTATTTCTCTGTAATTTTTTAGATGTGTTTCTAGTTTAAGTATATCTTCAATTTCCTGAATTCTTTTTGTCTTCTCTTCTATGCTCATTTTTATATTGTAATTAATAGCTGCTAATGATGCAGTTAATGAAACTATCTGCCTCTTAGAATATGCTTTGATGTATGCCATCTTTTCCAATACTACCATTAGCTGCCCATACTTCTCATTCTGTTGTTTAATATAAGCCATGTTTTGTAGATATTTATGATACATTTCCTTGTAGCGTGTTTCAATATTCATTTGGTCAAGTAAGTATGAGAAATTATGTAAATATGGTAGAAGAGTCTGGTCATTGATATAGTTGTTATATTCGCGATGTTGTATCATTAATAGCTCATCAAGCATAGCCAGCTCTGTTTCAAGATATGATATGCGTTCGGCGATTTTATCTTGGTTACTATTATGGGCAATTGCTTCATCTATCTGCTGATTGAAACGTATATCTGCTTGCATTTGGAGCCCTTCTAATATATCTGGAATTAGTGACTTTATCTGTAGCAAAGATGTAAGCTTTGCTTCTGGGTTGTCGTTACTAATATTATTAAATACATCAGTCTTTTCTTTGAATGTATCAATGTTCATATTTAGCATTTTTATGTCAGAAGTAGTTATGGATTTCTTAGAAAATACTTCCCTTTTTGATTCTTGCTGCAAACGCAGAGAATCTAATTCTTCTACTAACTCAGATTGATTATAGTTCTCAATTGCTGCAATTAGTTCATCTTTTGGCTTTGAAGGAAGTATTTTTTTGAGTGGCTGGTATTGTGGTTTGGTCACTTCAGCTGCTTCGGTTAATGGAATGTATTTTGATGATTCAAATGGTTCCAAATTGTCATTATATGTTTTTACGGTATTTTCTACATGTTTATAATTATATTTAGCAAGTATGGAAAGTATCTCATCTCTACTATATTCTGATGCAATTATTGTTTTAGTATGGTAGAATTCCAAGTCTTCCAAGAAAACATCAGTTTTATAAGGCTCAGGTAGTTGAATAGGTAAGTCTTTGGTGGTAAACTGAGTAGTAGGCTTCTGTATATGCTTTAGTTGATGATACTGAGTAAATACATCTGGGATAGTTTCTTCTGGTAATAATTTTTGTGTTTTCTCTGGTAATTTCTCTGGAAATACATATGACTGCATTTTGTTAAGCTTTTTGCGTAATAATGGTGCTTCTTCTATTATTTCTGGCTTGTTATTGGCTCTTGCTTCGATATCTGGTGTTAGCAGCTGTTGTAGTGTAGAAATATCCTCTCTTAAATTTAGTTGTTCGGTTGATAATTCTGCAATATTTATCTGCTCTGTAGGATTGAGACCAGTAGAAGTTAGGATATAGTTGGCTTTGGCTTCATCTGCAGTTTTTAATACTCGTAGCTGTTTTACTTCGTCATCTAATATTTTTAGGATACTTTCATATGCTTCTAAATCAAGTAGGTTAGAAATAATATTGTATCGCTCTTTAACGTTGCAGCTGAGGAATGAAGTTGCTTCTCTGTTATAAACGTTTGTAAGTATAAATAATGCACTTTTGCCTACCATATCAAAAATGTCTTTGTCTGTTTCCTTTTTGGTTTTTGTTAGAGAAACCCATCCACCGCCATCAGAGGCTTCTTTGAAAAGAGCTACTGTAGCCCGTCTACGTCCATCTCTGGTAGCTATTATTATTTCTCGATGAATGCGATATTTATTTTTTCCATGAAAAAATTCGATGCGAGTGTAGCCTTTTTTGGATAAATTATTAAGAAGATATTGTATATCGTATGAGTATTTCAGTGATGTAGAAGACCGGTTTGATGTACCTCGTTGTCCACTGGCTGTCATAGTTGCGTATTCGACTGTTATATCACCACATAGCGCAAATATTATTGCCTTTAAAATATTACTCTTTCCTGTAGCATTATTGCCATGTATTCCTATGATTCCCTCAAGGTCTTTAAAATTTATAGCAACCTTGTCCTTGTAACTTAGAATACCTTCCATTTCAAAGTAGTGAAGACTGAAGAAACTTTCTTGTATTTGCCTACGAGAATCTTCATGTGATTTCATGTAATCACGGTGCATGTTAACGAGCTCCATTTTTTGTGGATGATTAGAGCCGAGTATTTCTTCTATTGAAGGTTCATCAAATTGTATTTGTTGTGGAATACCTGCTACCAAAGCAGCTGCTGCAATTGGTCCAATTGGTGGTACTTCTATACGAAAAGATAGCAGGTTAGTAAGTAAACCTATTTGTTGCCTATATTCATTATCTCTGTGCTGAAATTTTAGTGCTCGTCGTAGTCGGATGTAGCTATTTTTAGGTAATTCAAGTTCAATAATATCACCTGTTGTCTCTGATGTCTCCAAAGTGACAAAAGCATAATCATTATGTACATCGATATATTTATACCGCTTTGTTTGTAAATTGTATATTCCAAATCCTTTATTACGTGATTCGCCATGATTTTGCTGAATTAGGGAACCCGAGTAGTAACAGTTAGGATTACGCATATGCCGCTCATGTAAATCGCCTAAAAAAGAAATGTCATAACCCCGATGATGCCGAGCTAGTTCTGAGGTGAGTGTGTAGTGACCTACTGCGACATTATGAAAGCGTTCCTTTTCAGGGTGACAAATGTCATAATATGATATGTAAGGCTCATCATCAAGCGCATTAACTGAAAGTAGAATGTTTTCATATTGATAGGTACCTGATTTTGTGATATAATCTAAGTTTTCTGGCTTTGGTAATACCTCTAATATTTTGTATTTTTTCTCATTGTTTTCGTAGAAGTCATGATTGCCGTTTATTAGAACTGTTTTGCCTATTTCAGCAAGGTTATTTAAAAAATAAAGTACGGTTTTTATAACCTCCGCACTATGTTTTGGACGTTCATGTACCACATCACCACATATTAAAATTAGTGGTTTAGGTGCATATTTTTTGATTAAGTCAAATAACCTATTAAAAACCTCATAATATTCTTCCTGGCGTGTAGTTCTGATGTGAATATCCGCAAGGTGAATAATGTGAGAATAAACCATAATAGAACTGGCTATATTTATGGGTCATATGGATTCAAATCAATCAGTGACATATCCAGAAATTTCATCATATAAATCATATAAATTGCTCCGATTCATTGGCGGAGGGGTTGAATACACTCGTTCTAATCTGTTTCTGCGTACATTTACTATATGTTTTATCTTAGATGCATTACTCGCCTCTTTGTGAGCTTTTTTCATTACCCGCTTTATCTTCATAAATTCACGCTGCTCCTGTTCAATAATTTCACATCTCAAATACTTGTGTAAATTATTTACAACCTTTAGGTAAATGATGGTAGAATTTTGATATTCATTTTCTATATTTTTACGAGCGAATACCTGTTGTGCGTTTAATTCCAATATCATCTTCTGCAGCTTAAAAATGGATTCTTTTATCAGCTTAAATTGGGTGTCATGAAAATTGATTGCCAGAAACCACATTTCATTTGCTCTTGGAATAAAGATGTTTTTGATGAATGAATGATTACGGTTGTTGTACAATTCTTTTATTTTCAAGAAAGAATTGTATATAATTTTATTCATTTTATCTACCTTTTTCTTTTCTTTAATACATTCTCTTTCGAGCTCTTCTTTATTCAAGATATAACGCTGTTTGATAAATTTAAAATGTGCCATTTGTGTCGTGTCATCATGAGTAAAAGCAGCAATTAATACTATGATTCCACTCTTATACTTTTCTTCTTCAGTTAAACTGAATTTATTTGCGGTTTTATTAAATTGTTCTATTAAAAGTGACCTGCTCAAATGTTTTGCATGTGGAGTTCTATCAACAATATTTTTGGAGCAATAGAGATACATCTCATATAGACTTACAGTATCGCTCCAATTTTTATTGTAATCTGGTGAAAGGAGTGAACATAGTATAGCTACATCTTTTAAATTGCATTTAACTATATCATTCTTAAAAATTTGCCACTCAATAATAGACACAGCAAATGTGCGTTTTATTAAAGCGTTTATTGTTGTTTTATGGATATTGTTAATCAGTACCATCAATTTAAAAGTATATTCAGTTAATACTATTTTCATTCTATCTTCGTTAAGTTTTTTGCATTTGATATAAATATATAGTATTTCTTGATAAAATTTAGTATCAGTACAGACTAATATGTCAAATAGCTGCCAAATACGAAAATGTTTATAAACCAAATCAATAAGTGACACAAGTTCGACCATCGATACTATCGGGTTTTCCCCAGTAGCCATTATCGAAATAGCTATTTTTATGTGTAGGTGTGTATAACCCTCCGGAGTAAAATAACAGGCTACTATCACGTATAAAGGTATCTCGTATTTTAGAAAACTCTTCTGATTCTGAAGTAGATATTTGTGTTCTTCCTAAAAATTGCCTATTTGCTAGGGCGTGTCGCCCTAGCTGCTGTGTCCTATTTAAAAACTTATAAAATAGAAGCTCTTTACCGTATTGGCTATAGCTGTCTAGTTCATCAGTTAATATAGCGTTATGAGCTTTAGTTACTATAGTCATTAAATCTTTCAATTTATTTTTAATATAGGCAAGGTAATCTTCGTATATTTTTCGTGCTTCCTTATTATGCTGTTTATACTGGTTTCTAACGTAGTTACTTAACTCTTTTAACATTCGTATGTGCTTCATTATAAAAAGGTATTCGGTGTCTATTTTTTTATGTTTTTGCAAAAAGGCTTTCATTATACTATTTTTTAGTATGGTAGTTTTATTAATTTCATAGTTTGCAACTAAGACATTGATTGACTTAAACCAGATGCCAGTTATATCTTCTTTAGCCGCACCTAAACGTTTAAATAGTGATTCTATCTGTATTCTTGGAATGGTATACTTAGAACTCACAAACTGATTAACTTTACTATGCATAATGGGTAATAATTCCTTTACGCGTTTATCATATAAATTACCATACATTTCTACTAAAATAATCCATATATAATAGCAATATGCACGATGTTCATTAGAGCTAATATTCACTGGTGAAAAAATACTTTTAGCAATAGTCAGCTCCTCATTACTCATTAGCGAAACACGTTGATAAAATGCCAATTCAAGGTTTCTATCTCTGAAAAAATTTGAAGCCAAACCAGCGCCTAAACAGTAGGTTATCTGTTTGACATGTTCTAGGAAGCAAATTAGTGTAGGAAAATCAAAGTTACTGGTTATTAATTCTATTCCTTTGTCAGGACTCCTAGTATTACGAATTTCATCATAAAAGGACTTGATAAAATCATTAGTTCCAGTGTTGCTATCTAAAATATCATCTTTTTCTAATCTAATACCTATATAACTCCATGTTTTAAATAGAGTGAAAATATAAAGAGCACACCCCTTAATATCTTCAGTTATAGACATGCTTATATATATATTATATTTTGCATAAATTAATGACACATCTTCTGCATATATAAATATTACATCTTAAATCATTGCAATTTTTACCACCTGTAGTATCAGAATAGTTACAATAATGGCATGGTATTATACTACCAATTATGTTTAACATTGTCTCTGAATTGCATCTTGGACAGGGTGGCATGATATATATAAAAAAAAATATTTGTTTGTTCTCATGCCTCATCATCCGAGGGTGGCATACATGCCTTCATTTCGCTGGGCTTTCGTCTGCTCCATGCAACTGTACCAGGAGTACTGGGAGTTGCGGGACCCAAACTGTTGATGTTTGGAGACAAGGTTGACACTGTTGTGGTAAAACTACGGTTTGTGAATTCAGGAGTAGAGATATTCGTCTTTATCTTAGCCTTGTTTTTGGTAACATAGTCTTCAAGTCTACTTTGCGTTGGTTTTATGACATTTTTTGGATTCTTCAAGTCATCAATCAGCCGAAAAGTTTCGTTCAGAATCAATGATAAACGGATATTCGAACGCATAGCAATGTATACTTTCGGAATTACTCTGTAAACCACATCTCTGAAGTGCTCCAACCGATAAGAACCACTTAGTTCATGTTTACGGTAGTACTCCGTAATGGATAAAGGCTCGTCACAAAATCTTGTGCCATGAAAAGCCTCAATCAACCGACAACCAATCGAAATTGAGCCAATGGGGCGTTTTTCATCAATAAGAAATTCAACTGAGTGTTTAATGAAGTTTTCATCAACAATTTTCCAGAAATACCCATGTACAATTGTCTGCATACTTGGTTCCACCTGTTGGCGGTCAAATTCAACAGTACTGCCAAATTTCTCAATTATTACATTGAAGAAATTCACTATTGTTGAGTGAAATACTTCCACTTTCTGAATAACTGTGAGAGCTCTGAGATAGACACTAATTAAGTCAGTTGCTGCAGTGGATACAATTTCCTTGAGAAATTCCTTAACCATATCATCAGAATCAAGATTTTCTACAATTCTCGAAATATGATGTTCAAAGTTCTTGTGGTCCAATGAACGAATGGTACTCTTGAGCAACTGGTAGCAGGTAGTAATCTCGTAAATTTTGCCACGTCCTTTCATATGAATTTTGTAACGCTCCATACATGCATCAATGCTATCCATTTCTTCAGTTTTGTAGAAGTGAAATATCTTTGGACCAATTTTATTACCTTTATCATCGCACATGTAACGGATGAGCTCAATTGTTGCTTTTTCTGGTGCAAATGGAGATGGGTCCGTAAGTTTGTTCATCCAGCTGTAATTTCTGTCTGTAGGCTCGATGAAGTAGTTCTCCTCAATCAGAGTAGCATTGTTGAGCAAAACTTGTTCACCGACGCCTACTGTGTATGCAAACTTTGTTAGGGAATGCTCTTCAATAGTCGTTGATGCGGATGGCTTCATCTTCATATACTTTGGGTCTTCTATGATTTCTTTACCAATATTACCACCTTTACCTTTACCTTTGCCTTTGCCTTTGCCTTTGCCTTTGTAACTTTCTGGCTTACAGATGGAACATCCCAAACAACCCAAGTAGGTATGTTCAGCCTTTATATCAGCTCTAACATCAAAGCCTACGTATCTACCGTACAACTCCGTCATCAGAAACACACACGAGCGGAAGAGAGAGAAAGTAAATTGAAAACAATTACTGTCTTTGGTGAGGTGATTATCATCTTTAAAAAAAATCAATTTATTTTAAATTACTCACTATGATAGACTATGTAAACATAGAGAGAACCATAGCAGCTTAATATAGATTCTTTTGGGTTGGCTGGTATACCTGTTGTTAATAAACAATCAGGGTCATAATTGAGACCATCGTCCCAACGTACATCAATCAAAGCGGGCTTCTCTTTATATGTCTTGTTTTTCAAGTCAATACTGAAGTCTTTTAATGTATCTTCTATCGAGTACTTTGTATCAGTTGGTCTAACTACCGATACAAAGTTATTTTTTGGTGTCTGAAAGTGAATATGCACCGGGGGCATCAGTAAACGACGAATAAACTTCATCTTAAGGCTTTTATATAATAACATGGAAATAATCATTTTTTTTTCATAATATATAATATATATTATGAAGATATTAGTACAATTAATCATTCGTTAAAATCCTGTTTCACATAGAAATTCTTTAAACTTTTAGTGCTATGACCCAAGAGACTAGCTAATTCCTTAATTTCATCCTCATTGATACCTCTATTGCATATCATCTCAGTGATATATATTTTTCGTAACATACCTGTGCTAATATTGCGGTCAAATACGGTATTCATAAACAGAGTAAATGCCTGTGTTGACATCATTTCCCCAAACTGATTACAAATGAGTAGCCCGTTGTTGCATGGTGTTACTTTCATCCATTCCTTAATAATACGTAAAAGTGGGTCTGGGATATCTATTTCACGCGTTCCAAATGAACGTTTTGTTTTGTGTTCAACTATGAAAAATTTCTTCAGCTTTGTGTCAACATAATTACTACCCTTAACTTTTCTATCTACATAGCAGTTAAAGAATACCTGCCCACGTTGCGGTGGGATGTAGGTATAAAGTGCTAAAATTAGGTATTTCATCCAGATACGCTGAAATGCATATTCAGACAGTTTTTCTGTTTCTTTTTTATTGTTGAGATATCTTTTATACCGTTTACGGTGATTTACTATTTCTGACCATGGTACGTTTGCTTCTTTTTCAGCATCCGTTAACTTTCTTCCTATCCGTTCTTTTGTATCTTTTATACGATATTTACGTGCCATTATACCATATTCATCTATAATTTTCTGATTCACCTTTGCTGCCTTTAAAACCATCACTATGGCAATAGAAATAATTTTTTGAGTGACAGTAGTCTGTTTTGCTAAATATTCCTCTACTTTTTTTACATTACCAGTAAGAGCCCTAAGAGAAAACTCTTCAGTGTCAAAAACTTCTCTGAAGAGTTTCAGAAGCATAGCAGTATATGTTTGTATAGTAGCTGGTGATTTATCCTTACTAAACGGTTTATAAATTTCATTTGGTAATTGAATCGCCATTGAATATATTTTAATTGAGTAAATATGTTCATCAATATATTTCAATCAATAGCAATGATACAAACATTTAGTATTCGCGTCAATCGTAATAATAATGGTAGAGTAAAAATTGATGCTATTGAAGGCGTAACTAAGCTACGTATTACTCAAGTTATGGCATTGCATGGTAAAAGAATAAAAAAGAAGAAAAAATCAAAACGTAATCAAGATGACAGTGATTCCGATGATGATATCAAGTATGAAAACGCTAATGATGATTTAATGGATGCTATTTATATGGAAATTCTTATTAATAATCTGGCACGTGCCAGAACTTATGGAGATGAAAATTCAGATGAACCAAATAGCTACACTGTACGTATACCTGTGGCAGATATGAATGAGGATGGTAGTATGGATTATGATAAGACTCCCATTGGTTGGGACTGGGAAGGCAAATCACCGGTGAAGCTGGAGTTATTGGATGTTATGATACGAACTGATAAAAATCCTCAGATTAATCATTATGATATGATTATTGAGGTTCAAGTAGAAACGACATGAATATACTCTTTAATCAACCTTTGATACCCTTCTGGGTGTAATGGTTCATATAATTGACCATGTGGAATGGTTCCTTCCTTTACTGATGTGAAGGTTAATATTCTTAATGTTTCTAGCATGCCTTTAGTATCGAAACCATTGTTTATTTTTTTCTTGTAATCTAGTAGTATTTTTACCTCTAATGCACAATCAGCACAGTAATCTAAGTCCATGGACCGGTCTACCATAGGATTATTATGACATATAAAAGGTCTCTGGATATTGTTATAGTAGTGAAATTTAGCTGCATATTGATGCTCATCATATATTTTATCAGGCATCTGTAACATTGTTTTAGTGCCAATTAATCTTGACTCTGTTGATGTTAATGGTTCCCATGCTTGGATATATTGAGTTCCATCAAAATATTGCATTTTAGAATTCTTAAAATTTTCATAGAAATCATTACCATAATTCTCTTTAATTAATAGCAACAAAGAGTCATCAGCAGTTAAGGAAATATTGTTAAATGGAAACCTAAATTTTAAGCTATATACATTTGGCTGCAATATCTTGGTCCAATGATATTGTTGTGCCATGTTTAACAGTACTGCATCATTCATAGCAGTAAAATCCTGTTTATCCTGAAGAAGCGTACGGATATCCGATATGAATATAAATGGTTTTTTTAGAATATTGAACATTTTTGCAAAGAAATGTGCCTTAGCATCATTAAAAAGGTCTTGTATTATGAAAAATCTATATGTAGAATTCTGTATAAATTTACCAGTTTGAGTTATAATTTTAGTGTTATCTTGAAATGTTGTTGCATAGGAAAGAGCCTTTAAACGGTCCTTATCAGCAATTCTATCATATGTATGTTCTTGGTCTTTTTTTTGTTCATAAAAATTTATACGAAATTTATGCTCAGAATTGGATTTATATGATACTCCTCCATTATCTTGTAAAAATATAATATTATTGTAGTTATCATACATATTAGATGCGTCAGAAGGATGATATCTTTTTTCAAAATTATTTATCTGAATATTGTGGTCGCGGGGGTCACAGAGTATTATCTTTACTTTTGGAAAAAATTTAGCTACCAAACCATGCATGTTACCTGGTGCCGAGCCGACATATAAAACGTATTCTATGTCGGGATAAATAGTTAGTAATTGAAAAAATTCCAGAAAAAGTTTACGTTGTCCAATTGCATTATTTGTTTTAGGTAATTGATGCTGTTCTTTATATTCACAACTTTTATGTATATCATCTATGGTTAGTGGTACTTTTTGTTTTCGAAGTTTGAGTGCCTCATTAAGAAGTTGAGTTAAATCTTCTGACATTATTATATATTAGTTACTGTAGCTACAATGAATAAGTTTGAAATTATAAACGAATACATAAAAACATTTCAAAAAATATTGGGCTTTTATTATGACCATTCAACTGACAAAGCAGCGGCATATGCTCATACTCGTAAAGCTAAGATATTTTTAGATGCACAACCACTATTAGCAATGGAAATGACTGGTGCTAAGTTATATCAGTATAAAGAATACGTTTTAAGCGGTGAATTATACAGAATAAAGAGTCATTGTGAAGTCGAAAAATCAGAATTAAATTCATTACAATATTCAGAAGCAAAGATGGCTGATGAATTGATAAATAATATAAATGATACCTGGGAATTACTTGAAGAAAGAGACAAAAAAGAATTTATTGAAGTAGTTCAGGAATTATTTGATTATTATATAAAATTCCTCATTTGTGCAAAGGATAACTATTGAGGTTTTAACCATGAATAATCCATCTTTTACCGCATGCTAAACATAGATTAATTGACGATGAAGCTTCATCAAGTGCTTTAAGCTGAACCTCGCGTGTGAGATGCTTTCTTGCTTTACATTTGGGGCATTTAAATAAGTCATAGATATTTGTCTGGTCTACTTCAATTATGCGGTCACTAATAACTGCTTTAGCATCACGTAACTCTTTATTGAGGTCATATATATCAGTTTCTATTACCGTTTTGACACGCAGTTTGCCTTCATATATTTTTTGTATTACTTCTGCGGTCAATTTGTCTAAAAGTGCATTAACCTTACTTGCTATGATTAATTGTTGTCTTTCGTTGTCTAAATTAGGATAGGAACTTGCTACGTACTTAGTACAAGCGACTATGCATCTTCTTGCTAATAGACCAGTATTTTCAGCTGAAAAGTCTGGCTTATTGACAGAAATGGTCTCTTTTAATATGTCCTCCATAGCAGATATATATACTATTTTAACGATTCAATTTATATTCTGATATGGTTTTGAAATCTGAGGCTAAGGCACCGTTGGTATCATTACGCTCTAGAATGCAGTCTATTTTATATTTCATGACATAATCTAGAATAATCCATAGTGATTTTTTGCTCCTGCCTAGTCCCCAAATATTACCTACACCAATAGATGCATGATGGTCTTTACCTGAACCTAATGTGGATGCTGAATCGTTTAAGTGAATCAACAAATTAGCAGGTTCAATCATTGTGGTTAACTCTTTCATAAATTTATCAGCCACAGTTGTATCACTTAAATTTAATCCAGATGCATATAAATGACAGGTATCAATACATATACCTGCATTAATGTTATTTTTAAGACATTCCCTATAAAGAAATGCTAATGTTTGCACATTGTTATATATTGCATCCATTGGGCTAATAGCGGGTGTTTCAAGATATATTTTTAGATTAGATGGAGCCTCCATATTTTTCAGTACCGAAATAACACGTTCTGGTGGATATCTATAGAGGTGAATCACAAAGCCTTTTATACCTGCCGCTTGGCATATATTCCATTCCTTTTTCATAAAAGTAATGGTAGATTTTTTAGTGGCAGAAGACCATGGAACATCAAAATAACGAGCATGTGCATATATACGTGTTCCTGTGGTATGAATATACGTTCGCAACGGTTCTATATCAGTCTCATGTAAAGTAAAAACAAATCCTCTGGGTGTGGCTACAAATATCTGTATAACTGCTACATTATTTTGTTTGAGAATTCGTTTGGCTGCTTCTATGTTTTCTAAAATAGTTGAGCCTTTTTTCTTGCAGTATTTTTTATCAACATGAAAACCGATTAGAGATAAATCTCTTGCCATCTAGCTAATTGTATAGTATATATAATGCTCATTCACGAATTAATAGTTAGAATAATGTTATGGTGCAGAAAAGACGTTATTTTTAAATTTTTGCCTCTTCGTGGTAAGCTACTTTATCATAGCAGTGATATGTTACGGGAACATGAAATTATTGCAAATGAAATAATTAGAGGTCGCTCAGAAATACCATTCTTTAACCCATATGATTTGTTTGATTGTAGCATGTTTATGATGAAAACTAGCCGTTTTAGAGAAATACAAGAAAGTATAAATTTTACTCCAGATATTGTTGATAGATTGAAATGTTTAAAAAATTGTCCAGAAATATTGGTAGATACACGTACATGGGAAATAATAACTGAAATGGATTATGATACAACCCTATTGAGAAATATAAAATATTCTACAATAATGTTACGATTTATAACTGAATTATTGTTTAAAGATAACACTATTTTTATAAATAATTATCAACAAATACGTAAAAAAATGATTGGAATAATCGGTATTACTATTAAAGATGATGTATTTAAAATATTGGATAATTCTATGTCAATTTCAGAAAAAAAGAAGCTAAAAATTATAAATAAAGCAATTGCAGCAAAAGGTGCTCAGATTATAAAAAAGCGTCTTAAAATAACACCCACATCTGAAAAAAGAATATTTGAATTAATTCAGCATAATGATACAGATTTGGCAATTCATTATTGGATACCAGAAAAGTTTCCAGTTAGCTCTAATATGGTGCTACAATTAACTAAAATGAATTGTGATGAATATACAAATATGATGCACAACAGTGTAGAAAGAGAGGTTTCTTTTTATAAAAAAATAATTTATGATTTTTTGGATTCAATTTTTGATGCGACAAAGATGGATCAGACTGCAAGATTGAAGATGTATATGCTCAGTAATCAATTAGTAGATTTTGTTTCAATATTATTTATTCCTTGAGTATTTTCTTTACCCTTTTACATAATTTACACATTTCTCTATCATTTTTATCTAACAGAGTGCAACCCGGACAACCCCATTTTTTAGTATTACAATAGTTATTTAATTTTCTAACTCTATTCATGAATCTAGCTTCTGATTCGTAAAGTAAATAGAATGCTACCAAGACAATAAATATTAAGACGCCACAAATCATTTCTATATTAAGCATGAAATTTATTTTGAAATATCTCATGACACATTGCCAGTGATGATTTGGTATCACTTAGAGATATACATCCATCAGTAATGGATTTACCATACTGTAGTTCTTCTTTAGTATTGAGAGGCTGTGAACCTTCGTGGAGGAAACTTTCTACCATCATTCCACGTATTTGATATGGATACTTTTTTATTGATTCCATGACCGATTTCATGATTGGTACCTGTTTTTTATAATCCTTCTGTGAATTACCGTGACTTACATCAATAATAATTGGTACATGCATGTGAGTATGTGTCGTTGATTTAATAGTTTCAATTAGTGATTCTCCGTTATAATTAGGTCCTGAGGTACCACCACGTAATATAAGAAAAGTATCAATATTTCCTTTACTGTTCACTACTGTAATATTACCACTATTATCAGTACCGATAAATGAGTGTGGATGTGCTGCCGACACCATAGCATCTAGAGCTGGTTGAATAGCACCTGAGGTGGCATTCTTTAGCCCAACTGGCATAGAAAGAGCTGATACTAATTGACGATGAATTTGAGATTCAACTGTTCTAGCGCCAATGGCTCCAACTGTTACTAAATCGCTAATGTAATGCGGTACTACCATGTCCAAAAATTCAGTAGCAACTGGTAACCCTAATTCTACTATGCTAAGCATTATACTTCTTGCCAAATGTAGACCGTCATTTATTCGGTTTGAGCCATCTAGAAATGGGTCAAAAACTAATCCCTTCCATCCATGTTGTGTACGCGGTTTTTCAAAGAAACAGCGCATAATTATATAAAAGGAGTCCTTATATTTATCATGCAGTTTCTTTAGCTCATAGGCATATTCTAGTGCAGCTGTACGGTCATGTATGCTACATGGTCCAATGATTAGGAGAATACGTGAGTCTTTAGCAGCTAGAATATTTTTAACTATTTCTCTAGAAAAAAATACATTTTTTTCTACTTCTGCCGTTGCTGGCAGTAATCCTTTTAAATCTTGTGGTGCGGTAATTGGCGTGAAGCTGCAGACGCGTATGTTTTCGATATTCATGGTTTGTTATAAATTAGCATCGGTATGTACAAATGCTATTACATGATACCATGGTTAAATTAATAAAAAATGAATATTTAATATAAATATTAAATGAGGGGAGCTAATTGCTCTATTAGCGGAAAAAAATATGAATTAGCTGTTTATAATGTAGTAAAAAAATGTATGTTAAATAATAACAATTTTAATATACAAAAAGAAAACGAATTAGGTGGTACGAGTAAAAAAAATGACATAGAATGTATCATGAATTCAACTAAAATACCGATTGAAGTAAAAAAATCAAAAACTCCAGATTGGATGCAATGTTCACTAAAGTATGATACAACTTCCAAAAAATGGATAGGTGGTTCAAAGAACAAAATACCAGAAAGTTCTAAAAAAATATTTGAAGAATTAATTTCTTCAGTAACCTTATTTAATGGAAAAATACCGCCTTTTATGCTAAAGGAAATAACTCATGAAGAATGGCTACGAACTAAAAAGGAAACTAATGATTTTAAGAACTTTTATTTAGATTGTCCTAATGACACAATTAAAAAATTATATTCAGAAAAGGGATGCTTTTATATACAAATTTCAGAAAAAGGTTTGTATCATTTAGGCAATGATAAATGCGATTTTAATGTTCCAGAATTTATATGTGAACAACAATTACGTGTGCGTACAAAAGTACATACAACAAAAAATTCAAAAGGATTTTGTAATTTGTCGGTGACAATTTCAGCTCAACCAAAAAATATAAATCAGTTGCTTCTGAGTAATTATAGCTTAGACGATAAATTAAAGATACCAAATAATTTATCATACATTGATTAATTTTGATACAATTATGATTTCCGAAGATTTTTTAGATTTATTCATTCCATAACTCCAGTTTGCATCTATAATTAAATAATTTTTGTATAATTTTTTTATATACTCACAATTATTATACGTAAGTATCCAACTTGCTTTGGTGCTTAATAATTCATACAACAGATTATGGTTAAAATTTTCATGCATATCGCCATTATTTCCATATAATTTTGATTGTTTCTCTAAATAGTAAGGCGGATCTAGAAACAATAGTGTTTTTTCATCTGCAAAATTATTAATAAAATATTCAAAATCATAGTTAAATACATCTATATTTGTAAGATTTAATAGCCTAATTTTGTTGATTGACGAAGGTGTATATCTCTTTAAACTTGCTTCTGCCGAAAATCCACCAGACAATGTTGCACCACTAAAGGAACATCTATTTATTATAAAATATTGAATCGCTTGTTGAAGCGCAATATCATCCAATTCCATTATGGTATTTCTATAGTCTACAAATTGCTCTTTTGAAACTGATTTGATTTTTTCTAATTCATCGCATAGTTTATTTTTATCTATTTTTATCTGATTCCAAAAATTATACAATGGGGTAAATTTATCATTTGCTAATACTTTATATCCATATTTATTCTGTAAATAAAATTCGAAAGAACCACCACCAAAGAATGGTGAACAGATTATTTCAAATTCTTCCATATTAAAATGTTCTGTGACTACATCATCTAATATTTTACATGCACGTGTTTTTCCCCCAGGATATCTTAAAGGAGAGACATTATTAAGCTTATGTTCTTTAGCAGTCATTAGCTTATATATGATGAATGTATATTTAATAAAAAATATTCAATTTTATTAGATTCTAAGCAAACCATCAAGTGGATATACTGATACTTCTGCACTCCTTGCTTTATCTCTATTTTGTCCACCAAACATTATTATAGTGTTGTTCCAGATATTTATACTATAACCCCGTCTGAAAACTGGTATAGTTTCTAATGTGGTCCAAGTCAAATTATCACAATCAATATAACCCAGTTCGGAATTACATGAAACTGCGAAAAAACGCCCGTTGTAATATACACCACCGTAAATCCTGGCAAAATTAATTTTAATTTGTTCTAAGCTTCTATCCAATGGGTTAAAACAAAGAATTTCTTTTTCATGTGAATAAATGTACATTTTATTGTTATGAGCAAATGCAAAAACTTCGAATATTGATGCACGTTTGACTAATCCAACATCGTGCCAAATTAAATCAATTAAGTCAAAGTACATCAAAAATGTCATTTTATTGCAGTTATCAGTGGTACCACCATAAACCCACATTTTATCATCTATTACAACCGCAGCATGGTATCTTCTCAATGGACCTTTGTCTGATAACAAAATGCAGCTAAATTCTGTAACTTTGTAAACGTGGTTGTGGGAGTAAATTATCATGCTATTTTTATACTTTACTGCTGATTGTCCATCTGAATACATATATTGTGGTATATTCTCTATTTTTAACCCAGTGCAGACCCAGTCCCATGTTTGTAGATTGAATTTTGCAAACCGTGAGTGTGTATATGAGTAATATTTTTCCAATTCCTCATCAATATCACTACATTCTCCTCCATTTACAATTAACGAGTCACCAATCACTGCTGTGACATGGTGAGAAACTGGGGCTGGTTTGTAAGGGTCAGGATATTTGTTCTGAATAACAATAATTCCTTGATATTTCAGTAATTTATAACTGATGGCACGCCATCTGCTATTAATATAGAAAACGTACTTTAACTGTGCTTCTGCATTTAGGTATCCAAAAAGAAGTTCAAGAACGTTATCACAAAGAGTATTCATTGTGCTTATGCTAATGGGTTTTATGTATAAATTAAAAGATTCATTTTTTTTATAAAAAAAATGATTTTTTCTTTACCACTGTTAACCAACGATTCTAAAGCGACAGTTTCTGTACTTTATTGTGAGAAGCTTTTTTGCCAGCCAGAAAGACCTTGGAAATCATGGACGACGACCTCAGCCAGTTTACCAAAATCTACTACCGCCACTGTGAGAGACACGATGACTACGCACAACGTAACATCCGTCACCCAAAACCGCGGAAGCCTCGTTCGTCCTTCAACATCTCGTGGAGATACATTGAGGGCGAAAATGACATTGGTATTCTGAGCATCGAAGCCCTGGAATCGGACTACTACGTCAACCACCCGGAAGAAATGTCTTCTTATGAAAAGACATGGAAAATCCAGCAGGACGCTTACACTGCAGAAGCCATCCAGAAGTACGAAGCTGAGATGGATAAGTACCACTCCCACAAAATGCGTGAGAGGCGCTTCCAGAAGCGCCTGATGCGGAAGGCTAGGTTGGAGACCTTTGCCGAGCTGATGGAGAAGAACCGCACCGTGGGTAAGAGTAGGAAGTAGGTAAGCAACGCCGCCGCCGCAAAAAAAAAAAAAAAAAAAAAAAAAAAAAAAAAAAAAAA
>JACCDW011515472.1_pt1 | contig 23359 bp, 18 predicted proteins | sample 7449781 | NCBI WGS metagenome assembly JACCDW01 (sample SAMN15323449, study PRJNA562643) | freshwater metagenome | isolation source: river surface water | place: USA:Blue River Watershed | collected 2017-08-18
CAAAGGCATAACAGAAAATATTGCCTCTTTGATTGGATAATCCGCCTTAATTACGTTTCTCGCTATGGTAAAACCTGCGTTCATCTGCTTTTTTCTCTGGTATCCATTTCTCGATTTTTCGAGCTGTGTATTTTAACTGCATTTCATCCAACACTTGCACCACTTCTTGATTATAATGCATTGCGTTGCGAGCTATCATTTTTACTCCCATCTTTTCATCCCCATCGTGAAAATTAAAATACAGCGGTGTATTTCCTGGATGTTGTTCTAGAATATCCACTAATATTTGCTGTTTCCCTTGATCCAAATCAGCGGGTGTCATATCCACAATCACCGACCGAAAAATGGAATTTTCGTCTACATCTGCTCCCAATGTGATACTGTGAATTGTAACACGCATTTCATCCTTGGAACGCATGTAATCGGTTTGACCATTTAAAATTAGAATATAATCTTTGTTTAATAAAGCTTTGAATTTCAAATAAGTATCTTTAAATAATGCGATTTCCACACTTCCTGAATAGTCCATCAAAGTAAATCTACCGTACGGTGTGCCTTTTTGAGAAATGAACTCTTTGGCTGATGTGACGATACCCATTATATTAAACTCAATTTCTTCCTTTTCATCCAGAGCTTTCTGGTAATCTTGAATGGTATGGGTGGTTAAACTATCATATACAAAACGTTGATCATCTAAAGGATGTTTACTTAAAAATACGCCTACCAATTCTTCTTCTTGTTTGAGTTCATCTAGTAATGCCATTCTTTCAACAGAGGGCAATTTAGGCTCGGTAGGCATCGTAGCATCAGCACCCCCACCAAATAACGAAGTTTGTCCGCTTATTTTATCGGCCTGTACCTTTTGTGCATACATCATGGCCAATTCGATACCACTCTTTCCGCTGGTATCTTCTTTAAAATACTGAGCGCGGTGATACCTGCCATCAAAATCGAACACCCCTGCTTTTGCCATACATTCCACACTGCGCTTATTCACCGATCGTAAATTGACACGGGTTAGTAATTCACACATGCTTTTGAATGGGCCTTTTTCATCTCGTTCCTTTAAAATTTCATCTACTGCACCTTCTCCCACACCTTTCACCGCCGATAATCCAAAGCGGATTTGACCCGCTGAGGTTACAGTAAATGCGCTTCGACTTTCGTTCAAATCCGGTCCCAACACTTTTATTCCTTGTCTTCTGCATTCTTCCATGTAAAAGGTAATTTTTTTAATATCACCCATGTTACTTTTTAAAACAGCCGACATAAACTGCGCAGGATAATTGGCTTTTAGATAAGCAGTTTGGAAAGCAATTACTGCATAACACGTAGAATGCGATTTATTGAACGCATATTGAGCAAATTCTTCCCAATCAGAATAAATTTTCTCTAATGTTTTTTCTGAATACCCTTTGGCTAAGGCACCTGCCATAAAATCTGTTTTCAGTTTATCGATGATGCTTTTATTCTTTTTACCCATGGCTTTTCTCAATTCGTCCGCTTTACCTTTTGAAAAGCCTGCTAATTTTTGAGAAAGCAACATTACCTGCTCTTGATAAACCGTAATCCCATAAGTTTCTTTCAGATACTCTTCCATTTCCGGTAAATCGTATTCCACCGGCTTTCTGCCATGTTTTCGATCGATGAAATCTGGAATGTACTTTAAAGGTCCGGGTCGATACAGAGCATTCATGGCGATTAAATCTCCAAACTGTGTGGGTTTCAATTCACGCATATATTTTTGCATGCCCGGCGATTCAAACTGAAAAACGCCGTTGGTTTCCCCTCTTTGAAAGAGTTCATACGTCTTTTCATCGTCTAAGGGAATATCGTCTAATACAATTTCGGTACCGGTAGTTTCCTTGATAATCCGAATTGCATCCTTCATTATTGTTAGGGTACTTAACCCCAAAAAGTCCATCTTTAGAAGACCTGCTTTCTCAATTTGGTTAACATCATATTGAACCTGCATCCAAGGGGAATCCTTACTTAAAGAAACAGGAACCAGTTCATCGATATCTTGGGGAGCGATAATAATTCCACAAGCATGTACCCCGGTATTTCTTACGCTTCCTTCCAGTTTTTCAGCATCTTGTAACACTTTAGATGCTTCGTCGCCGCCTGTGTAAATGCTTTGTATTTCTCGAATTTGGTCTAGTTCCTCCGGTTTTAAGTTATTGGAATCATCCTTGGACAATTCATCTACATTTGCATGAAGCAGTTTCGCCAAACTCATGTTACCAGGAACTAATTTGCTGAGTCGATCTGTTTGTGAAAGTGGATACTGCAATACCCTTCCTACATCTCGAATAGCACTTTTAGCTGCCATGGTTCCATAGGTAATAATTTGGGCAATTCGTCGCTTACCGTATTTCTCAGCAACGTATTGAATTACTTTTTCACGACCTTCATCATCAAAATCGATATCAACGTCCGGCATACTTACCCGTTCAGGATTTAAGAATCGCTCAAAAAGCAAATCGTATTTAACGGGATCTACGTTGGTGATTCCCAAGCAATAAGCAACTAAACTCCCTGCAGCAGAACCTCTACCAGGTCCAACCCAGACATTCATTTCTCGAGCTGCGGTGGTAAAATCTTGAACAATTAAGAAATAGCCTGCATAACCGCTGTGGGTGATGGTGCCCAATTCAAAATCCAATCGTTCTTGAACATGCACAGGAATGGTACCTCCGTATTTCTTTTTACATCCTTCGTAGGCTAAGTGTTTCAGAAAGTCGTTTTGCGATTCAAATCCTTGCGGTAACGCATAGTTGGGAAGAACGATGTCTCGAGATAATTTGGGAGGATCGATGGAAGCAATTAACTTATTGGTATTATCTAAGGCTTCCGGAATATCTTTAAATAATTCAAGCATTTCGGCCTGAGATTTAAAGTAGAATTCGTCGTTCGGGAAAGCAAATCGAAAACCCCTTCCGCCCTCTTCGTTGGTTGCTTTTGGCGTTGATTGAAACTCACCGGTGTTAATACACAATAAAATATCGTGGGCATTCGCATCTTTTTGATCCGTGTAATGAGAATCATTGGTTGCGATAATAGGCACGTTGTATTTTCTACCCCATTTAATCAGTATTTGGTTAATGTCTTCTTGATCTATTCCAGTGCCATCCAAATTTTTTAAATGGTGTCTCTGCAGCTCAATGTAATAATCATCTCCAAAAATTTTATGCCATTCGCAGAATACTTTTTCGGCTTCTTCCTCTCCTTTCCATAAAATTGCCTGAGGAACTTGCGCTCCAATACAGCAGGTTGTGGCTATTAGCCCCTCTGAATATTGTTCTATCAAAGCTCTATCCACTCTTGGGTATTTGGAATACAGCCCTTCAAGATATCCTAAGGAACACAATTTTGCGAGATTGGCATAGCCCTTTTGATTTTTAGCCAATAATAATTGATGGTATCTTTTGTCTTTGGTACCTTGGGTAAACGTCTTTTGAAACCGATCTTCTACTACATAAAATTCACAACCAATTACCGGTACTAAACCTTCGGCTGTAGTGGCTTGGTAAAATTCAAACGCACCAAACATGTTGCCGTGATCGGTTATTGCTAATGCCGGCATCCCATCGGCCTTTGCTTTTTTTACAAGACTTTTAATGCTGGCGGCACCGTCTAACAAGGAATATTGGGTATGTACGTGTAAATGGGAAAAAACTGGCATAGCGAACTATCGAAAATACAAATAGAAAATAAAAATCAGTGCTAAAACATGTTTATTTCTCCCAACATTCCATCCACCATTTATTATTTTCAAAATTTAAAATATAAGTACCTCTGGGATTTATTCTAATTCAAAAAATCAGCAAAAGTTGTGGGTATTACAAGTGAAGGATTAACCTATTTTTGAATCTTGTAATTGTTCCATACAACTCATCCCATGTTTGTCCAAAAACTACAACTGTTTAACTTCAAAAATCATGAATCCCTACAGTTAAACTTGGTTCCAGGTGTTAATATTCTTACTGGGAACAATGGGGCTGGAAAAACAAATTGCTTGGATGCTGTTCATTGTTTAGCAAGTGGGAAAAGCTATTTCACTTCCATTGATAGTCAATTAATTAAACACGATCAAGATTTCTTTACAATAAAAGCCAATTTCGGTACAAATGAGGAAAATCAAGATACAGTAGAAATTCTGTTGCAATTTGATAAGGGGAAAAAATCAATCAAAAAAAACGGGAAAAACTATCCAAGACTTAGTGATCATATTGGGTTTATTCAGACCGTTTTAATAACTCCTTACGACATTGATTTAGTTCTTGGCAACAGCGAGGAACGCAGAAGATTTATGGATATTTTAATTAGTCAACTCAACAGTGAATACTTACATCATCTGATGATTTACCGAAAAGCTGTGGAACAACGAAATAGCTTATTAAAAGCTTGGAGCGGCAGGCACATCGACGAGGATTTACTGGATAGTTTTGATCAAAAAATAGTTCCATCAGCTACCATCATCCATGCAATTCGCCAAAAAACCACTGCCGAATTAATCCCGATTTTCAAGCGGATATATGCATCCTTAGCATCTTCAAACGAGTTTGTAGATGTTATATATCAATCGCCATTAGAGGAAAACAACATGCAGGCATTACTTCAAATAAATCGAAGAAATGATGTACTTGCTGAACGCACTACGGTAGGACCCCACAAGGACGATTGGGTATTTGAACTCGGCGGTAATCCAATGAGAAAATTTGGATCCCAAGGTCAAATTAAATCGTTTGTTATCGCTTTAAAAATTGCTCAATACCGTTATTTCCAAGAAAAACTAGGCAAAACACCTATACTATTGTTGGATGATATTTTTGAAAAAATTGATGAAAACAGAGCGCAAAAATTAATGGAACTTGTGGAAAGCGAAGGATTTGGACAAATTTTGATCACAGACACTCATCCTGAACGCGTTGAAAAGCACTTAGGACAATTGCAGGGTGAGCACAATCACATTCGAATTGGTTGATTTTTCTAGTGGTTTTCTTTAGTAATACAATCCGGCTAGTAGATCAATGTCGTGGTATTTAAATCCAAATTTATCGGATAAATTTTTGTTTGTTAGATTCCCTCTGTACAAGTATGTTCCTTTTCGAATCCCTTGTTTATGCTTCAAAAATTCGGCGAATCCCCCCATTTGGGCCATCTCATCCAGCATAGGTGAAAAGACATTGCTTAACGCATAACTTGCTGTTCTGCTAACGCGAGAGGCGATATTAGGTATACAATAATGAATTACATCGTGTTTTTTGAAAACAGGATTCTGATGGGTAGTTAATTCACTAGTTTCGAAGTTTCCACCGCGATCTATCGCCACATCGATCAAAACAGAGTTAGGTCTCATTTTCATTACCATATCTTCTGAAACCACGATGGGTGAGCGCGCGGTATTACCGGATAATGCTCCAATTACAACATCTGCGGATATCAATGAATTTTGTAAAACTTGAGGCTGTAAAGTACTGGTATACAAATGAAAACCAAAGGACTTTTGTATTCTCCGAAGTCGATACATGTTATTATCAAACACCTTTACATTAGCCCCCAATCCCAACGCTGCTTTCGTAGCAAACTCGCCAACAGCGCCAGCACCAATTACAACAACTTGAGTGGGCGGAACCCCAGCAAAACCTCCTAATAACTCACCTTTTCCGATATTGGTATTATTTAAGTATTCTGCAGCAATTAAAATGGATGCCGTTCCCGCTATTTCACTCATTGCTCGGGTAATTGGCCTTGTGCCACCATCATCTTCTAGAAATTCATAGGATAAGGCGTTTATTTTCTTATCCATCATTTTTCTTAACTGTACTGGATTCAATTGATTAATTTGAAGTGCAGAAATCAATAATTGACCCGATTTCATTTTATCAATTTCTAGGTCCGTTGGTGGATCTATTTTCAAAATGGTATCACAAGAAAACACCTGCTCTACATCATAGACGATTTCAGCACCAGCTTCTGAAAATTGGTTATCCGAAAAATTCGCATTTCTGCCTGCTCCGGATTCAATTACAATTCGGTGTCCGTTGGCCGACAAAAATCCAACTGCTGCTGGTGTTAAAGGCACTCTATTTTCTTGAAATGTAGTTTCTTTTGGAATTCCAATATTTAAAATTCCTTGTTTAAATTCAATCGGCAATGCTTGCGCCAATGGCTGAGCATAAGATTCTACGGGCGATTCACTGAGTTTTTTCGACATATTCATCGATTGTATAAAAATAGCAACAAATCATCATTTTCTAAATAAAAACTCACAATTTCTACTATTTATTTTTTTTCTGAAGGCGAAATTAACATTTTTACGAATTAATCAAGTGTGGCTTGGTTTTTGCTCACAATAAAAGTCTCATTTATCAGTTATATTTGTACAATATGCGAATGGCTAAGTGGTTTATACTAATTTTTACTTTTGCTGTGACTTCGGTTCAAGGTCAGGCTCCCGTTAATCCGATGTATGACAACGACATTGAGAGAATCGATAGTCTAACTCGTATTTTATATGGGTCTATACCTAGCCATTCCCCTGTTTCTGCCGAAGACAACAGATATTACAATGGGGCTGATTTTGAACGTAAGATGCAACTGTTAGGAAGCAATATTCCTTTCGAATATCATCCATTGGTTGAAAAACACATTCGATATTTCATGAGTTATGGAGAACAGTATTATGAAATGATACATCAACGAATGAAATTATATTTCCCAATTTTTGAGGAAATCTTGGATAGATATGGGCTGCCAACTGAATTAAAATATGTTTCTGTAATTGAATCCAACTTAAATCCCAGTGCAGTTTCATGGTGCGGTGCAACTGGCCTATGGCAGTTCATGCCATACACCGGAAAAATGATGGGGATGCGCGTTGGATTTCCTGTAGACGATCGAAAAAGCATTGTTACGTCTACGGAAAAGGCTTGTGAGTACTTTTTAAATTCACAGTCTTTATTTAACAATTGGTTAATGACAATCGCATCTTACAATTGCGGTCCTGGAAACATTAATAAAGCAATTAGAAGAAGTGGAGGAAAAACTGATTTTTGGAAAATTCTACCGTTCCTTCCTCAGGAAACCCAAAATTATGTACCCAAATTTATTGCGGCGGCTTATGTTTTAAACTTCACATCAAAAGGTCAGAATCTATCACATAACCTAGAAAGTATTGTTCTAGCTCCAACACGAATTGATTCCACCCTACATCTCCAGAAAATTTCACAATATTTAGGCCCGGATTTTGGGGTAATGGAATTAAATCAGGAATTATTGAGCCACAACACCGCTTTGGCACAAAACAGCGTAATACTTCTACCGTATCAAGCGAGTATGTCCTTTATTAGAAACAATGATAGTGCGTGTACCTATGCAAGATACCAGTACATGGGATATCCTGGTGCAGGTAGTTCCTATCAAAAAAGTTCTACTTATCAAAAGCCACCAGTTCAAAATACTGCCAGTCGCACACCCAAAGGTACTTATAGAGCAGTTTACACTGTAAAAAGTGGTCAAACTTTATCCTCCATTGCTAAAACACATGGGGTAACTGTAAGTCAAATCAAATCTTGGAACAACTTAAGAACTGATCGTTTAAGAGTTGGCCAAAAATTGATTGTCTACAAACGACGATAAGCTGAATTTTTAGTTTTTACTTAAAAAATCCATGAAACCTCTAAGACAAATTCTGAGTTTCGGAATTTTAACGTCTATTTTATTTGTTTTATTTAATTCTTGTGGTGATACACCACCTGCAGGAAATCCTACGGAATTAAGCTCTGCAAGTTCCGCGAAAGTAGTTGTTGTGGATGCAACCGAACATTCTAGCTTAGAATCTCCCGTTCTCAATTTGTTTGTTAACACTATTTGGGGAGTGGATAGTTTGATGATTAATTACGAAAACCCCAACAGCGGCTTTGAGCCGTTAATGATATATGATATTTTGGAAGCTGATGAATTTTTCTCAAAATCTTCTTCGGGTAATATTAAAAATCACTTATCGCCTTTGGTTTGTATTTTCTGTGATGGCGAGTCTGTTGAAGAATGCAACTCCGAAATAGTTAAAAACATAAAATCGATAAAACCAACCCCAATTGAATTCACAACCAATTCAATTACCATAAAAGGGAATAAATACAAAGATGTTTGGGCCCAAAACCAAACCGTTGTAGTTTTTCCGTTAGGGAAAAAACAATCCCTCGATAATTTTTCTGCAAATCACCTAAAAATTGAAGAATGGTTTGTTGGCGTGGAATATTCATTAGGAACAAATTCAATCAAGGGACATAGTAAATATCAAGATAGCATTGCGCATATTCTATTAGAGAATTATGGTTTGGGAATTGATTTTAACTACACTTTTAAGTTGGTATTAAATCAGGCTCAACAACATGGAAGAACTCTTTGGTTAAGAAACGAAACCCCACAAAATCATAGTAATATTATTATTCAATTAATTGATACTGTGATGAATTTGAATGGGCACAATAAAAGCAGCCTTATTGAAGAAAGAAATCAATTCACAAAACAAATTCTAAGAAACGCTGAAGGTGGGTGGGTAGAAGTAACAGAAAGTGGCTCTTTTCCTTTCAAAATCAACAAAATTGATACACATATCTTGGAAGTACAGGGTTGGTATAGTGAATTAAATACTACCCGTAGAGGTCCATTTGTACGCAGGTATCTTGTTGATAAGGAATTAAAGAGAACCATTATTATGGATGCTTTTGTATTTGCTCCTAATCAATCGCGTTTGCCATTAATGCGCGAATTACACAGATACATTCAAGCTTGCGAATCAATTAGATTATAAACACCATGCGAATTCTCATTTTTGCATCTGGAAGCGGAAGTAACGCCGAAAATTTAGTACGGTACTTCAGTGAACCAGACAATTCGAAATCAGGAATTATAGTAGGAATTGTCTGCAACAATTTTCAAGCAGGTGTAATTGAAAGGGCGAAACGACTGGATATCGAATGTTTGGTGGTTTCTAATGACCAGTGGAAAGACAGTGATTTCATGCTTGCGTCCATCCTGAAATTCAGAGCAGAATTAGCGGTGCTTGCAGGATTTTTAAGACCATTCCCCAAGTCTCTTATCGATTATTTCGATGGTAATGTTATTAATTTACATCCGGCATTACTTCCGAAATTCGGAGGAAAAGGAATGTACGGCATAAACGTCCATAAAGCCGTGATTTCCCAAAAAGAAACTCAAAGCGGAATAACCATTCATTGGGTAAACGAACAATATGATAAAGGGCAAATAATTGCCCAGTTTTCCTGCAACGTGGAAGAGGGTGATACTGCAGAATCATTAGCGCAGAAAATTCATCACTTAGAAGGTCGTTATTTTCCAGAGGTTGTAAAAAGAGTAATTGCGGAAATCTCCTAAATCCAAAGATTGGCGATTTAATTAAATTTATCGGTTAGGATTTAGATAAACTAAACCGAAGGTGGTAATTTTGGATTATGGAATTAACAACTCAGCATATTGAAACCTTAGTATTGCATGCAGGTATCGAACCAGATCCTAGCACAGGTGCAATAATGACCCCTATTTTCCAAACGAGCACCTATGTTCAAGCTGCTCCTGGAGATCACAAAGGTTACGAATACGCGAGAACCCAAAATCCAACACGAGATGTCTTACAAAAAAACTTGGCTGCACTGGAAGGCATGGAACATGGTCTTTGTTTTAGTACAGGAATGGGTGCAGTGGATGCTTGCATTAAACTACTACAACCGGGTGACGAGGTTGTTTCAACCAATGATTTGTATGGAGGAACCTATAGAATTTTTACAAAAATATTCCAGCCTTATGGTATAAAGTTCAAGTTTGTAGATATGTCCGATTTATCGGCGGTTAAATCAGCTATTAACAATCAGACAAAAATGGTTTGGATTGAAACTCCTACCAATCCATTATTGAGAATTATTGATATAGAATCTGTTGCAGCATTAGGAAAAACAGTTGGTGCAACTGTAGTGGTAGACAATACATTTTCTTCGCCTTTTTTACAGCAACCAGCAAAATTAGGTGCAGACATTGTAATGCATTCTGCTACGAAATACCTAAACGGACATAGCGATGTTGTTATGGGAGTTCTGTGTACTTCATCTCAAGATTTAAGAGATCGTTTAGCCTTTATTCAAAACTCTTGCGGAGCAACCCCTGGTCCCATGGATTGCTTTTTGGTATTACGTGGATTAAAAACATTGCATATCCGAATGCAAAGACATTGCGAAAACGGAAAAATCATCGCCCATTGGCTAAAAAACCACCCCAAAGTAGGTCAAGTTTTCTGGCCAGGTTTTGAAGAACATTTCAACCATGCAGTGGCGAAAAAGCAAATGAAAGACTTTGGTGGAATGATAAGCTTCACCTTAAAATCCGATTCGGTATCATCAGCCATGCAGTTTTTAAAATCAACCCAATTATTTTCGTTAGCAGAGAGTTTAGGAGGTGTTGAAAGTCTGGTTGGACATCCAGCAACCATGACCCACGCCAGCATTCCTAAAGAAGAACGGGAAGCCAATGGTTTAAAAGACAGTTTGATTCGATTAAGCGTTGGAATAGAACACATAGACGATTTAATTGCCGATTTAGAGCAAGCGTTAGAAGCAGTAACTGAATAATGCCACTTAAAAAAGTATCTGTTGCGAAAAAAGTACCTACAGATATCATAGAATTTCTTTTAGAGAGTGCCGATTTTCATGAGAAAAACGCGTTCATCGAATATGATCCCATCTGCATACCTCACAGGTTTCATCTAAAACAAGACATTGAAATCATAGGGTTTATCGTTTCATGTATTGCTTGGGGTAATCGAAAATCTATTATTCGAAGTGGAGAGTTATTATGTGGCTTAATGGAAGACAGTCCTTTTGATTACATACGAAATGCAACTCAAAAAGATTTCAAGAAACTCCATCAATTCGTACATAGAACCTTCAACGGAATTGATCTTTCCTATTTCTGCAGATTTTTACAGTATCATTATAGCCAAAACGATTCTTTAGAATGTGCATTTAATCGTAAAGCGAAAAATACTTCGGAGATAGAAGGTAATTCCTATAATTCAAATAAAAGAAAATCACCAAATTCATCCTCATCCAAGTTAGAGCCAATAGAGGCGGCTTTAATAGAATTTCGAGAGTATTTTTTTTCACTAGAACATCCGCATCGAACTGAAAAACACATTTCTTCAGTACAAAAAAATAGCGCATGTAAGCGCTTAAACATGTTTTTGCGATGGATGATTCGCAAAAATAGTCCTGTTGATTTTGGAATTTGGCAATCCTTTGAATCAAAAGACTTGTATTTACCCTTGGATGTGCACGTATTACGGGTAGCAAATCAGTTAAACTTAATTGATGGAGTTGTGGCAAATTGGCAGAGTTGCAAGGACATTACGGCATTGATGCGGACAATTCTACCCAATGACCCTGTAAAATTGGATTTTGCATTGTTTGGCATTGGAATTGAGCAAAAATCGTAAATTCGTACATTAAATTTATTTATCATGGCACATACTTTTACAACCAGCAATTTTCAAGAAACCGTTTTAAACTCTGATAAACCCGTATTGGTCGATTTTTGGGCTGAATGGTGTGGTCCTTGCAGAATGATCGGACCTGTAGTGGAAGAATTAGCAAACGAATACGAGGGTAAGGCCGTAATTGGAAAGTTAAACGTGGATGAAAATCCAGACATTTCTGCTAACTACGGTGTTCGTAGTATCCCTACCCTTTTAGTATTTAAAGGTGGAGAAGTAGTTGATCGTATTGTAGGTGCAGTACCGAAGAATATGATTGCTTCGAAAATTGAAAATCAATTATAATTTAATTATTCACTAACTTAGTAGCTATCCTCCATTGGGGATAGCTTTTTTTATGTTAATTGAAGAGGTTCAACACTACGCTAATTTAGAAATACTGGCGCGCAAAGCCAAAGAAGGATTTATAACAGGAATTCACAGCAGTCCTTTTCATGGTTTTTCCGTAGAATTTGCAGAACATAGACCCTATAATGCAGGCGAAAGTGTTCGTTATCTTGACTGGAAATTACTGGCTCGAACCGATAAAAAATATATTAAACAATTTAATGAAGAAACCAATTTAAGGGCTAATTTATGGGTTGATATTTCAGGAAGTATGAGATATCCTGCGGCAAATCCCCTTAAACTTAAATTTGGTTGTTTATCTGCTGCAACATTAAGTTTTTTATTCCAGCAACAAAAAGATGCATTTTCTATTAATTTATTTAATGAACGAGGATTTATTCACAAACAACCCAATAAAAGCACGCTAAGTCATTGGCAGCAAGGAGTTGGAATATTGCAATCCTATTGGGATAATACAACAGCAGAAAAAATCCATCCATTTGATAATGAACCAATTTCTTTAGATGAGATGTCCATGCAGGTTCACCGAAGAAGCTTAGTGTTAATATTTAGTGATTTGTTATTTGGTGATGAAAACTCAACAGAATTTAAAAATTTTTGGAAGAGCATTGCACTGCTAAAGTTTTTAAAATGCGAAATCGTAATTTTTCACATTTATCACCAACCTACTGAAATTGAATTGTCGGTTGAAAATAGACCCACTCGTTTTATTGATTTAGAAACAGGCGCTTCTATAAAACTACAACCTGACGAAATTCAATCTGCGTATTCAGCCAATCAACAAAACTGGCTTAAAGATGTAAAGAACAAACTTACAGAACAAGACATAGAATATATTGATTGCGACATATCGCAACCAATGGAGCATGTACTGAAGAGTTTCTTCACCCGCAGACGGAGAAATTAAATTTTATCGAACATAGAATCTCAATCTTTCGGGTTTGTATTGATTTGTTAACCCAATTGGGTTATCCCAGCCTAATACCCCATTTACCCATACCTTATCAATGGAATAGTTGAACGTATGATTTTCCAAGGGTGACCATCCGCATTTAAATAAAATATTCTCTTTTGAAACGGTGTAGGGAGTTTTTGACACCAACACTAAGTCTGCGGCATAACCTTCGCGGATATATCCCCTATTTTTAACCCCGTATATAATTGCCGGGTTGTGACACATTTTTTCAACCATTCGTTCAACCGTTAACTTTCCCAATTCTACATTATCCAACATCAGTTGTAAGGAATGTTGAACTAGTGGCAATCCTGCTGGACTTTTGGCCGTAACCTGTTGCTTTTCCTCCCACGTATGAGGAGCATGATCTGTTGCAATTACATCTAATTTGTCGGTTAATAAACCATCCCACAAAGCCGCCTTATTACTTGCTTTTTTTATGGCTGGATTGCATTTAATTAAATTACCCAAAGTGGCATAATCTTCATCGGTAAAATGCAAATGATGTACACAAACTTCAGAAGTTATACGTTTATCAGACAGCGGAATATCGTTCCTGAATAGCGAAAGTTCTAACGCAGTAGTTATGTGTAAAACATGGAGTCGTGATTGAAATTTCGTTGCTAATTCCACTGCTAAAGCCGATGACAAATAACATGCTACCTCATCTCTAACCACCGGGTGCATAGATGGATCCATATTTTCACCGAAGGAATTCAAGGCGTCCTTAAATCTATCTTTAACTCTTGTTTCACATTCACAGTGAGTAGCAATTAAAACAGGCGATTCCATAAATATGCCTTCCAATGTTCTCTGCCGGTCAACCAACATATCACCAGTTGAACTTCCCATAAAAATCTTAACCCCACAGATTGTTTCTGGATCGATTCTTTTTATTTCTTCTAGATTATCATTGGTAGCACCTAAATAAAAAGAATAATTTACTGCTGAATTGTGAGAAGCAATAGCATATTTCTGTTCAAGTAATTCTAACGTGACTGATTGCGGATTCACATTAGGCATTTCCATGAAAGAAGTTACACCGCCAGCCAAAGCAGCCCTGCTTTCTGTAGCTATTGTTGCTTTATGAATTAATCCTGGTTCACGAAAATGTACCTGATCATCAATGATTCCAGGTAATAAAAAATTCCCACCAGCTTCAACTACTATTGCCTGTGGATCTGAAATAGAGTCAGCTATTTTTACGATGATTCCGTTTTCAATTAAAACATCTTGAATCATTACTCGTAAATCCGTAACGATATTGGCATTTTTTATTACTTGTTTTGTACTCATTTCAAAGGGTAAAATTACTTAGAAATTATAAGAAGGTTTGCAAGAATTTAAATAAATCATGCTCAATTTTTGTTTAGTTTTTGCAGTTTATTAATTGGATTTTGTTTAGTTTTTGTGGATTTTTTGATTATATTTGTCTTACTCGTACATGATAACTGACGAAAACGATATCGCTCATCAAGTCATTGGAATGGCAATTGAGGTACATAAAACCATTGGTCCAGGTTTACCCAAAGATATTTATTTGCAATGTCTTGCCTTTGATTTATCAGAAAATGGTTTAAAAATGAATACCGAAAAAATCCTACCAATTCAATATAAAGGATTAAATATGGATTCCGGTTATGCCGTTGATTTATTGGTTGAAGACCGATTAATAGTGAGCATAGAAACTTCTGAATCAGTTTCAGATTCACACATACAAAAATGTCTACGTATGTTACGTCTGGGGAATTATAAATTGGGTTTAGTGATAAATTTCAATTCTAGTTTATTGAAAAACGGAATTCGAAGAGTTACCAATAATCGCAATAATCTAGAAGAAGAACGCAATTTAGAAAACGGAATCAGTAGTTATCAATAAATAAATTGGCAAACGGCATTTTACATGGTTAAAATAAAACGATGTAATTTAGTCGTGAACCGTTCAGCGTTAAAATCTGCATAGATAGTATTAACGTAGCAAGGTAAAGTTACCATACAGGTATCTTTTTTCGTTATCACAGCCTATGTAAAAGACGGTATATACATAAACGCCTTCTGGGGCAGGATTTCCGTTTATATTGCCATCCCAATTAAATTCTGGAGAATTAAATTCTGCAATTCGCTCTCCCCAACGATTGTACAATTTCACCTCATAAAAGGCGCCATTGACCTTATATTGATTATTGGGGTATTCATCGTTTCTACCATCATTATTTGGAGTAAATGCATTCGGCATCCAAATTATTGAAGGAAATAAATCCTTACGTTTATTTAAATACAATGTATCGGAAGCAGGACAGCCTTCCTGACTTACAACACGTACCCAATAAAACCCTGAATCATAGGCTACCTTGTATTGTTCTGTACTGCCGTCGTGCCATAGATAATTTCGCATTCCTGAACCAGCATTTAAAATTGGATTCTCACTTAAACACAGTGTAGTATCAGGGCCTAAGTCTACTAATGGATTAAAGTACAATTTTACTTCAATTGAATCTGTTTCTTTACAACCATATCTATTAATTAAATCAACAACTACTTTTCCCGGTTTTCTAAGTTGATAAGAGGATCCTATTATTTCTTTGTTCCAGCGAATGGAAGTAGCTCCAGATAAACTCACCGAAAGCATGGTATCAATGTTCTCACAAAAGCGAAGATCTTCACCCAATTCAAACTCATTAGGGAAATTCATCAAATTAAATGTATCTCTTCTTGAGCACTTGCCAACGGTTACTTCACACCAATATCTACCTGGTTGTAAGGTTGTAAATGTAAAACCGGTAGAACCGTTACTCCATAAGGCTGTAAAGTTTGGATTGGTAAGATTCCTTTGAGAATAAAATATAATGGGAGTTTGGGGACAAACCGTTGTATCATCAATGACCACTTCAACTGGGGTATATTGCGAAACCTCAGCAGAATCTCTTGAATAGCAACCATAAATTGATTGCGCAACAATTCTATAAATTCCTGTTTTCGTTACATTAATAGATGATGTGCTTTCTCCGGTTGACCATTGATAGGTCTTCCATCCGGTGGTTGCGGTTAATGTCCTAATAAATGCGGAATTGCTACAGTAAACCGTGTCGCCCGTTGCATTAATTTTTGAATTATCTACACTAACAAACATGGAATCACGCCATGCGCAGGTTTTTACTTTAACTTCTAACCAAATTAATCCGGTGGATTTTGTTTGGATTGATGAGGCGGTATCACCTGTGCTCCAGCGGTATGACTCTCCCACCACTGTGGATTTCAACTTCACATCACCCCCAGGACAAATTGTAGTATCTGTAGGTAGTTTGGGTAATTTCGGTTCAACTACCGTAATTGTTCCAACGAAACTATCCATACATTTATTCTTGTAGGCATACAATCGTACTTTGTATGTTCCTGGACCCGGAAAATTTATTTCAGGATTATTCTGATTTGATGTATCATCCGATCTACCAGCAATTCCAAAATCCCAATGATATCGTTGAGCAGAGAAACTCTGATTTTGAAATTTATATTTATACCCACATAAAAAGGTTGGGACGAAAAAACTGGCCACTACATCCACTTGACAACTTTGAACGTTGAATTGATAATCTCTTCTTGTAGATGATATCAGCTTTCCATTTCTATATTCTTTTACTAAAATACCAACTACAAATTGCCCCACCCTAGTAGGGGTAAGGGTTAAGTATCCAGTTACAGGATCAATATTCATAGCCGGATTACCATTTATTGGATTACTGTAGGTATAACTACCGCCGAAAGTAATTTGAGAAAATGGCGGCAATTCCAATAAACCATTAGATAAAGTATTGTCTGGACGAGGGTTGTTTTGATCTCCGCCGGTAAATGGATGAAATAATTCATACACCAGACTGTCTCCATCTACGTCTGTGGCACTATGATCAAATTTCAACGGCGTATTGGTACATAAAAAATTCGGTGGTAATTCTTTAAATTTCGCAGAATTATTATGGATTCCGTTGGATAAAGTACGAGGATCTGGAATATGGGTCCAATAATTGGCACCAGTGCCTCCAGGATTAGAGAGATTCGTTATTGATCCATTTCTACAACAACGTTGAAACGATATATAATAGCCACCCGTTCTGGCGGGTAAACTCAATTTAATTTCATAATAATATTGATCAACACACGCATTAGGAGCCTGTACGATACAATTGTAATTTGTTTTAACTATCCGAAATGGTCCCTTTCTAGAAACTTCCCTTGGAAAACCGGATATTAGATTTCTTGAATTCCCGTCAAAGACCCCAATAAAAGCTGTAGCATCCTGTGAAATTGCTTGAGGACTACCGTTTTGACAATCAAAATAAACATCTAATCGAATTAAATATTCATTATTGCCCAAGTAGGTATAGTTCATCTCTCCGCCTACAATATGGGTAGCCGTTAAGATTGAACCTGCAAAAAATGCGACTAAAAGCAATAATAGTTTTTTCACCGTAAGTCAAATTTACCTATTTTCAGTGATGGAATTTAATTCTATAAAAGTAAATAACAACTACTTAGATTAAATTGTTGCATGACTTTTACAAATATTAGTTTCATAATAACAGACAAATTCTTTGAAAATATGTGGCTTCATATAATTAGATTATTATTCTAAATACAAAAGCAATGCTCCCGGATCAGAATTATCAAAAAATACATGTTCTTGCAATGTTGTTGACAGCGAGATACCAATAAAATCAGCGGATACTGGATAATTACGATATTGTCGATCTGCTAAAAAAGCAGTTCTTATGGTTTTAAACCCATGATCATACAAAGCCATTAGAACCTTCATGACGGTGGATCCAGAATGTATGACGTCATCAATAATCACCACTGGAATATCTGCAGAAACTTGAGACGGTGCTACACCCGACCATGTAAAATCTCCAATTACATCCACATTACCAAGGCTAATGGTGCAATTAGGCAAAATTCTAGCTAAATCTTGATTTATCTCATTGGCAATACTCAAACCCCGATGATTCAGTGCAACTAAGTATATTTCTTGAGCAGAAAAAAATGATTCCGCGATTTCATAACTAAGTCGCTGAAGCATCCTTTTAATATCATGATGTGTTTTAATTATTGTTTTCGAGGGCATAATTCTGTAATTGTGAATCTTATTATCTGCTTACGATGATACTATAATTCTACTATTCCATCCAAATTTTTACGTAATCTAGCATAATATCTAAATTTCTGATACCAAACAATCCACCCATCTAAATAAATCGGTCTATCGTTAGAAATTTCATTTTCTAAAACTGTTAAGTTAGAAAATAATTTATCCTTTTCAATTTCAAGATCATCTTTTAAACGCATGAGTATTTCATTTGCTTGCTTTTTATCATCACCAACCTCTGAGAGTTTACTTTCTTCAATAATGTCCGAAAGTTCCATCATTTCCATCAAGAAATCTGATGGCAATACATTCTTATTTAATGCATCCTCTGCAATATGCAACAACAGAAAACTTTTTACAGGACCTTCCTCTGTCTTCAAAATTTCATATGCAGCATTTAATTCCTGGGATGTATCTGTAATATCCCCTGTATCTGGATGAACTAGTCTCTGCTTTGTAATGAACGCTCTCTTTAGTTCTGTCGCATTAATAATTGGAGAGGGTTTAATCCCGAGAATATCGAAATGATTTAGACCCATTACACTGATTAATTATTCATTAAAGATTTAATAGACGAGCGATATCCACCCAAAAAACAAATGCCATGAGCGATAATAAAACTACCATTCCAATAATCTGTCCAACGTACAATACTTTTTCAGTGACGGGCTTACCGGTAATCATCTCCCAAAGGATAAACATCATATGTCCTCCATCCAAAGCAGGAATTGGAAGAATATTCATGAATGCCAAGGTTAGGCTGAGAATTGCGGTTAACGACCAAAACCTGCCCCAATCCCAAGTTCCACCAAACATTTGCGCAATTCCAACTGGACCGGCTAAGGATTTAGATGCATCCACTTTACCAGATGCTACTTTACCCAAAGATTTTGCTGTACCTCCGATTAAAGAAAACGAACGTTCAGTACCTAGTACAATAGACTCAAAAACCGAATAGTTAATAGTTTTCACATATTGCTCCAACTCCAAATCCTTCGGCATAAAACCTAAAGTCCCTTCGGTGGTAACAGATGCCGGAAGTTTTAAGGTATCGGAATTATTAATGACAGCATTAGATTCAGCGTCCGAAATTGCATCTGATTTGCTATTTCTCACTACAGTCAATGTTATTTTTTTACCTGCATAGGTTTTTAACAACTCTCTAAATTCAAAGAAAGATTGCACATTGGTGGAATCTAATCTAACAATTTTATCTCCGGATTCAAGTCCTGCTTTGGATGCATTGCTACCGCCTAGAACCGTTTCCACACTAAATCCAATGCGAGGAGCAAAAATGGGATATTCTTTTTCTGTTTCTGACAAACTTGCTAATTGCTCTTCCAAATTATTAGGAAGCTGTATGGATTTGGTTTCGCCATTCCTTTCAATAACGACTTCTTTTTTATCCGCTAACAAAAAACTAGGGTCTCCGAATTCTGATTGAAGATTATCAACTATTTTACCATTAAGACTTACTATTTTATCTCCAGTCTGAAATCCTAATTTTCTAGCAACAGGACCGGCATAAACACCACCCAACTCTGACAATTTATCATTGGGAATATATTTTTCACCTTGAATAAAGGTTGAAATTACCATAATTAGTATTCCTAAAACTAAATTCACTATTACACCACCGGTAATCACTATCAAACGTTGCCACGCTGGTTTGCTGCGGTATTCCCAACTTTGAGGTTCAGATGCAAGTTGATCTTTATCTAAGCTTTCATCCACCATACCCGCAATTTTTACATATCCTCCTAAGGGTAACCAACCAATACCATATTCCGTATCGCCTTTCTTAAAACTAAAAAATTTGAATCCCCAGGCATCAAAAAACAAATAAAATTTTTCTATTCGAATACCAAAGGCTCTAGCAGCCCAGAAGTGGCCACATTCATGCAAAGTGATTAAGATTGACAGGGCTAAGACGAATTGTGCAGCAGTGATTAAAGCTTCCATTAAATTACAAAACACAAAGATATCCAATCTTATGGTTTTTCGGATTTACAAACAGATGAAAAAGCGTTTATAAACGATTATAATTGTTTAATCTGTATATGAACTGCTATTGTGGCAAACGCATAGCAACCATGAAATGGCATAATTATAATAATTTACTCATCTTCAAATGCGGTATACCAACTTCTTCAAATTGATCACCCTCAGTAGTATATCCAAGCTTTTTATAAAAACTAACTGCCGTCTCTCTTGCATGCAATACAATGGAATTCAACCCTTTACTTTTAGATAATTGTTCAAATACTTCCACCATTTTTTTACCAACGCCTTCAGACTGAAATTTGAATAACACCGCTACTTGTCGCATTTTGGCCTTATTGTTATCTACCGTCATAATCATTGTTCCAACAACCCTATGGTTACATTTTGCAACTATATGGATATCTAAATTTTCAGTTGCCAGTTGTTCAGGTTGAAATTGTAAGTTCAATGGCTGTCGGAGTACTAAATCTCTAACAGCCAGTGCTTGAAAATAGTCTTTACTTTGAAAGTCAATAACTTCTACAATCATTCCTTATCTTGAGCTTCGCAAACTGCCAAGGCGGTCATGTTAACAATTTCACGAACTGAAGAACTATGATGTAAGATATGCACGGATTTTTTAAATCCTAACAGTACAGGGCCTATGGATTCGGCCATCCCCATAGCACGCATTAATTGATACGATGCATTTCCAGTACTCAAATTACTGAATACGAATGCGTTCGCCGATTTATCACCCAATTTATTGAATGGATATTGTTCGAAGCGAGCCTTGCCGTCTACGGCATAAATGGGCTGCATTTCGCCGTCAACACAAATTTCTGGATAATCTCTATGTAAAATAGAAACAGCTTCGCGTACCATATCGGGATATTTACCTGCAGAACTACCGAAATTGCTGTAGCTAATCAAAGCAATTCTAGGATCCATCTGTAAAGATTTTATTCTATCATGAACCATTCGTACTAACTGAACATAGGTATCTACCGTATAATCAATATTTACTGTGGTATCGGCCAAAAACATAGGACCCGATTTGGTCATCATGATATGCATCCCTGCCAATTTACTGTGCTTTTTATTTAATCCAATTACCTCAATTGCAGGTTTTAATGCGATAGGATAATTCCTACTCAACCCAGAAATAAATGCATCTGCATCTCCCTGTTCTACCATCATTGCACCATAATAATTCCGGTTGCGCATTTTATATTCTGCTTCGTACTGAGTTAACCCCTTTCGCGCTCTTTGCTTGTATAGAATTTCGCCGTAAATCTTCCTTTTATCAGATTCTTGTCTAGGATCTAAAACTACTGCATTGGGTATTTCAATGTTATTTTCCGATAATAAACGATCGATAACTTCTTGCTTGCCCAATAATATAGGTTTACAAATTCCTTCATTAGCCGCCATTTGAGCAGCTCTTAAGATACTTACATTATCAGCCTCCGCAAAAACTACACGTTTAGGAGCCGTCTTTGCTTTCAACATCAATCGATTTACGAAATCATTATCAATTCCTAATCGTTTACGTAAAGAAGCTTTGTACCCTTCCCAATCTGTAATTGGAGCCCGAGCTACTCCGCTATCCATGGCAGCTTTCGCTACTGCAGGAGCTACTGTGGTTAATAAACGCGGATCTAAGGGCTTTGGGATAAAGTAATTTCTACCAAATGTGAGGTTTTTCTCATTATACGCCATCATTACCGATTCAGGAACAGGCTCCATGGCTAAATCGGCAATGGCCCTAACGGCAGCCAATTTCATTTCTTCATTAATAGCGGTAGATCTTACATCCAGTGCACCTCTGAAGATAAATGGAAAACCTAAAACATTATTCACCTGGTTGGGAAAATCACTTCTTCCAGTAGCCATGATAATATCGGGTCTTGCAGCAATGGCCGTATTATAATCGATCTCAGGATCGGGATTTGCCATGGCAAATACTATGGGATCATTGGCCATAGAACGAATCATATCTTGACTAAGAATATTCCCTTTGCTCAATCCTACGAAAACATCGGCATTTACCAATGCTTCTTCTAATGTTGTGGCATTAGCGTCAGTAGCAAACTGTTGCTTATATTTATCCAAATCGGTTCTCGATGTATGCAAAACTCCTTTGGAATCCAACATAATGATGTTTTCTTTCCTTGCACCGAGACTTACAAAAAGTTTAGTACAAGCGATGGCCGATGCCCCTGCACCGTTAACCACCAATCGTACATCCTCAATTTTTTTATCAACGATTCGAAGTGCATTAATCAAACCGGCTCCTGAAATGATTGCCGTACCGTGCTGATCATCGTGCATGATGGGGATATTCAACTCCGCCTTCAGCCTTTCTTCAATTTCAAAACTCTCTGGAGCTTTGATATCTTCCAAATTAATTCCCCCAAAAGTGGGTTCCATGGCTTTAACCGTGCGGACGAAATCATCCACGTCTTTGCAGTTTAATTCAATATCAAACACATCAATATCAGCAAAGATTTTAAACAACACCCCTTTGCCTTCCATTACGGGTTTTGAAGCTTCCGGACCAATATCCCCTAAGCCCAATACTGCGGTGCCATTGGAAATTACAGCAACTAAATTTCCCTTGGCCGTGTATTTGTATACGTCATCTACATTTTCTGCAATGGCTAAGCATGGCTCTGCCACTCCTGGAGAGTAGGCTAAAGCTAAATCGAATTGAGTTTGCGTAGGTTTGGTAGAGATAACTTCAATTTTCCCAGGTCTTCCATCGGCATGGTAGCTGAGGGCATCCAATAATTTCTTCTTCGACATAGATTGGATGCAAAGATAACATGGCAGTTTAAAAAAAATTGTCAAAGAGCATTTACCTTTTCCCTAGTTCGCGTATTGGTGCAAAAAATTAAACAGAAAACCATGAAGATTGCAACAAAATCGAGGAAGACATTCCTGTTAGCACTTGCCGGAATTACAGGAATTACCTTAGCCAGTAATTTAAGTGTGAATAGAAGCGCACATTCTAATACAGAAGAAAAATGGCCGTTTATTTATGCTGTAGATTCTACTGGGAAAATTGTAGATTCCATGGCTTATAACAACGAATCGTTTTTCACCGATAATATAAAAGGAAACCTGCAGTTAGCTGTAAAGGAAAAAGATGGTAAGTTAATCCCTATATATCGTTGGCAATCATTCAACCAACCCATATCTCGACCTGCTTTTCCTCTATCGGAAAAGCGTAAAACCGTTTGCAGTATCGAATGGGTAAGTCAATTCCATCTACCCAAATCAACCATTGAATTAGCCGTTGCCGAGTACCACCAAAAAATTGCACGCGAAGCGCAAATAGTAAGAGAAAAGTATGAAGCAAGGG
>JACCDW010183064.1_pt1 | contig 23352 bp, 9 predicted proteins | sample 7449781 | NCBI WGS metagenome assembly JACCDW01 (sample SAMN15323449, study PRJNA562643) | freshwater metagenome | isolation source: river surface water | place: USA:Blue River Watershed | collected 2017-08-18
CCGGTTAAAGTTAGACTATCTGTGCTAGGATTATATGTAATGCCGCCATCAGTATAAAGTGCTTCATAGGCCGCAGTTCCGTTGTCGCTGTCAACAAAGGTTAGATAGTGTGCAGCGGCTGTGCTTCGTGTAACAGTTTTAATGTTATCTGCGTTAGTTGCTGTATTAGCAGAACCTGCACTAACGCCTGTTGCAGCTACCCAACTTGGCGCACTGCCAGATCCGTTTGTTTGTAGTAGATAACCAGCAGTTCCCGGAGCAAGATATGCAGTTGTTGCAGTATTGCTTTGGTAAACAATTGCCATTGGTTGTCCACCTGCAAGGTTAGTTGCAGAGTTTACTGCACCGTGAAGTGTTCCGCCTAGATAAATGTTTCCACCAACTCCTAGGCCACCACGAACTTGTAGAGCACCAGTTGCTGTGGATGTTGCAGCGGTAGTAGATGTAACAGTTGTATCGTTTCTTACAGTAGTTGCACCGGTTGTAGCACCAATGGTAATGTTTGTTCCTGCACCTAATACGCTAGCTGTTGTAACGTTAGAATTTAATAGATTAAAAGATGCTGCGGTAGAAGTAATATCTCCACCATTAACTGCAATGTCACCACTTAATGTTAATAAATCTGTGTTCGGATTATAACTTAACCCAGCATCTGTATAAACTGCTTCGTAAGCTGCGGCCGCAGTATTATTGTCAACAACAAATGTTAAGTAGTAACTGCTTGCTGTAGAAGTTGCTGTTGTTAAAATTGCATTAGCATTTCCAGAAGTCGAAACAGTCCCGTTAATTGTTCCACCAACATATAAATTACCACCAATACCAACACCACCGTAAACAACCAGACCGCCTGTAGCTGTTGTAGTTGCATTAGTGTTATTTCTAATTGTAACAGTTCCAGCACCATTCGCACCAATTGTCATTGCGGTGCTTGCACCTGCAAAGTTAACGGTTGTAGCAGTTGCGTTTAGTAAATTAAATGTTGCTTGATTAGTAGTTAGATCGCCTCCGTTTATAGCTACATCACCAGTAACAGTTACATCTCCAGCAACATTATTATTTCCGCCAATATATACACTTCTATTAACACCTAGACCACCATAGATTACTAGACCACCAGTTGCAGTAGTAGTAGAATCTGTGTTATTTCTAATAGTAACGGTGCCAGCTGCATTGGCACCAATAGTCATTGCAGTGCTTGCACCACCAAAGTTAACGGTTGTAGCTGTAGTGTTTACTAGAGCAAATGTTGTTTGACTTGTCTGTAGATCGCCGCCGTTAATACTAACATCGCCTGTGATAATTGCATCACTTCCGACATTTAGTCGTTGTCCAACCCAAATGTCTCTGTTAACACCGATGCCGCCGTTGACCCTTAATGCACCAGTTGCGGTAGAAGTAGCATCACTGTTGTTTTGAATTAAAACATAGCCAGCTGCATTTGATCCCATTGTAAGTGCTGTCGAAGCTCTTGCAAAGTTTACAGTCGTCGCAGTTGCATCAACTAGGTTAAATGTCGTTTGGTTAGTTGTGATGTCTCCGCCGTTAACTGCTATGTCACCAGTTAGCGTTAATAAATCAGTGCTAGGGTTGTATAGTATACCAGCATCTGTGTATAATGATTCAAATGCTGCGGCAGCATTATTACTGTCAACAAAAGTTAGGTAATAGCTAGAGGCAGTTGTAGTAGCCGTAACTAAAACGGTATTAGCACTACCCGCAGTAACGCCGCTAGCTGCACTCCAAGTTGCTGTTGTTCCGTTGCTAGTTAAAACAAATCCGTTTGTTCCAATAGGAATAAAGACAGTAGAACTGTTAGCAGTTTGGTAAGGTATGCTACCCACGGCTCCGCCGACAATGTCGCGTGCCTTTGAAAATGATAATTGACTTGCTATGCTGCTCATCTACTGATCCTAAAAAGTTTGTTCATTTTGGTAACTTAATATTTATCGGTTTTTACATACTCAAAGCGACGCTCATTGCAACAGAGAATGACTGAGATTGGTTTGCTGCGGAACTTGTTCCGCCAGCGATAACTTTAATAATATCTCCTGCATTACGTGAAAAGTTTAAAACGACTGTAGTTCCGTTACTTGCTGTAAAGTCTCCGCTATTTAAAAACACACCGTTAGCAAATACCATAACTGTTCCAACTACATATCCACCTGTTACAGTAAATGTAGTTTGGCCGCCGGTTGCAGTAAATTCTTCCATCTTGAACGGAATTACTTGGCTACCATTGCTGTATATATTACCAGCATACAAGGACCCATTAATACCAACTCCGCCATCTACTCTTAGTGCGCCTGTTGCTGTGCTAGAAGCAGCAGAGTTATTCTTAATCTGAACATATCCTGCGCCAGCGGCGCCAACGTTCATTACGGTGCTTGCGCCGCCAAAGTTAATGGTAGTTGCAGTTGTGTTTAACAGATTGAATGTGGTCTGACTAGTTTGTAGATCACCGCCATTAATACTTACATCTCCGGTAACAATCTCATTACCTGCAACGTTATTATTTCCACCAATATATACACTTCTATTAACACCTAGACCGCCATATAGAATCAATCCGCCCGTTGCTGTAGATGTTGCATCTGTATTGTGTCTAATTACTGTAGACCCTGCTCCATTAACACCAATGGTTACTGCCGTGCCAGCTCCGCCAAAGTTAATTGTTGTAGCAGTAGAGTTTAATAAGTTAAACGTTGCCTGGTTAGTAGTTAAATCACCACCTTGAATTTGCAAATCGCCAGCCAACAATAAATCGTTACTACTTGGATTATACTGAATGCCTGCATCTGTATAAACTGCTTCATACCCTGCGGTTGCATTATCACTATCGACAAAAGTTAGATAATAATTGCTTGCTGTAGAAGTTGCTGTAGTTCTTACAAAGTTTGCATTTCCGGCTGTTGCAGCAGTTCCGTTAATTGTTCCGCCAACATACAAATCTCCGCCAATTCCTACTCCACCGCGAACCTGTAAAGCGCCAGTTGCGGTAGAACTAGCAGCGGTAATAGATGTAATTGTAGTATCATTGCGAACAGTTGTATTACCGGTTGTGGCACCAATAGTAATTGCAGTTCCAGCACCACCAAAGTTGATAGTTGTAGCTGTTGTGTTTAATAAGTTAAATGTAGTCTGGTTAGTTTGTAGATCACCACCGTTAATACTTACATCACCTGTTGCAATCACATTACCAGTAACGTTTGCATTTCCACCAATATATACACTTCTATTAACACCCAGACCACCGTAAACAACTGCACCGCCTGTAGAAGTTGATGTTGCGTCAGTATTGTTTGCTGCAATTAAAATATTACGAACGGTTGTGTTGCCAGTCAAAGCACCAACAGTAATTGCAGTTCCTGCACCACCAAAATTAATAGTTGTAGCAGTAGTGTTTATTAAGTTAAATGTTGTTTGACTTGTTAATAAATCACCACCATTGACACTAACATCTCCAGTAATGATTGCATCACTGCCTACGTTTAGCCTCTGGCCGATCCAAATATCTCTATTAACACCCAGGCCGCCATTAACTCTCAATGCGCCTGTTGCAGTAGAAGTAGCATCGCTGTTATTTTGAATTAGAACATAACCTGCTGCATTAGATCCTACTGTCATTGCAGTGCTTGCACCACCAAAGTTGATTGTAGTTGCAGTAGAGTTCAATAGGTTAAAGGTTGCTTGGTTGGTATATAAATCACCGCCATTGATACTTACATCACCCGATGCTACAATGTTTGTAGCAGCAATATCACCTGTAACACTTAACAATGCTGTGGTTGTTGATGTGACATCTAACTCCATTGCGCTAAATTCATTAGCACCGGATGGAGTAAATCTCCAGCGCCATGTATCTGTTTGGCCGGGATCGTCGCCTAAATTAAAGTTAAAGTAAGTAGCATTTCCAGACATTGTAGAAGAAATGCTTGCAAAGTCACTAGCTTCTGTATGGAAATTTAATACTCCGCCTAGCCACAAATTACCTCTAATACCTGCACCGCCTGCTACCGTTAAAGCACCTGTTGTAGTAGAACTAGCTTGTGTAGTTCCAGCTAATGCTAGTGTGTTATTCCATGTCGGGGCACCAGTTCCGTTGCTGGTTAAAATTGTTCCTGCTGTTCCTGCTGCGGTAAAACTAGTTAAACCAACACCAGTTTGATAAGGAACTTGTCCTGCTGCACCGTTAGCAAGATTAGTTGCAGTAGTAATGATACCTGTAACTGTTGCGTTAATGGTTCCTAAAACGGTAACATTGCCGCCAACATACATACTTCCGCCGATGCCAACACCGCCGTCGACTACTAAAGCGCCAGTTGTAGTGTTAGAACTTGCTGTAGTATGAGTTAGACGAATACCACCAGTCTTGAAAATACCGTAAGTTGCACTAGTGAATACTGTATTTGTTCCAGTAGATTCAACACCACTTTCATACCATTCTAGCCACTTTGAGTCATTGGCAAGACCTAAGAATGCATCTTTATCGGTGCCAGTATAATAATGGAAAATAAATCCAATATCTTTTCCATCGTCAACTGTCCAGGTGTGGCTTGTTCCTGTGCTACCTGCAGGTGCATGTAGGTTAATTAAGTTATCTGTATAAACAGTTTGTGTAGAATATACGTATGTAGATGTTCCGCTAAAGACTACATCGTCTTGGAAATAGGCTTTACCTTGAACATACAAACTACTATTAATGCCGACGCCGCCTGCAACATACAAAGCATTTGCTGTAATAGAAGAAGTGCTAGCAGCGGTTCCTAAAATATCAACTGCACCGCCAATGAATACGTCTTGTCCAATACTTGCCCCACCTCGAACAGAGACAGCACCTGTTACTGTAGAAGTTGCATTTGTTGTATCAGTAACCGTAAATTTATTTCTTACGGTTGTAGAACCACTACCGCTGGCACCTACCGTAATCGCTGTTCCTGCGCCTGCAAAGTTTACAGTAGTTGCAGTGGTATTAATTAAATTGAATGTAGCTTGGTTAGTTTGTAAGTCACCACCGTTGACAGTAACGTCGCCAGTAATGATTGCGTCACCCGCAACGTTTAATCTTTGGCCGATCCAAACATCTCGATTAACACCAACACCACCACGAACTTGTAGAGCACCAGTTGCAGTAGAAGTTGCTTCAGTAATTCCGTCAAGTATTAAGGTATTGTTCCAGCTAGGGTTAGAACCAGATCCGTTACTGGTTAAAATTGTTCCGCTAGCACCTGTTGCTAGATAAGCAGGTGATGCTGCACCACCGCTTAATAAAATGTTTCCTAGTGTTCCCGGACCAAAAAATCCTGTTCTTCCTACTGCGGTTTGATAAGGAATTTGCCCAATAGTTCCGCCGGCTAAATGTGTTGCTGTTGTAATAGCTCCAGTAATACTTCCGCCAACAGTAACGTTTCCGCCAACGTTTAAATTTCCGCCAATACCTACGCCTGCGGTGACAACTAGAGCACCAGTTGCTGTTGATGAAGATGCTGTTGCATTTGTGACAGAAATTGCTTGGTTAGTTGTTGCACCTCTAGAAGTTACTGACTGAAGTGTAGAAGTCCCCCAAATGGTTACTGCACCAGTGGCTGTGTTTATTGCTGTATCTGTTCCTGCAATAATAGAAGAAACACCGTATTGTCCTAAAGTAGCTGTTGTTAGAACTAATCCGCCGTTACTATAAACTGGATATCCGTAGATTGCTCCGCCTACATACAGATCTTTTCTGATGCCGGCGCCGCCCGTAACGACTAGTGCGCCTGTTGAGGACGATGTTGATTGTGTTGCGCCTTCAATGGTTGCAGTTGTTGTAACCAAAAGGCCATTTTTGACTCTAAAATCGATAATGTCTGCCATTAGTTTCCCTTTCCACGTAACGGCTTGTTACTTTGATTTATTTATTTGATCTAAAAGAAAAGGGGCAAAAGCCCCTTTTCATTGGACTAAATTGACCTTAAACAGTTAGGGTCAATCTGGTTAATTTCACTACATGAGATGTAGTTGTGTTAGCTGCCCAAGTTAATGTTACGTTACCTCCAGTGTAAGTAGCATCAAATGTTCCTAGCTGTCCGTTATTTGTTAGAATACCGTATTCGCTTAGATATGCTTTTGTGCCATCGTGCATAATACTAATTTCAGTTACGTGAATGTTAGAGCCCATTGTAACTTGAGCAAAGTATTTTGCAGAACGGTATGTTGCGCCAGCAAAACTATCTAAGTTCTGTGTAGCTACAGAAGTAATTGGGTTACTTGTGTAACTTGCAAGTAGAGTATTATTGTAAAACACACCACTTACAGTAGAACCAGTTGTAGCTGCCTGTGTAGCACCAGCAGTAATAATACCGCCAACATATACATCCTTAACTATGCCGACACCACCGCTAACTCTTACTGCACCGTCACCGGTTGCAACAGCATTGGTTGTATCAGTAAATCTTGCAATTCCTGTTGCATTAAATGTTGTAGCAGTTGTGGATCCAGCTGTTACTTCACCTAATGTGCTGCGTCCAGTTACATTTAGTGTTCCTGTTGCAACCATGTTAGTTGCAGTTACACTTCCGCCAATACGTAGATCTTGGTTAATACCAACGCCACCCCAAACAACTAATGCAGCACTTGATGTGGAAGCTGCGTTTGTAGTGTTGGTTACTGTTGTGGTATTGCGAATATTGGTATTGCCAGTTGTAGCACCAATAGTAATTGCGGTGCCTGCACCTGCAAAGTTAACGGTTGTAGCCGTTGTGTTTACTAGATTGAAGGTTGTCTGACTTGTCTGTAGATCGCCGCCATTAATTGCAACATCGCCAGTAACAATTGCATCACCTGCAACATTTAATCGTTGCCCAATCCAAACATCTCGATTAACACCAACACCACCACGAACTTGCAGGGCACCAGTTGCAGTAGAAGTAGCTTCAGTAGAAGCGGCAACAACTGCATTATGATTAAACGTAGATGTGCCAGTTGCTGCTCCAATACTAATTACGGTAGCTGCACCACCAAAGTTAATTGTAGTAGCTGTTGTGTTTACTAGAGCAAATGTTGTTTGACTAGTTTGTAAATCACCACCGTTTGCAACTAAGTCTCCTGTTGCTACAACGTTTCCTGCGACGTTGGCGTTTCCGCCAACAAACATACTTCTATTAATACCAACACCGCCACGAACTTGTAGGGCACCAGTAGCTGTAGAAGTAGCATCTGTAATTCCGTTAATTACAGCGTTGTCTACGTTGAATGTATTTGTGTCGTATCTGTATTCAAACCCTGATTCGAACGCAGTTGAACCTGCACCTGTTTGATAAGGAATTTGGTATTGAGCACCAAACTGTAGGTTACTTGCAGTTGTAGCATTACCAAACGCAATAGAACCTGTGCTTACCCATGTTGCAGTTGTTCCGTTAGACTGTAAAATAAATCCTGCTGTTCCAATCGGAATAAATGCAGTCTGACCAGGGTTTAGTTGGTAAGGAATACCACCTGTTGCGCCACCTGCTAGATTAGTTGCGGTAGTTGCAGTTCCATTTAAGCTACCGTAAATTGTTCCGCCAACACGCAGGTCTTGGTTGATACCAACGCCGCCATATACAACTAGAGCACCAGTAGATGTGCTAGTTGCATTTGTATTGTTGCTTACAGTTGTTGCATTGCGAATTGTAGTGTTACCACTTGTAGCGCCTAAAGTAATTGCTGTAGCTGCACCAAATGCATTAACAGTTGTAGCTGTTGTGTTTATTAGATTAAATGTTGTTTGGCTTGTTTGTAGGTCGCCGCCATTAACTGCTAGATCTCCTCCAACAATTGCATCAACGCCGACATTTAGTCTCTGCCCAACCCAAACATCTCTTCCAACTCCGACTCCACCTACTACTTGTAGAGCACCAGTTGCCGTGGATGTTGCTTCAGTAGTGCTTAGAATATCAACTAATCCACCTACAAAGATATCTCCACCTACACCTACACCACCTGCTACAGTTAGAGCACCAGTAGTTGTATTAGAGCTTGCTGTAGTATGAACTAGACGAATACCACCAGTCTTGAAAATACCGTAACTTGATCCAACAAATGTTCCGCTAGTTAAGTTTTCAGTTCCGTTGTCATACCATTCTAACCACTTACTATCGTTAGCAACACCTAAGAAACCATCTTTGTCAACACCGGAAGCATAGTAATGATATACATGACCGATATCTTTTCCATCGTCAACTGTCCAAGCATGACTAGAACCAGTGCTTCCTACAGGAACGTGGACATTAATTAAGTTATCAGTATAGACTGTATTTGTAGAATATACGTATGTAGAAGTTCCAGCAAATACAACGTTATCGTTGAATATCGCAGGGCCTGTGACAAACAAGCTCTTGGCAATGCCGACGCCGCCTGCTACATACAATGCGTTAGCAGTAACAGTTCCTGTGCTTGCACTAGTATCTAAAATATCAACTGCGCCGCCAACAAATAAATCTTTACCAATGCCTGCGCCGCCATCTACTCTTAATGCACCAGTAATAGTGCTAGTTGCTTGAGTAGTGTCAGTAATTGTAAATTTATTTCTTACAGTTGTAAATCCGCTGCCACTAGCACCAATCGTAATTGCAGTTCCTGCACCACCAAAGTTAATTGTAGTTGCAGTTGTGTTTACTAGGTTAAATGTTGTCTGACCAGTTCCAAACGTTCCGCCGTTAACAAATTCATTTCCTGTAATGACAGAATCACTACCGACGTTTAATCGCTGTCCAACCCATATATCTCTGTTAACACCTAAGCCGCCTCTAACAATTAACGCACCGGTTGCAGTAGATGTAGCTTCGGTAGAGTTTTCAATTGTTGTAACACCGGTAACGTTTGCAGTGCCGTTAACTCGTAAAGATGTTGCTGTTGTTGCACCTGCGTTGACTTCACCTAGTGTGCTTCGTCCTGTTACGTTTAGTGTTCCACTTGCAACTAAGTTAGTTACAGTTGTTGCACCTGCACTAACTTCGCCCAATGTGCTGCGACCAGTTACATTTAGCACACTGCCAACATACAAACTACGGTTAATACCGACACCACCACGAACTTGTAGGCTACCAGTAGCTGTAGAGCTTGCATCTGTAATGCCATTAATTACGGCATTGTCAACGTTAAATGTATTTGTATCGTATCTGTATTCAAATCCTGCTTCAAATGCAGTAGATCCAGCAGCAGTTTGATACGGAATTTGGTATTGAGCACCAAACTGTAGGTTACTTGCAGTTGTAGCATTACCAAATGAAACAGAACCCGTGCTAATCCAAGTTGCAGTTGTTCCATTGGATTGTAAAATAAACCCAGCAGTTCCGATTGGAATAAATGCAGTCTGCCCAGGATTCAATTGATACGGAATACTACCAGTTGCTCCGCCTGCTAGATTACTTGCAGTCGTAATAGAACCAACAATGCTTCCGCCAACATATAAATTACCACCAATGCCTACACCGCCTGTAACTTGTAATGCGCCGCTTGATGTAGAACTAGATTGTGTTCCGTCAGTAAATCTTGCAATGCCTGTTGCATTGAACGTTGTAGCAGTTGTTGAACCTGCGTTGACTTCGCCTAGTGTGCTTCGTCCTGTTACGTTTAGTGTTCCGCTTGCAACTAAATTAGTTACTGTAGTAACACCTGCACTAACTTCGCCCAATGTGCTGCGACCAGTTACATTTAATGTGCCGCTTGCGACTAGGTTAGTTACCGTAGTAACACCGGCTGTTACTTCACCGAGTGTGCTTCTTCCAGTAACAGTTAATGAACTAGCTGTAGTTGCACCTAATTTAACGTCACCATAGGCTGTTAGTGTTCCGTATAATTCGCTCTGTTGTCCTACAATAAGATTTTTTGCAATGGCTGCTCCGCCTTCTACTTGCAAGGTAGAAGTATTTCCAGACGCGGTAGTAACTGTTGCTGTGCCTAAAACAGTTAAACCAGATTTAACAAAGAAATCTCTTTGAATTGATGTTAGTGACATATTGTCTATTCCTTTAAGCTGCCATTCCAGTTCTTAAAACTTTAATGTTTTTATCTGATGCATAGGTTGCTGTAAAATACAAACTAACTACCCCCCCTACTACTTCAGCTTCAAATTCTCCTAAGTAACCGTTTGATGTAACAACTCCATATTCTGTTGCCCAAACATTTCCATCATTGTCGGCTACTAATAAAATCTCAATTAATTCAAAATCAGCACCAGATCCTGTTCCTTCATCAATCTGAATTAGATATTTTGCGGATCTAAATTCTAAAGTATTAAAAGTATCAATTACTGTTGCGTTGGTAGTATTTACCAAAGTTTCTGTAGAATCAAAGACTGCATCCACAATTCTAACTGATTCTGCTGTTATTCTACCACCGACTCCTAGACCACCGACTACAGTAACAGCGCCAGTATCAGTTGAAGTGCTGTTAGTAGTGTTTAAAAAACTAACAATATTTGTAGTCGAGTTGCCTCTGCCAGTTACAGATTGCAAGGTAGATACGTTATTAACAATCAGATATGTAGATGTTCCTGTTGTGATTTCAACAATATCGATGTCAACTCCGTCTTGAATTCCTTGAGCAAAAGTTGAGCTAGTTATAACAGGTTGGCCACCTGAATATAAGATTCCCCCTAGCCATAGATCGCCACCAATTGCTGCGCCGCCGGTAACTACTAATGCTCCAGTTAACGTGCTAGTTGCACTGGTTGTTCCTGTTACACGTAGAGTTTCAAAAGTTCCTGTTGAAAAACTAATTGTTGTCCCTGTCGAAGTTGCATTAATGTTACCACCAACATACAAGTCTCCGCCTACACCAACGCCGCCACCTACTACCAATGCTCCAGAATTTGTTCCAGTTGAAGTTGCAGTATTTGTAATGTTTATTGTGCCTGTTGTAGAAATAGAAGTTGCAGTAACTACAGAAGTTGAGATAATCCAAGCATAACCATTCCATACATAGGTTGTAGAACCAATTGTATAAAGATCGCCGATAGTTGGATTTGTTGGAAAGCCTAATGACATTTTAATTCCTTAAGATATTTGAATCCAGATTTTGTTAGCACCGTCGGCTACATATAACAAGATATATGGACCTGATGGATTAATCCAATAATCTCCTAACTTTGGATTTACAGGTGGCGTTGTAGTAACTGTTGCTTTTGGAGAATATAATAGATAGTTTTCGGCAGGGTTTCCTGAATTAGCATAGACATCCCCTTGTATTCCAACACCGCCTACAATTTGAACGGCACCGCTAACTGTCGAAGTTGCACTGGTTGTTGATAGAACTTCTAACGTATTACCGACTAGTGCTGTAAAGGTTCCGTTAGCAGGATCGTTAGAACCAATGGCCATGTTGTCAATTAAACCTTCTAGGTTTGGTCTAATTTCAACCTTGCCGCCTGCACTTGGTTTTAAGAATACGTCTGCACCAGTTGGGCTAATATCAACGTCGCTGTTACCGCCAACGTTTAAGCCACCTGCAATACCAATACCGCCAGTTACCACTAAACTACCATTATTGTAGGCCGTAGACACAGCACCAGAATTTAAGAAAAGATTTCCTACAGTTTGTGTTACGTATCCTTCTGGACTTTCAATCTTAAAATCTAAAGCACTTGCGGATTTTAATGTAACTGTTCCTACATAAATTGTTTCACCTGTTACATACAATGCATTAAATGGATGTTCAACAGTTCCTAGAGTTGCACCAATTGCTCCAGGCACTAGAGGTCCTGTAATTGTGCTTGTCCCTGTTCCTAAAACTTGGAAAGTGTCTGCTAGAATTAGGTTATCCCATCCAAAAATACCACCTACTACAACTAAACCTCCTGTTACAGTGCTCGAACTTGTAAATGTTCCAGTTGATAATATTTGAGCCCTTGTTCCTAGACCAACTGTTGTTTCTGCACTGATATAAGAATATCCAGATCCGTCGTAGTAGAATACAGATCCAATGTTAACTTGGTCGTCTTTGCCGTCGACAATGTTGTCGCCACCGATACTAATAATTCCAGAACCAGTATATAGATACTGTCCTGTAATAGGTCCAATGATAATGTTATAAGAACCTGTTGTTAATAAGTTAGCAGCTTCGTGACCAATAAGAACGTTTTGCTGTCCGTTAACTAACGCAACACCAGCATCTACACCAATAGCAACGTTTTCTGCGCTAAGTGTTCCAGTCGATGTAAACACACCTACAAGTTTTAGAGCGCTGTCACCAATAGCAATGTTATTTCTTAAATTTGTTCCAGAACTTAATGCAAGTCTGCCGATGGCTAAGTTTTTATATGAGGTATCTAGACCCTGTAATGTGTCGTAACCAATTACAATAGATAGCTGACCATTATTAAATGCATCGACTTGCTCAGTTGCAGTTCCTCTAAAGACAAGATTATTTTGACCTTCGTATCCCCTACCAATTTTAATTCCGTTGACCGTGATATCATCGCCGATGTTCATTCCGCCACCGACACCAACATCTCCTTCAACAACTAACAAGCCTGTTGATGTTCCTGTTGATAAATTTCCTGTTCCGGTATATAAGATACGAATTGTTCCTTGCGGAAGCTGACTGAACATTGTTGCAGAAGTAAAGGCAATGTAACCTAAACTCGATCTATAAGTTGTTTGTAACAACTCATTAGTTACAAGTGTAAAACCTGTTGCCGTAGTTTCCGTTGGTGGAAGTTGTGGCTGAGCGGTTTCAAGAGTAATAAACTCTCCGCTTCCACCTGCTCTTAATGTTGCTCCGCTAAGTAATCTTGTCATGCTATTCTCTATTAATTATTGGCAGTTTCTAGTATGCTTAAAGTCAATTGGCATGTTCCGCTATTATTAGCATAAATTCTTACGCTGTCTAGACTTTCAACAATAAGTTTACCAGACAACAGAGATGCTGCATCACCTGCAGGTATTGCAAAATTCTTCACAAGAAAAGTTTCTGTTTTCCCTGCCTGAAAACCATTACCTTGAGCATCTGCTAAAACAGGCCTATTTCTGTAATGAATAAAATTAACCGTTTGCGTCTGTGTGCTAACGTTTGAGACCTGCGCCATCAAAACAATGGATGTAACACCAATTGGCGCTACATAAGCAGTTACGGTTGCTGTCGTAGCAGTAAACGCTGTTATCGGTTTAGTTTTTGTTATAAATTTGTTTAATGGAATTAACGCCATAATTTTTCCTTTTAGCCTGCGCCACTTTCAATAGCTAAGATGAACGGAGTCAAGTTAGCAAATAACGATCTTGTAAATGTTCTACCACTTAGAACACCAGTTGCCTGACTAATTACTAGTCCTGGACCAATTCTAAAGTCACCATTTTGATCAGTTGATGTGAAGAATACTTTACCACTGTCAAGCTGAACAACTTCCTGACCTTGCTTAGGATCAGCAACGCCTCTTTGTGGCAAGGCACCGTAATCAATACCAGCGCCAACGTATTCAAATACGTATCCAGAAGCACTCATGTAACTGCGTTGATAGAAATTAACAGTTGCACCGTCTGGGAATAGATCTGTTCTTGTTACGTTTTCTCCAAGTTGAACAACGTGATATGCTCCTGTTCTATTCCAGTAACTTAATCCTGTCAATACACAGTTGTAATTACCACCAGACTCAATATCATAGATTACTCTTTGAAGAATAATCTTAACATCGCGCTGGCATTTAGCATCGTCATAGTCTACTTCTGGCACGTAACCAAATGTTGTTTGAACATAGGCACTAATTTCATCCGCCATAAATTCAATGTTATCACGAATTAAACTAATTGCATCACCTGCTCCTAGTGGAGAAGTTCCTTCTTGAATTCGTGCGCCTGGCGGAACTACTGATTCTGCTGCGGTAATGTTAACCGCATCAACAATATCAATAATATTTTGGAATCTACTAACAATAAATTGTTCAGCAAGGCCTCCTGTTGCTACTAATGGCTTAAACGTTTGTTCACTAGTATTTCCAGCAGTTCTAGTTACTTCTTCATTTTTAATAATCTGTAAGGTAATTTGCTGTAATCTTTCTAACGAAGAAACGTGTGCTGCAACCTGGTCAGTGTCGAGTCCTGTTGACGCAGTAGTAAGAATATTAATATTGGCTGGAATAACTTGGCCTTTTCTATTATATTTTGGATTTTCTCCTACTTCGCTGCTTAGGACAGTGTAATAAGCATTTCCACAGAAATATAAATCAAAGTATTCGGTATTTTCAGGATCACCTCCGCCATTTGTTAGAGCTTTGTTAATTGTAATCGATTGATATCCGAGATCAGTAACCACTGTTCCTGTATCTGCATAACGTTTTAGGTAGTTAGGGTTAGCTGGTGCTAGACCCGGGTCTTCTAAAACGTTACCTAAAGCGTCAATTGGTTCACCATCTGCATTGTGTAAGTATGGAAAATTATCATACTCAAACCCAAACTGGTCTCTAATGTATAGGGAATGGCCTATAGCAATACCAGAAGTATCAATCCCTGTCAACACAATACTTCCTGTAGTTAAGGTAGATGTTGTAGGTGCTGCATTTAGGAACCCTGGGAATCCTTGTTCGTTAAGTTGAGGAGTCTTTGTTCCAGTAAAGTCAACAACAGTCTCAGGGGCTACAACTTCCATTACTAAGGAAATATGAGGTCTATCATCTAAATCTGGTAAGAAAACTCGAACTCGTGCATCGTTTGGCCAGAAACCTGTTGGATAATACTGGTCAAAATATTCGCTGTCAGGGAAGCTGGTTGCAATTTCTGGGTTTGGACTTTCTGGGTAAGCCTTATAAACCGGGTTGTAAACGTGTCCTGTAAACTTACGCTTACCGTATCCTTTAGCTTGTAAACAGATGTTACCAAAGTTAGCGTTACTGTTAACAATAGAAGCAATACCGCCACTTTCAACTTCAACACCAATCGAGCAGAAGATTGTAAACACAGAAACTAACTGTGCATAACCGTCTCGCTTAATATGAACACCTCGACCGCCTTGGTTAACTTGAGTAAACGCATCGTAAACAAACGACTGAATTGGGCTTCGGCTGCTAATAACTGCACCATCAACTAAACTACCGCCCATAGACCCAACTGGATCTACTTTGCGTAGATGCCATGTTGATGTTGTTCCAGTAAGTTCTAGACTTAGTTCATCAACTTTATTATCTCTATATGGAAAGATTAGTGTCTCTCCAAAGTATAAAGTCGCATTCATTCCAAATCCGTTTGTTGATGTGCTTAAACCTAATCTAAATACATTTCCGTCAAATAACGAATTAACTAAGTCAATTGTATCATCAATAATTGTGGACTTTGCACTGTCAAGAGCATTCACTGCTGTTTGAATTTCAGCAGATGCCCAAGTAATACTCGGTGAAACTAATGAAGGTAATCCAGCTAGTGTGTTTGCAACTAATACGTCTGTTATAATTGATACTAGATCGTCGAGTGTTGAGGCTTCAGTAGTAGAAGCATCCTCACCTGAGGTATCTTGTGTCAAGTAGTTACGCTGAGTAGGTGTTACAACAATTCCTCTAATAACTTGTTGTGCCACAGAGGACATGTGTTGGAATGCTGCAACTGACTGTTCAGATTCACCTTGGATAGTAGAAACTCCATCTTTAGTGAAGTATGCTCTAGCACAATCTCTGATGGCGCTATTTCCTCCGTATAGAATGTCGTAGCATAGAGCGTCAACAATATATCCTACATCTCTTGAACACTTTTGTCTATCGTAAGTAAAGTTAGCAAAAGATCCTGATCCGTTTTCAATTTGTTCTTCAATCCAAGAAGTAACTTCTAATTTGATAAATTCCTTGTTAGCAATCAACTTATCTTTTGCAGCTATTCTTGTCGAAATTACACCTGTTGGATTTGTAAATGTAATTTCTGACGGAGCATTGTTATTAAGAATGTTTAAAATTTCTCCGTAAGATGCAACCGCTCTAGATGCAGCCGTTGCACTAGCACTCATAGCAGTTTCAGATTCACTACTAATAAACTCAATTGCTGCTTTAGTTTGTGAAAGTTCATCTCTAATAACTGCTAGAGAAGATGCAGTTCCTCTCTTGTAGGCGTTTCCAGAAGTAACACCATTGTAATTAGTTCCTAGAGCTGCGTCAAAGTAAGCACCGTCAATGATAAATTCAGAATCTCTTCTGCACAATGTTTCATCATAATTTACATTAGATATAGAAGTTACAACAGGTGCTAATTTAACATCGTTTGGAGAAGTTAAACCAATGTTAGCAAACAATGCACTACCGTCGTATGGCGTTGGCGCATGTGCTGGTCCTTTTTCTATAATGTCAGTGATAATTTTAAAAGAACGTGCTACGTTTTGTTGCGGCATATAATCGCCGCCATATTGGAAAAACGTATTAATTACTTGTTGAGTCTTAGTGTTAGGCTGAGGAGCTACCGGAATGTTTGCAATAACTTTTAATGCAATATCTTTTGCATGATTAATAGCAACAGTTGTGGTATTTTCTTGTCCTGAAACTGAATTATAACCGTTTGACCAGTATGCTAAGCCTGCTTCAATACTCTTTGCATTTCCTTCGAGCACAATATCTTGAGATACTGCATCAACAATTAGACCAACGTCACGATAACATTTTTCTTGATCATAGATAAACGATCCGTTGTTATAATTCCAGTTAATGTAACTAATTACTTCGTCTGCAATAAAGTCTTTGTTTGCAATTAATAACTCGTAACCAGCAATAACACTTGTAACGGTGCTTGCAGTAAATGCAATATTAGCAGGAGGAGCAGCAACTTCAACACCGGAGTTGATAATTGTAGTGATTGTAGAAATTGCACGTCTTACTTCTGTAACTTCAGAAACAGTTGCACTTGTTAAACCAAATACTTGTTGTTTTTTAGTTCCAGTTGTAATAGCAACTGGTTGATTTAACATAATTTCATCTACAATATCATAGATTCTATTAAATGCAGCAACAGTCTGCGTTGACTGTCCGTGAATTGCACTGGTGCTTGTCGTAAATTGATAATACGAGAAACCTGCTTGAACAGCTTGCTTATTACCGCCGTGAACTAAGTCAAATCCAATAGCATCAACAATTAGACCAACATCTCTTGCACAAGTTGTGGTATTGTATGTAAAGTCTGGATGAATTGTGTTTACATAAGCAACAATTTCTGCGCCCATGTATTCTTTATTTGCCTGTAGTATATCGTATGCATTCAAGACACTATCAAATGTAGTAGCAGTTCCGTTTGAAATAATTCTATCAGTCCAACCGGTTGTTCTTCCACTTACAATTTCAATAACAGTATCAAATAATGGATTCATCATTACTACTGTTGCAGTATTCGATGGTTCTAAACTTACATTCTGAGGAACATCAGATTGATATCTAGGAATTAAATCATCTTCAAATCTAATATTCCTAATAACTTTACCGGCAATTGTTTTTAGATAACGCATTGCATCTAATGTCGGTTGCAACTGAGCTTCAATATCTCCAGTATAATTTCCTTGATTCCAATACTGTATGCCAGCAAAAGTGCTCTGGCTCATGCTAGCTGTTGGATATAATAGATCTTGAGCAATTGCATCAACAATGAGTTTAGTGTCTCTTCGGCATTTTATTTCGTTATAAGGAAATTCTTTTACTAGATTGTTAATATAGTTGATTGTATCTTCTTGAATAAACTGTCTGTTTGCTTGAAGTAAAGTTTCTGCAGAAACATATGCAGCATCTGGTCCGGAGCTCTTTGTTAATGTAGGAATAACATCTGGACCGTCAGCAATAATAGTAGTTACTATTTCAAATAGTTTATCAAGCGACGGCCCAGCAATTGCACCGCCTGTAATTGCAGTGTTAATAACTTGAGAATATGTAGCTGTAGTTACTGGACCAATTGCATATACATCTGTGCAAGTTGTATTAGATATAACTTTTTGGCTAAGTTTATTTAGATAATCAATTGCAGCAATTGTCTGTGCTTCTTGTCCTGCAATTCTACTGATCACACCGTCATAGTAAGCAAGTCCACTTTCAATGGCTTTTTCATTACCACCAAAACTTGCATCATAAGAAATATTTTCAATAAGAATACCAACATCTCGAGAGCATTTTTCTCTAGAATAGTTAAATGTATTACTTGTTGCATTGATGTAAGCAATGACTTCAGCTTTAATAAAGTCAATATTTGCCGTTAACATATTAAAGGCATTTTCTGCTTCTTCGGATGCAACTTTTTCTAAATTAATCGGACGCTTCTCATCAGCATAAGAAGGACCCTTACGAACTATGCTAGTAATGTAATCTAATCTATCTTGCAAAACTTCTACTTCATAATCGCCTGCAATTTCTTGCCCAACAATTACCTGAGTAGTAGCTGTTTGGTAAAGTGTAGGAACCTCTTGACCTTTAACAATACTTGGAATTATACTCTTTAGGTAATAGTATGCGGCAGATACTTGAGGAATTTCATTAGGAACTGCGCTAGTATCACCGTCATAGTTGTAGTAGTAAATTCCAGATTTAATAGATTGTTTATTGCCGCCGTGTAATAAATCAAAGGCAACACTATCGATAATGTATCCAATATCTCTCTTGCAGGTTGCAGTATTGTAAACAAATCCAGGGTATGTGGTTGTAATCCAATTGTTAACATCATTGGCTAATGAATTTTTATTAGCAAGTAATGTTTCATATGCGCTTACATATGAAGGGTCTGTTGATGCTAATCCGTTTGGCACAATAGTATCAGTAATACCTACTATATAACTAGAGCTTGTTAAAATGTTTGTAATTTCAGTAAACAATCCATTTACTATGGTTGCAGGTGTTCCGGTCAACAAGTTAACTGCCTCAACTCTTAGATAGTTAATTGCTTCAGTAGTAGTTGTTAGTTCTTGAGGGAAAGATACACTACCTTGACTCCAGTATTGCAGGCCAGCAAAAGTAGAATCACTCTTACTATCGTATAACATATCTATAGCAATAGAGTTAACAATTAATCCTAAGTCTCTTGCACATGCAGTTTGATCATATGTAAATGATCCACTATTAAAAGTTTTATCGACAAAACCAACTACTTGTTCTCTTAAGAAATCTTTATTTGCCAACATCAATGTTCTAGAATCAAAGAATCCTTTATTTTGCTTACCTGTATTAATTGCAAACCCTCGTTGGATTGTTCCGGTTGTTACGGTTACAATAATAGATGAAGTATTTGCTTCCCAAGAACCTACCGCAACTGCTTGTGGAACTTGAACAGTTTGATTTGGAATGAACATTGTTCCATCTCGTAGCCAAGGACCGCTTTGATTTGTGCAGTTTTGAACATAAGGAGAGTGGAAAAGATCGATTCTTTCAGATCCAGTTAACGGAGGAAATGCCGTAGCATAAGCACCTCTATTAAATTCAGCTTCGTAAGGACCTTCTAACAATCCAGAACGACCATTCAAGAATGTCATGTAATTCAAATAAGTTCCACTTTCAAGATGGAACAAATCTTGAGTTTTATTAATTGGTTCAATAAAGGTAGTTCTAATATCAGAACCTCTTATTGATGTATAAGGTTTTAATCGTAACGGATTGTCTTCAAGATAACGGCCTGCCATTACTAAAATTTGGGTGCCTGGCTGATAGTAAGGGCTTTTTAAGGCTCCGCCAATGGTGCGGCAAGCACGACTTGAGTCCATTGCTCGACCGTCATTAGTGTCGTTACCGTCCATAGTAACATATAAGGTATTAGTAACAACTGGAGCAGTTCCAACTGGGTTAGTTCCACCTCTAACCCTAATGTCACCTATAATTTCAGTTAGAGGATTGTTAGGAGCAATTTGAATTGTTCCAGTAGTGGACTTAACCATCTGTGTGTAGATGTTTTCAATATATCCATCTAGCCACTGTGTAGAACTTGATCCTACTTGCCCTGTTCTATTTGCATGAGGTAATACTTCTTCGGCTTCAACGTCATTTTCTACATAGGCGTTTTTCTTAACAGTCAACCCACCTTCAACAAGTGCAGCAGCAGAACTGTCTGTCGCTTCATCTGTAGCATTTACAACTAGGTTGTCACCGATACTAACGCCGCCTTCAACACGTAATGCTCCGTCGTTTTCGTCAGCAGGAACATCAGAATTTACCCATACATTTTCACCGACACTAACACCACCTGCTACCAATAGAGCACCTTCGTCGGCTGTTGCTAAAGTGTTGTCATTGATAATTACATTTTTCTCAATGTAGGCGCCACCGTCAACGAGCAATGCTGCGTCGCCCGGTGTTGCAGGATCTACTTCAGCAACCCACACGCGATCAGTTGTTAATCTTCCTCTTGCAGGATTATATTTTAGACCACCTTGAACCCCGTTTTCGTCCAAAAATAGGAACTTTTGACCTGTTTCTCTAACAAAAATAGGATAATGTTCAAAGTCAATATTTGTGGCAGTAATTAAGATACTTAAAGAAGTCTGAGCAAATCTAATACGACCGTAGATCCAACCACCGACGTTTAGGTCTTTTTCAATGCCCATGCCGCCTTTTACAAATACAGCACCTGTTTTTCGTTGTTCATTGGCAGCATTTATGTTGCCGTCTAAGAATTCTGCGCCATAAACATCAGCAGGATCGTATTCTAGGCCAAAGGGGTTCTCTACGTTATCTTCACTCTTGTAACGTCCTTTATAACTATAAATCGAGTCCCATGCCTTAGCTTCTTCACCAATGTCGTATTGTTGATCTTCTTTTGGTAAGAAATCGCTGTCAATTCTAGATAAGAATTGAGTTCTACTAGCTTCAAGATTATAACCAATCAGGTTCAAAGGAGCATTTAAACGAATCGAACTATTTGCTTCAAGAACAATAGAACGACCGCTGTCAACTGTAAAGTTTCCACCGGATTCAAAATCAATAGTTCCGGCAGTGTCTTCAAGGCCAACTACTCCTGTAGTTGGATTAACTTTTAGATAATATTTTCCAGGAAGGCTAACTTGGTTAACTGGCAGTTTTCCAGATGGTGGCGGAACTTCGGTTCCTAGTGACGGTGGTGTATTAGAGTAATATGTCTTTGCCATTTATCGATCCTCAGATGTATTTATTTTTTAATGAATCCTTAGTTCTACTGCGTCTATTAATGGACTCGATTTATGAGGCCAATGAGGATGACTTTGAAATCTTAAAATTATTCCAAACGTTGGATTTAAAATATCTTCTGTTGATAGTGTTGAATCCCACAATAAATTTTCTCCGCCGAACAATTTTATAGGTGCTAGATCTAACGATGCTTGATTAGAACCTACTAATTGGTTGTTTAATGTTAGCTGAACTGTTTCGTCTGTTATTCTTCCATGTCGTTTCATAGAAATTCTCAATTCAATACCATTTATGTTAGAAGGAACATTTTCAAAATTAAAATTTGTAACCTTTAAAAAATATGTTTTTTGTCTAATATCAGCCTTAGGATCTCTAGCAATATGCACTAGGTCTTTGGTTGTCTTAATAGATTTTCCGTCTAGAGTTTTTAATGAACTGAAGCTGTCTATTTCTTCCCAAGAGATATGTGCAGATTCTCCGCCTTCTTCTGCATATTGAGAAATTGTTCTAGGTAACGCCCAATTTGAAGTCATAACACTATTTACCTATATAAGAAAATAGGGGGACAAGCCCCCTATCATTTTAATGATAATAAAAATTATCTGTTCTCAATAAGAACAACACCTGCGCTTGCAGCATCAATAGACCAACCTGCAGATGCGCCGTCTGCAAATGCAAATGATCCTGTTTCAACTTCTTGAACTAACACAGCTCTACGAGCAGTTAGCTTACGAACAAGATATGTGCTTCCATTTTCGTCTGTTGCACGAATAAACATCTGTCCAGCTGCTAATGTGCTGGTTGTAACTAAACGGCAAGGTCCAGTTCCTTCAGAAGTAATAACGCGATACTTCTTACTTGCAACTTGTTCTTGAATGTCACCTGTTAAGGCATTTGCTCCGCCGTTGGCAGCTGGAATAAATGCTGTGCAAGTAATAACATCACTAACACTAGAAGTTAAAGAAACGCTGAATGTTGCAGTTGTTCCAGTTGTTGATGTTGACAAGGTTGCTGTTGGAGTAGAAGTATAACCAGTTCCTGCTGTTAACAATGTAACTGCGGTAACAGTTCCGCTACCATTTGTAGTTGCTTCTGCTGTAGCAGCAACACCGCCTGGAACTTGTGGTGCTGTAAAGTTTACAGTTAATGTAGTGCTGGTTGTATATAGTGTTCCAGTTGTTGCGATTGCAAGACTTGCAACACCTTCACCGCCAACTGCTTGGCCTTTTCTTGCGCCAAAGTATTTTGATTTAATCGGACGTCCCATTTGTTTTCTCCTTAAAATTAATGAGCGTTCTAGGCCCTACGCGGTGGGCACCGCATAATAATCTAGACCGTATATTTATTGGTTCAGTCCCACAAAGGACGAAATTTGCCGTATGCACGAACAGATGTCCAGACAACTTCTGCTAAAAATTCAAAGTGATCTCTCATTTGTTTTACGGCAGGGTCCGGAACTACTCGCAAAACATAAGTGTAACAGCCTTGTCCCATGTCAACATAGTAGGAACTATTAATTCCCCGGCGTTGACCTAATTCTGGAAAAACTGCTCTAGTAAAAAAACAAGTATCGCCTAACGATTGAGCATCAATAACTGATTTTATAGTCATGTATCGTTCTGCAAAACTTGGATTTGGTTCCCAGGGATTTTTATCAATTCGTTCTGCAAGAAGATTTACAGTATAATCTACAACAGGATTAGGAATTTCCCATCCCTGTGTTTCTAATGTTTCTTTTAAAATATCTTCAAACCCTTTAAGAGCAGTTTTATTCATCAAGGTCTCCTAACACAAAGATATTTAATAGAAAAAGGACACCGAAGTGTCCTTTTCTTCCTTCCCATCCCAAGGGTCAAGTAACTTTAGATTACTTGAAGGATACGTTTGCGCTTGTGATCGCAACCTTACCTAGGTAGTCAGCAGCGTTACCTAAGCTGGATGCTGTGTTTGTTAACTCAACATAGCCGTAACGTGTTAGGAAGCCAACTACTGGCTCGAATGTTGCTGGATCAAGAACAACACCGGAGCTCATTAGAGGAATGTATGGGCAATAGAACGCAGCAGCATCTGCTTCGCTAGAACCCTTGTAACCAAGAAGAACTTGGTTGTTGTCGTTTGTGTCACTCATGTATGCATCTACATAAACACGCATTGCACCGTTTAGAGTTCCAACAAACTTGGTGTTTGTAGGAGCTTCAAATGTGCCTTCTGTAGTGCGAGCAAAAGCAGAAGTTGTTGCGCTCTGTAGAATTGTTAGAGCCTGGTTAGAAACAACGGCCCAGTTTGCGCTACCACGACGTGTGCGCTGAGCA
>JACCDW010795610.1_pt1 | contig 23350 bp, 18 predicted proteins | sample 7449781 | NCBI WGS metagenome assembly JACCDW01 (sample SAMN15323449, study PRJNA562643) | freshwater metagenome | isolation source: river surface water | place: USA:Blue River Watershed | collected 2017-08-18
GGATAATCGTCTGCCATTTTGCATATTGCGACTACAAATATCGAATGAAAAATCTTTTAATCCTTTATTTAGCGCTGATTCCTCTGCAATTCATGGGGCAAGGGATCAAATTGACGCAAAATTCACGGTTAGTGGTTCAGAAATCGGGCCAAAATTTGTTGAATGCGTTCGCTGGAGGCATGAATGCCACGCAATTTGAATCAATAGATTTGAATCAAGATGGTCGCGCGGATATGGTTACTTTTGATCGTACGACGGAACAACGGGCTGTTTTTGTGAATCAGCCAACAGGCTTTGTGTTCGATCCACTTTTGACAAGTCAGTTGCCCAAATTTTCCCATTGGATGCGTTTCGTTGATTACGATAATGATGGGCTTAAAGATTTGTTTTGTGCTGCTCCTGCAGGAATTCAAGTTTTTAGGAATACGAGTACGCGTGGTGCTCTTTCATTTGAATCTATTGCAAATCCACTATATACGGAAGGTTTTTCTGGTCGGATCAATCTCTATGTTTCCAATGTGGACATTCCAGCTATTGCTGATATCGATGGCGATGGTGATGTAGATGTACTCGCTTTTGACCCCAGTGGACATTATGTGGAATTTCACCAAAACCAATCAAAACAATCAGGTAAGGTTCTAGATTTTAAGAAAATTGGAGATTGTTGGGGCGACTTTGTCGTTCGTTCATGTGGAGATATTGTTTTAGGTACGCCATGTTCTGCGGATATTGCCTTGGAGTCTGTCCAACAGCCTAACCGAACCTTTCATGCAGGAAATTCGCTCAGCGTCTTATTTCGCAATGGAATTCCTGATTTGGTCTATGGCCATATCGGTTGTCGTGATCTTATATATCTAACAAACGAGGGGACTCGAAACTCCCCCAAGTTCACCAAATTTACCGTTGGTTTTCCTAATTCATTAAATCTTGGCACATTTCTACACGCGTCCGTGGTCGATGTGACGGGTGATGCCCAACCTGAACTAATCGCTTCCTTGTTTTCAACGGATAATAATGGCTACATGCAGGATTTTCAACAATCAAATGTTCTTTTTTCGAAAGTAAATGATGCTTGGGTTGCATCTTCCAAGACTTTTTTACAAGCTGATATGATTGATGTAGGTGAGCGTGCAAGTCCATGCTTCTGGGATGCAGATCAAGACGGTGATTTGGATTTATTGGTTGCCAATGCTGGTATACGAGAAGGGAATGAGGTGAAAGCTTCCATCAGTTTTTTTGAAAATAAGGCTGGCGTTTTTGGATTTATTACATCGGATTATTTGAAGTTAAAAGATCAGTTGAATGCAACCAATTTACTGCTGCAAACAATTGATTACGATTATAATGGAACGAAGGATTTAATTCTATCAGGTCAAACAAGTCTAGGACCTCGTGTATTTGTCTTATTCAAGTCTGGTTTAAAGGCAGTAGATATTCCTGAGTTGGGATTCAATGAGGTACCTATTTTTACGGATTGGAATCAGGATTCCCAGGTTGATTTGCTCATTGTAAATCGAGCGGGTAAAGTTAGAACGAATGGGAATTCAGATTGGGGAAAGTTAGGTGCGGTAACAGATTGGCGTTTACGCAGTTTTTCGATGGCTGATTTGGATGGCGATGGTTCACTTGAATTTATTGGCCTAGATCAAGATGGGGCAGTGCACGTAGGGAATTTTGAGACATTAAAAAATGAATTGGTTTGGAAATCACAGGACTTTAAAAGTATATCTGTAGGTCGCAATGCCCAAATTCTCTGCGAAGATTATAATGCTGATGGTAAAAAAGATTTAATTATTGGTACCGGCGCGGGTGGTGTGCTTATCTATGATAATCAATCAAGTTCAGCCGTTTGGGATAATCTGAAGACATCTATTTTTCAAATTTGGCCAAATCCAGCCGCGGATTTTATCTATGTGCTCGCCAATGAATCAGGCACGATACAATGGATTGAACTGACTGGGAAAATTATCGAGCAACGAAATACGAAGCCGACCGAGGTAATTCGATTTGACTCCAAAGGGTTTAGTCGGGGTGTCTATCTACTCCGATTTGTTTCAGATAATGGCCAAACAGAAACGAAAAAGTTTGTGTTGAATTAAATAAACTTTCCTGCACCTAAGACAATTTGACGAAGGCTGACGACGATAATGACGATGCCAACTAATATCATCATGCTCTTTACGGGAAGTTTATTGGCTAATCGGGCTGCAATAGGTGCGGCTACAACTCCACCTAAAATTAATCCAGCGATGACTTGCCAATAGCCTAGGCCGATTACGGTAAAGAAGGTTAGGGAAGAAGCTAGCGAAACGAAAAATTCGGTCAAATTAACACTACCAATTGTATATTTTGGATGACGTCCAGAAGCAATTAACGTGGACGAAACGATAGGCCCCCATCCACCTCCGCCGATTGAGTCTAGGTAACCTCCGAAAAGAGCTAACCAGCCCACTCGTTTTAATTGACGCTTTTCTTGACGTTTGATTAATGCTTTACGTATGATGATGGCACCTAAAAATAAGGTATAAATGGATACGATTGGTTTGATATAGTCGGCATAGTTTTCCAATGACGAGATAACATACGCACCTAATATGGCCCCAATAATGCCCGGAATGACCAAGGTTTTGAATAGTTTCGAATTTACGTTGCCAAATTTCAAATGCATATAACCGGAGACGCCCGATGTAAAAACTTCAGAGGCATGGACACTGGCTGAAGCAGCGGCGGGGGTAATACCTACAGACATTAAGAAGGTGGTTGCAGTCACGCCATAAGCCATTCCCAACGCGCCATCAATCATTTGAGCAATAAATCCACCTAAGATGTAGTATAAAATTTCTGAATTGACGGTGCTAAATACGGCAATTACGTTTTCGGCAGTTAGGTAACTGAAAACTAAATGCCCCACAATCATGAGGGCTAGGGCATTGCTAATGTGAATGATAACTTCCGTAATGCTACGTTCTCGTTTCCAAATGATGCTTATCGCTTTTAAAAAGCTAGGAAATTTTGGCTTATTAGGAGTGGAGTCAGTTTGTAATGACATACGGGTAAATGATTATCCTACAAAACTAATAGACTTTACTTAATCTACCAATAAAGTAGAGTAAATATTTTTCACAAAAATTCCCGTAAATTGCATCCCCTTTTGAAAAACAAATAGTTATATGCGTTCAGAGTATCAATTTCGTGAGATCGAAAAAGCTTGGCAAGGATTTTGGGAACAAAACCAAACATTCAAAGCACAAGTAAATCCCAATAAACCCAAGTATTATGTGTTAGACATGTTTCCTTATCCTTCGGGTGCTGGATTGCATGTGGGTCATCCTCTCGGGTACATTGCATCGGATATCATGGCGCGTTACAAGCGTTTGCAGGGGTATGAAGTGTTGCATCCCATGGGATTTGATTCCTTTGGTTTGCCTGCAGAGCAATATGCGATTCAAACAGGCCAACACCCAGCGATAACGACAGAGCAAAACATTACTCGTTATATCGAACAATTGAAAAACATGGGTTTTTCATTCGATTGGTCGCGTGAGGTACGTACTTCTGATGCATCTTATTATAAATGGACGCAGTGGATTTTTATGCAGTTATTCAATTCTTGGTATAATCAAGAGTCGGATAAGGCGGAGTCGATCGAATCCTTGAAGAACATTTTAAATATTAAAGGTTCTGTAGGCCTAAAAGCAGTTTGTGAAGATGATGTTGAGCGTATTTCAGCGGAGGTTTGGAATGCGATGGGTGAGGAGGAGCAGTATGCTTATTTATTGAATTTTCGTTTGGCATATTTGGATGATTCGGTTGTCAACTGGTGTCCCCAATTAGGTACGGTATTAGCGAATGATGAAGTAAAAGACGGTCTTTCCGAGCGTGGTGGTTATCCTGTTGAGCAGAAAAAAATGCGTCAATGGTCGATGCGCATTACCGCATATGCAGATCGTTTATTACGTGGGTTAGAAGAAGTGGATTGGTCAGATTCATTGAAAGAACAACAACGTAACTGGATAGGAAAGTCGATTGGTACAGATGTGGAATTTGCCATTGAAGGTATTTCAGATAAGAAAATCAAAGTTTTTACAACACGTGTAGATACCATTTACGGGGTATCATTCATGGTTTTGGCACCCGAGCACGAGTGGGTGGCCGAGTTAACGAAGCCAAGCCAACAAGCCGACGTGGATGCTTACATTACCTGGACAAAGTCGAGATCAGAATTAGATCGTGTTTCGGAAGTTAAAACGGTTTCCGGTGTATTTACGGGTTCTTATGTAATTAATCCGCTGAATAATGAGCGTGTACCTTTGTTCTTAGCTGATTATGTATTGGCGGGTTATGGAACGGGTGCCGTGATGGGCGTACCATCGGGTGACCAACGAGACTGGAATTTTGCCAAGCATTTTGATTTGCCTATTCCAGCCATATTAGATGCACAAAAAGATATTGAAAAACAGGCCGATAATACCAAAGAGGGGAAATATATCAACTCGGGTATCATCAACGGCATGGGTTATAAGGAAGCCACAGATACCTTAATTCAGTGGTTAGAGGAACGAGGAATTGGTAAGGGAAAAGTGCAATATCGGATGCGTAATGCCGTCTTTTCACGCCAACGTTATTGGGGTGAGCCGGTTCCGGTTTATTTCAAGCCTACGGCTTCTGGCCAACTGTTACCTTATTTGATAAAGGAATCTGAGTTGCCTTTGGAATTGCCTAAAATTGATAAGTATTTACCTACTGAAACGGGTGAGCCGCCATTAGGTCGTGCCGCAGATTCGTGGAAATACCAAGGTCAATATGATTTTGAATGGTCTACCATGCCAGGTTGGGCAGGATCATCCTGGTATTGGTACCGGTATATGGATGCTCAAAATGGTTCTGAGTTTGCATCTGCGGAAGCTGTCAACTACTGGAAAGCTGTCGATTTATATATCGGTGGTTCAGAGCATGCAACTGGACACCTATTGTATTCGCGTTTTTGGAATAAGTTTTTGAAAGATTTGGGGTATGTAGCGGAGGAGGAATTTGCCAAGAAATTGATCAACCAAGGAATGATTCAAGGTCGGTCGAATTTCGTTTATCGTGTGAAAAATTCGGATCAAGTGACTTTTGTATCTCATGGATTGAAAGATCAATACGATGTAGCTGCGCTCCATGTGGATGTGAATATTGTAGAAAATGACATCTTGGATCTTGAGGAATTTAAGCGCTCACGCAACGATGTTCCTGCAGATGCACAATTTATTTTAGAAGATGGTAAGTATTTATGCGGTTGGGAAGTGGAGAAAATGTCCAAATCGAAGTTCAACGTAGTTAATCCAGATGATTTAATTGCCAAATATGGGGCTGATACTTTACGGGTGTACGAGATGTTCTTAGGTCCATTGGAGCAATTCAAGCCTTGGAATACGAACTCGATTTCAGGATCACATAATTTCTTGCGGAAGGTGTGGCGCTTGTTCTTTGATGAGCAGGCTCAGAAATCGGTCTTGGTAGATTTACCTGCAACGGCCGAAGAATTAAAAGTATTACATACGGCGATTCGTAAGGTACAGGATGATTTAGATCGTTATTCTTTCAATACCGTTGTATCGACTTTGATGATTTGTGTGAATGATTTAGGCCAATTAAAATGTCATAAGAAATCGGTACTTCGTGAATTGGTTTTATTACTTTCTCCTTATGCACCACACATCGCAGAAGAGTTATGGGTAGCTTTAGGTGAGGAGGCGGGTGCGATCTCACACGCGAAGTTTCCTGTTTTCAATCCAGAATTTTTGGTGGAGAACGAGTTCAATTACCCGATTTCATTTAATGGTAAGGTTAAGTTGACCTTAGCCTTTTCAGCCACGGCAAGTCCTGCTGAAGTGGAGGCGGCGGTACTGGCCAACGAGCAAGTGCAGAAACATTTGGACGGCCAAGCTCCTTCTAAGGTGATTGTGGTTCCGAAACGGATCGTTAATATTGTTTTAGGCAAATAGATGGAAAGGGCTGAGGAATCAGCCCTTTTTAGTTTTGGACTACAAGATCAATGATTTTAAACAATGTGAGGCAGAAGGTCATTAAGCCGAGCGTCCATTTAATGTGAGATTTCATCGTTTTCTCAATGGTAGCTTCCATTCTTGACTCAAAAGAAATAAATCTTGCCTCTAAGGTTCCGAATCTTGCCTCGAGTGTTTCGAATTTTCCTTCAAGCGTATAGAATCTATTTTCGAGTTCTTGAAACCTTCTTTCGAGTGCATTAAACTTACCTTCGAGTTCATGAAATTTACTCTCCATTAGCTGAAATTTACCCTCAAGAATATGGAATCTTTCCTCAAGCACCTGGAATCTACCCTCAAGTAACTTGAATCTTCCTTCAAGCGCATGAAATTTTCCTTCAAGTGTATGGAATCTACCCTCAAGCTCAAGAAATCTACCCTCAAGTCCACAAAAGTCTATTCGTAATTGAGCCACATCTGCAGCTACTTCATCTAATCGCTGATCTAAATGATTCATGTGATTGAATGCTGATTTCACGAGAAGTGTATTCACATCTTGATCTGTTAAAGCCTCTCCACTAGAAAACTTGTTTTCAATTAGCTGTATACGAGGCTGAATCATTTCCAGTAGCTGATTCTCAATTTTGGCAGTCTTTCTCATTTTCTGGGCTAGGTTTGTTAAAACAAATTTCGCCCACTAAAATTTCGTTTCCTATTCAAAATTTGAATAATCGAATGATTATTAGTTTAATGATTTAATCCACGCGCGAACGAGTTCGACGCCCTCTTGGTGAACAATGGTTCTGCCAAGTTCCGGCATCATGACGCCCGGATCATGTGAATTCATGCGGTAATGTAGAATGCTTTCGGCGGGTTTGCCTGCAACAATATCGTATTGCAGACCACCTGAACCTCGACCTGCTGCTACAGGTGATTTCATCATCCCATACGCCGTCGTACCATAATAGCGGTAATCTAAAAATAAACCAGAACTTTTTGCAGGCCCTTTCGGATTATGGCAATGTGCACAATTGATATCCAAATAAGCTTTAACACGTTCATTTAAGGAAGCACCTTCGTCACTATATGATACGAATTTGGGACGTGATGAAGGGATATTATTCATTTGATTTGTCCGATTCCAATAGTCCAACTGATTTTCGGAACCATGAACATATTGCATCGACGCATTCATCTGACGTGCTGAAGGACCTATCGGGGTCATCATACCATCCCGCTCGTGACAACCTTTACATTGATTCACATTAGGTACTACATAATTTACTTGCTGTTTCTTTCCTTGTTGGTTCTTAAACTCCACCAAACTTGTTCCTCCAGCTACTTCTAAATATGCCTCCGTTTGCTCCTCATTCCAAATATAAGGCAATGCTACCCAGCCAGTTGGTTCATGACTTAAAATACGTGTCTCCATCAAGCGTCTACTGCCATTTGGTTTTCGCTCATCCATGAGATAATAAAAGGTCTTAGCAATACGGGTACCTACCGGAAATTGGAATACCGAATCGGGATTGTAAGCCACAGATTTACCCGAGGGTAATTGTATAAATCGTAATTTATGTGCGTAATCTGAGAATAGAGGAGATATCAATTCATAAGGAGTCACACCGGCATGAGGTAATTGATTTTTTATATCCCCCTCAAACAAGCCATAATCAGACAATTTACTCGGAAATTTAGGCCCCGGCTGATAGGAAAATAAGCCCAATAACAAGATAAATCCTAGGTATCGCATCGTTAAAATTGATTCGATTTGACATATTCTTGTACACAATCAAGCTCTTTGGGATTACGACGCACGTTCTTAAAATCATGTTCCGCATCCATATTAGCTACAGATTGGTTTATATTTTGATACACACAAATCCGATGCTGAGGTAAATATTGCCCATCACTTCCACAGCGCATTGAATCCAAAACACCATCATAAACGATATGTGGTACATCCCGACCAAAACGTAGTTTGAATCGGTAGATCTGCGCAAAGCGTCCTTCCAATGGAACACGTCCTAGCCGACGCTCAAAGTTGTTTTTGTATACCGAAATGGCGGTTGGGTAGGGGTCATATTCCTTATCTTTAATGGCTATTTCCGCCATAAAGTAAGAAATGATACCTACACCTACGGTCCGATGATTTAATATTTTATTGTCGAAAATATCTACGTTGCTGGTCGCAAGAATTAGCATTCCAGTTCCTCGGGGAACTTTACCAACAATATTTCCTTTAGGTGCAAAATTAGATAAGTTATTATCTTCGATGAGGTTATCGTGCACCTTGACGAAACCACCCTTCTTTTGAATCAAATCAGGTAAGTCAAATACTAATATACCTCCTGTATTTCCATACGCATGGTTATGATGTACATCTGAGTACAATGAGTTTTCAATCTCAATGCCTGCCACATTCTGGTAAGCTGTACAGTTTTTAACCTCGATATTTTTGGATTGCCCCACATAGATACCCGCATCAGATGCACCGATCGCGATACAACTATCGATTAAAATATTAGTGCAAAGTACTGGGTATAAGGCATATGAACCATTTTGTGGTTTGGGGCCACCGGTCCATTCCGCTTTGATGCGTCGGAATATGATATCCTTTACGTGCATCGTTTTGATTAAATCACCTTTGGAATCCTGAACGGTCAAATCTTCCAAAATGATATTTTCACAGTTGGTGATTTTAATCCCTTCCGCACCCGTTTTTTGATTTTTAAAGCTTAAAACGGTTTTGTCCATTCCCTTCCCGCGAATGGTGATTTTCTTCTTACCCTCTAAGGAAAGACTACCTGAAATTTGAAAAATTCCTTCCTCCACTTCAATCACATCACCATCTGAGGCAAGAATTAATTGTGTCTGAAGTGCTTTTTCAAATTGGGCTTGCCCCATGACTGGAGAAAGCCCAATGAATAATAAAAATATCAGTAAATACTTCATTCGAATTAGTTACGAGGACCACCACCTGCACGCATTTGCGTTTGCATAGTCTTGTATTTTTCTAATTGCTCCGGTGTCAAAATAGCCTTTAATGTTTCTAGTTGGCCCTCATTAATCTTCTTCATTTCACCCATCATTTCCTCGCGTTCCATTCCAGCTTGACGGAATTCCATCATTTTTTCAATCCGGGTAACAATTAGAGGTTCGATTTTATTCTCTTGTTCTTTAGTCAATTTCAATTCCGAACTCATTCGGTTTAATTGATTCATTGCCATTTCTTGTGGACTCGGCATTTGTGCATGTGCCGCTTCGGCAGCTCCCAAAAGGGCAACGACCATAGCGATTGTTGTTAAGATCTTTTTCATTTTTTATAGTTTAGTTTTTCAAGTTAAAAAATTTATTCAAATACCGTATTCCAAATCAAGGAATAAACTTCTGTAGGTTCCATCTTATCACTTGGCTGATTATCAGCAATATACAAGGGATAGTAAGCTTCATTACAAAATGGACTTCCGTGTGACCCTTTAACTAATGTTGCATCTAAAGGAATCACATCCATTCTGTAACGGAATCCCGTCAGTTTACGAGCTAATTTATAAGCTGCGCGTAACTTGATGAAGGGATTTTTAGGGTCCATAAACATCTCAACTGGGTCGTAACCCGGTTTCTTGAAGATGTCCACGCAACGAGCAAAATCGGGTGCCTTTTTGTCATCCAACCAGTAATAATACGTAAACCAAGCATCAGAATCAGCAATCAATACCAAATCACCCGCACGCGGATGGTCGATATGAAAAGAAGCTAACTCATCTCCCGAAAGAACTTTTTTAACACCGTTTGTTTGCATCAAAAGGAGCTTGACCTCATCCAAAACGGATTCATCCGGGCAATAAACATGTGCAATCTGATGATCTGAAACCGCAAATGCGCGCGATGCGCCGGGATCTAATAATTCCAATCCTTGTTCCTCCCGCAAAGCAATGTAGCCAGCTTCTCGTAAAATACGATTCAAATGAACAGGTTTCGACACATCATTAATTCCATACTCCGACAGGATAATTACCTTCGCTCCTTTGCTTTCAAAATGTAAAATTAATCGTTCCACGACTTGATCGATCTCCTGTAAGTCGCCTTTTATTTTTTCAAAATCTACCCCGAATTTCTGCAAGCAATAATCTAAATGAGGGAGATAAATGAATGTCAATGTCGCATCAAATTTCTTATCCACATAAATGGACGCATCCGCTATCCAATTTGTTGATTTAATATTCGCATTGGGTCCCCAGAAATTAAATAAGGGAAATGTCCCGAAAGCCTCTTGCAATTCATCTCGCAAGTCAGCCGGATGGCTGTAGCAATCGGGCATTTTGACTCCGTCTGAATGATATTGAGGTCGAGGTGTTACAGAATAGTCCGCTGATGAATACATGTTGTACCACCAAAATAAATTAGCACAAGTAAATTTTGAATCCTTTCTCCGCGCTGCATCCCAAATTTTTTCATCTCCCACCAGTTTATTGGACTGTTTCCAGAATTTCACCTCAGAGTCAATCGCATCATACCAACCGTTTCCCACGATACCATGGGAACTCGGATATTTTCCGGTTAAGTAAACACTTTGAGACGTAGTGGTTACAGCCGGAAATGGGGGCTTGATTTTCGATTTCTTTTTACCTGAAATATATGCGTCCAAAAAGGGTGTATATCGACCTAAAATGCTTTCACTTAGGCCAACGATATCTATGACTACGGTTTTTTGCATAATATGTCTTGAATATAGGTGACCTCACGTGCGATAGAGGTTTCAATCGATTCTTGGTATTCGGAAGGTAAAACGCCCCACGTGTAGGTTTCAATTTCCATCATTCGTGTAATATGGTGCTGTTTGTGATAGGCCAATGTTTCGCCGATTTCTGCTTGGGTGGAATTCAATAAACCATACGAATCTAAAAACAAGGGTACATGAAAATGTACTCTCCATTCGTCATAAACACCTTCTTTGTATTGGGTCAGCGCTTCTCCTAAATCCTTATACTGCACATAACTTCCATCTTTTTTCAAGGCTTTGACCTGGTGAAGATAAGTTGGCTCCTCGTATTGTTTCAATGCCTCAACACGTGCTGATGAATCTTTTCGCAAATCTACGCGAAGGGCAGAGCTGATTTGAATCTTGCCGATTGAAATGTTTTTCTCTACTAATTCTTGCAAACAGATAGCCGGTTTATCGTATGAAACTCCATAATGACATACATCGAAACAGATGTGAATATGTCGGCGCACCCAATCCTCCGGAATCCCCGCAGTAATCGCAAATGGAATCAAGGTATCTGTGTACCAATCAACGAATTCGCGGTGATTTTCCAACAATCCATCCGGTTCCGGTTCGATGTCAATGTGAATCCATTTACCTGTTATTTGCTCTGTTTGGGCCAAATAAGGAACGAGTTTCAACAATTCCATAGTAGCTTGACCGATTGCAGTACCGCGCTGATCCCACCAAAATTTATAGGATAGGGGAGATGTGGAAATTCCACCTTCATGCTGATCCGAGGGCAATAATTGAACCAATAAATCGATTAACCGCCGCGTATAATTCACGCGATCCTGCGTTGTCCAGTCGGGCGCATGTACCTGATCTTTGACTACCGTATTATGAAATCCCCCGTAAGGAAATCCATTGAGTGTAAAAATATAGATGTCTTCCTGTACTAGCCAAGTTTTTAGGGCTGCAAGTTTATTGGGATCTTCGATTAAATCAATACTCGCCTGGTTGGCAATGCGTAATCCCAATCCCATCGCCCGGTCTGGGCAAACTTCTGTTTTTACCTTCGGAACGGTCGCTTGCAAATTGGCAAAATGTTCATCCCAAATCTCTCCCGGATGGATATTGCTGCAATAACTGAGGTGTCCGTGGGCTGTTTTCATCTTAGGCGTAGGTGGCAAGTAAAGCAACGGATGCTTGGATAGTCTTGAAGTCCATTTCGTGCACTTCTTCCCCTTTTCCTAGCGCTTTCAACAAAGTGATGGTCAAGTGACCACCTAAATGTTCTTGGAATTCTTGTAAGCCTTTGTGGAGGTTTTGGCATTCGTTTTCTGCCAATGCCGGATGGTATGCATCAAATCCTAGGCCTTTAATCACAGCCAAAATTCGTTCGCAATCGGATAAACTAATTGCTCCAATCAAGTGCGAATACACGCAATCTAAAGCAATACCAATCGCTACCGCTTCACCATGACGAATCTTGAAATCCGTTAAGTATTCTAATTTATGTGCTGCCCAGTGCCCAAAATCCAATGGACGAGCAGAACCCAATTCAAATGGATCTCCGCCCGATATATGCTTCATGTGCAAGTCGGCACAGCGATAAATCTGTTCCACCATGGCATCTTCATCGCGGGCATTCATGGCTGAGACATTAGCCTCAAGCCATTCGAAAAAAGCTAAATCTTTAATCAACGCAACCTTAATCGCTTCCGCTATTCCAGAGCGCCAATCACGATCTTCCAACGTCGCTAAAAATGCAACATCATTAAATACGGCTACAGCAGGAGCGAAGGTTCCCAAGAAATTCTTCTTTCCTAAGTAATTGACACCATTTTTAACGCCTACTCCTGAATCATTTTGAGATAGAACGGTAGTAGGTATACGAATCAATTTAACGCCTCGATGGGAGATGGCTGCTGCATAACCCGACATATCCAAAAAGGCCCCACCACCTATGGCCGCTACAAAAGAGTGTCGGTCGATGCGATGTTCGTCAATGGCACGTACCACTTCTTCATAAAATCTTGGATCGTTTTTACACCCTTCTCCTCCCGGTAAGACAAGCAACTCAGGGGCTAAATCGGCTACATTATTAGCTTCAAAATAGGTAACAATCGATTTTGTTAATGTTGGATGCGCATCTGCTACCCCTTTATCGATGACAAATAAGATGCGTTTGCGAAAATTGCTTTGGCCGAAATTTGAGATAAATTCACACAAGGTTTTATTGCTGCTTTCAAACAAGTGCTTCGTGAAAATCACTTGGTAATTAAAAGGAACCTGAAATTGCTGTTGTAATACGTGCATGAATATAAATTATGAAACGGCGAATTTTTTGCCCACCCACATGGAGAATGGCAACAACGCTAAGGTAACAAAAGCCATGTAATATTGTTCACTTAAACTCACCCAAGCGGCATTCATTAAAATTAGTGTCAAAACTCCAGTCTTTACTGTTTGGCCTATATTTGGACCAATGGGTTTTTTTATGGCGGGGATTAATTTGGCAAAGATTAAATACACATGTATCAAAACGAATGGTAATATGTAAACCAATTTACCTGCTTGATACCCTACGGCCAATTGGCTTGCGTGGACAATGATGAATAAAATGGCAGCGAACCATAATGGTGCCGACTGGCTTCCGTGGACCTCACCGCGACTGACTAGTGTAATGGCAGCGATGTATATCAACGGAATTACTATCAAATAAAAATGTTCCAATACACCTAATTCATAAACGCTCATGCCTAACATCAAGTTGAATGCCCGACATAATCCCATATTAATAGGGCCAAAAATACGCATATGTTTGCCCTTGAAATCATAAAATAATGCATGAATGGTCACGAGCACTGCCACGATTCCACTTAGTCTGCTCTGCCAAAAAGCTAAGAAGATACCCAATGATAATAAAATAATCCCACCAAATACCGCTTCTGCTCGTTGGATTCTTCCGCTTGGCAAGGCGCGCTCTGGACGTTCAAGGATATCCAGTTCATGGTCAAAAACATCATTAAATACAACTCCACCTGCATATAAACACATGGTTGAAATGCCTAAAAACACGACTGGCCAAAATTGGTAATCTAAGGTCCCAAAGGTAAATCCTACGATGGCCATACCCGCCAATACATCCGTTAATGCCGTGATGACATTAGCTGGACGCATGAGTTCAAGAAAGGCTCTAATTTTAATGCGCATTAGCGAATGATTAAGGAATCCTTGTCGATGCGTGGTGCTTGTCCTCCGCGTAGAACGGTATTGCCGTTGAATTTTTGCGTTTGATCTATTTCCAATCCATGGATGAAATCAGCTTCTTGAATCTGTCCACTTTGAGCAAATGCATCAAGTGCATTTTGATACGTGACTAAACGAATATGTTCTTCAGGAATCTCTTTGATTTTCATTAAGGCAGCTGTTTTCGGAATGGCTAATGGATCTGAAATTCCCCAATCGGCAGCCGAGTTTACCATAATGCGTTCTGGTCCGTATTGTTTTACAATTTCCACCATGCGCTCATTGCCCATTTTAGTAAATGGATAAATCGTAAATGCAGCGTAAAACCCTTGATCTAAAACCGATTTCACGGTTTCTTCATTGTTATGGTCAATGATGACCATGTTCGGTGCGATACCATGCTCTAAAGCAATGGCCATGCTACGTTCTGTTCCTTTCTTTTTATCGCGGTGTGGTGTATGAACCTGAACTGGCAAATTCATTTCCTTCGCAAGTTCTAATTGTGCACGGTAATATTTTTCTTCAGCAGCTGTTTGGTCATCGAAGCCGATTTCCCCCACGCCCACGACGCCTTCTTTTTGCAAGAACAAAGGTAGAATTTCCATTACCTGCTCGGCTAAAGCTTCATGATTTGCCTCACGAGAATTCAATCCAATCGTACAATAATGTTTAATGCCAAATTGAGATGATCGAAAACGTTCCCAACCCACTAGGCTGGCGAAATAGTCTTTGAATGAAGCCAAACCCGTGCGTGGTTGGCCCAACCAAAATGCAGGTTCAATCAAGGCGACCACCCCAGCATCCGCCAACGCCTGGTAATCATCCGTCGTCCGCGAAGTCATATGTACATGCGGATCAAAGAATTTCATGCCTTGCGTATATTGAGCAAATGTCCCATCGACCGAGTGAGCCGTTGTTTTTTCTTGTTCAGTTCCTTCGAAATGAGAAGGATTTCCAATGGGTTTATGTTCTTGGCACATATTAGGCGGTATAAATCGGTTCTGGGTTTTCTAATTCATGCCAAAACCCCTGCGTACTGCCTGGAATTTGGACTTCCTGTTTTACTAAAGATGCCGCGAGGACGTCTCTTGAATTTTCAGATTGAGCTAATTTTTCAATGTCAGCCTGTAAGGTTTCGTTCATAAATCGAGGAACTAACCTCCATACTTGTGAAGGAACTCTTCGGTCTGCAGCCCATCGTTCATGTGCAAAATCGGAAAGCGTATTCGCTAAGTCTTGGTTTGAACGCTCATCCAATCCGATGATTTGGTGTATCGCTTTGTCATTGAAAATACATTTTAAGACCAATTGGTTCCAAGCAGCTTCACTGAAATAGTCTTTTGGATAGGTATTTCCAAAGGCGATCGCATCGAATACAGGCCCCATGTTAGATCTTACCGCATCTGTTGCACGTAACAAATAGGTTGAAGGATTTGGTAAAAATGGTAATGAGCGAGTCAGTGCGACAGCTTCTTGCATTTCTGCGGTTTCGAATAATGCATCGATGTTGGCTGCGTCTAATTGCATCAATATGTCCAAACGAACGAGTTGGTCTAATGTCCAACTTGAAAACTCACCACGTTCAATGATTTTTTTAGAAATAAATCTGGGAACTTTTACAAAAGCTAATGCCAATGCTTTACCTGATAAGGTTTTTTGCTCAGCTAACCAAGATAATTCGGTTTCACTGGCAAAGGCTACAATGGTTTCGGTGATTTGTAAATTCGTTTTCACGGCTAATTAGGTTCCTTTCAACGAAAATACTAAAAAAAATGAGGATTTTTATGATTTGATGACTTGATCAATATTCTCCTCTGGTTTTATTTGGTACGGTCCTTTCATGCGAAAGAGAATAGGAAAAAAGTAACGATATAACACAGCTACTTTACGACCAAAAATATGCTGGTTTTTTGTATCATGGTTCCAAGATTTTCCTGTTGACAGATTAAGGCCAACTTTCCAAATCCAGAAAATAGGAGCAATAACTGAATAGTTAAGATAAATTAGAAGCAAGGCAATTACCCCGTAACTTTTTCTTATCCAAAGCAAATTAGATACTTGAATTTGGACTGAAAATCGATTGACCCAGGAGTATTCTGTGCGACGAAATTCATTTTCCTTGATCAAATGAATGAAGTTGACGTCTTCGAAATAGGCTAATTTTCCCAATTTACTTAAGCGAAAACTCAGTTCAGCGTCTTCTGCATACATGAAAAAATCCTCATCCCACCCATTTATTTTTAGCAGATTTTCCTTTGAAGCCATGAGAAATGCTCCCACCAAATTGTTTGTTTCCTCAGGACGAGAAAATTCTTGATTTGGCAATAATGCATGGATCAATTGGTGGAAAACGCGTTTATTGGGGACGATGTAAAAATCTCTTCGAACATCATTTAACGTTCGATAATAGGGTAATGGGTGTTTATTTTTATCTAACTGATTTCCACCGATAGCTACTAGAGATTGGTCGGATTTTAAATGTTTCCAAGCATTTCCGATACTGTTGTCAAAAACAAGGGTGTCGGCATTTAGAAAAAGGATAAATTCTCCTGAGGCTTCACGTAAACCAATGTTATTTGCAATGGAAAAACCGGTATTCCGCCCTGCATCAATCCACTTAGTTTGAGGGAATTCACTTAAAATTTGCTGATTGGCAGATGGAATAAAATGATTGTCAACAACAATGCATTCAAATTTTAGATTTTCCGTATGCTCGTAAATGCTACGCAAGCAATCTTGTAAGAGTGCCTCTGTTTGGTAGTTTACAAATACAATTGATACATCCATGCGACCCAAAATTAGTTTGATTTTATTTTAATTAGACCTCTCGCTGGGTATTTCTTTTCCATTGTCTTGGGATTTCTCTATATTTCCTATTCTAAAATATATCAAAATGAATTTACGTTTCCTGGTTTTCTTCATGCTATTCACTTGTATCCAAGTGGGTGTTATGGGTCAAAATTTTACATTTGAGGCTATTAAATCATATGCTTTTCCCACAGAGCTAGTTCGGTCAAAACAAGGAGATAAAATTGCCTGGTCGATCGATGAAAAGGGTGTTCGTAATGTTTACGTGGCAGAAGCACCGAATTTTGTCGCGCGTAAATTGACAAATTTCAAGGAAGACGATGGTCAAGAAATAACCTCAATTTCCATTTCAGATGATGGTAAGTGGGTATTGTTTGTTCGTGGAGGAGATCATGGAGCTAATTTTGATGATGAAAAAGCCGTTAATCCTTCTGGAAATGCAGAGCCACAAACGGTACGTGTCATGCAAATTGCCTTTGTCGGAGGACCCATACGTATCATTTCAGAGGGAGATTTTCCTGTCATTTCACCTGATAACAAGGTGGTTTCCTATATTAAAGAAGGCCAACCATGGGTTTGCAAATTAGATACGAATGAAAATGAGGACTTTTTAGAAGCTCCTGTACGCTTGTTTAAAACACGCGGTTCTGTGCATTCGTTGGCTTGGTCCCCTAAGGGAAATAAATTGGCTTTTGTTGCGAACCGCGACGATCATTCTTTCATTGGTTATTTTGAATTAGGTAAGTCACAGGTTAATTGGCTAGATCCTGCTTTTGCTAAAGACTTTAGTCCGCGTTGGTCACCTGATGGTAGTCAAATCGTATTTATTCGTACCCCTGCTTCTGGTGGATCGACTGACTCATTGACTCAACGGAAGCGTATTCCATGGTCTATTCGTAAAGTAAGTTTGACAGAGGGAGAGAAGTCGTCCCTTGTTTGGGAAGCGCCTAATACCTATCGCGGTTCTTTACCTACTACGCAAGGAGGTACAAATTTATTCTGGCCACGGATGGATCGTTTGGTGTTTACTTCCTACCACGACGGTTGGCCGCATGCCTATTCCATAGCTCCCGCAGGTGGGCCCACTTTGTTATTAAGTCCAGGTGAATTTATGGTTGAACACCTGCGCATTAGTGCGGATGGTAATTTGGTATTTTTTGATGCCAATACTGGTGCCGACATCACCGATAAGGATCGTCGGCATATTTGTCAGGTATCTGTTGATAAAGCGGACATGAAGGTTATGACTCCTGGAATTGGGATTGAATGGTCTCCAATTTCTGTAGTAGGCGGTTACGTCTACATCGGAGCGGGAGCACAAATGGCTCCACAAGTTATGTTGGCCTCATCAGGTGCGACTCGATCGTTAACATCCAATTTGATTCCAGTAGAATTTCCGGAGAAATTATTGGTTCAACCTAAGCAAGTTATTTTTAAATCTTTGGATGGATTAACTATTCATGGTCAAGTGTTTGATTCTTCCAATGGGACGCAGAAAAAGCCAGCGATTATTTTTGTACATGGCGGACCTCCTCGTCAAATGTTGTTGGGTTGGCATTATTCCGACTATTATGCGAATGCTTATGCCTTAAATCAATATTTAGCAAATTTGGGATTTGTCGTTTTATCGGTCAATTATCGATTGGGGATCGGCTATGGGTATGATTTTCATAATCCAAAATCTGCTGGTCAATGGGGTGCATCTGAATATTTGGATATCAAAGCGGCAGGTGAGTGGCTGGCCCAACAATCCTTTGTGGATAGTAAAAAGATAGGTATTTATGGAGGATCTTATGGAGGATATTTAACTGCATTGGGATTGGCTCGTGATTCAAAATTATTTGCAGCAGGTGTTGATATTCATGGGGTTCATGATTGGGCGCACCAGCGTGAGATTCCTTTGGAATCATTGTCAGGTCCACATAAAGCTCCCGATGCTGATTGGGCCACGAGTTTATCCTTTCGTTCTTCACCGATATCGTCAGTAGATACATGGAAGTCGCCCGTATTATTTATCCATGCGGATGATGATCGCAACGTGCCATTTAGCCAAAGCATTGATTTGATTAATCGATTGCAGAAGAAAAAGGTGCCGATGGAGACGATGGTTATTGTAGATGACACGCATCATTGGATGAAGTTTTCGAATGCGTTGAAGGTCTTTCAAGCGACTGCTGATTATTTTAAAGCCAAGTTGTTAAAGTAGGTTTCAAGGTGATTTTAGCTTAATTTTGCCGCATGCAAGAAAGACCTATTACCGATTGGCTTCCGTTGACAAAAAAGGAAGTTGAAAAACGTGGCTGGGATGAACTCGATGTCATTCTGATTTCAGGTGATGCTTATGTGGACCATCCGGCCTTCGGTACGGCGGTGATTGGACGTATCATGGAAAGTGAAGGTTTGAAGGTGGGGATTGTGGCGCAGCCAAATTGGCAAGACGACTTGCGTGATTTTAAGAAGTTAGGTAAACCCAAATACTTTTTTGGTGTAACTGCAGGCTGTATGGATTCCATGGTGAATCATTACACGGCAAATAAGCGCCTGCGTTCAAATGATTCCTATACCCCAGGTGGTGAAGCAGGTTTTCGTCCTGATTATGCAACTACGGTTTATTCCAATATTTTAAAGGAGATTTACCCAGATGTTCCTGTGTTGATTGGTGGTATCGAAGCTTCATTGCGTCGTGTAACACATTATGATTATTGGGCTGATAAATTATTTCCATCGATTTTAGTGGATTCCAAAGCGGATATGTTGGTATATGGCATGGGAGAACAACCCTTGCGTGAAATCATCCGTGGTGTAAAATCTGGTAAGCAATTGTCGGAATTAACCGATATTAATCAGGTGGCATTTATTCAAAAGCAATCGGAAGCTTTACCGGTGGTGAGTGACTGGGAAACGGTGGAGTTGGCGAGTCATGAGGTTTGTTTGGAAGATAAGATTAAGTATGCGTCTAACTTCAAGATTGTAGAAGTTGAGTCCAATAAGTGGCAAGCGAATCGGATTACACAGGCGGTTGGCGCTGATCTTCTAGTCATTAATCCGCCGTTCAAGACGATGGAAGAAGTGGAGATGGATAAGTCATTTGATTTACCATATACACGTTTGCCACATCCAAAATATAAGAAACGTGGCCCAATCCCGGCTTATGAGATGATTAAGTTTTCGGTGAATATGCACCGAGGCTGTTTCGGGGGTTGTAGTTTTTGCACGATTTCAGCGCATCAAGGGAAATTTATTGCTTCTCGGAGTGAGAAGTCGATTATGAAGGAGGTGGATGAAATTACGAAGCATCCAGAATTCAAAGGTTACATTTCAGATTTAGGTGGACCCTCTGCGAACATGTATCGTATGAAAGGGAAGGATGAGTCGATATGTGCCAAATGTGTGAGTCCATCATGTATTCATCCAGTTATTTGTAATAATTTAGATACAAACCATACGCCATTGACGGAGATTTACCGCAAGGTGGATGCGCACCCAAGTATTAAGAAGGCGTTTGTGGGATCGGGTGTTCGCTATGATTTATTGGTGGATGACTTCAATAAGAACAATCAGGACGGCAATCACGATGAGTATATGGAGCAATTGATTACGCGTCATGTGTCTGGTCGATTGAAGGTTGCTCCGGAACATACCTCAGATGCTACATTACGTGTCATGCGTAAGCCATCGTTTAAGTATTTTCATGCGTTCAAGAAGAAGTATGATGAAATTTCTGCCAAATTTGGTTTAAAACAGCCTTTGATTCCCTATTTTATCTCTTCACATCCGGGATGTGAGGAAGAGGATATGGCGAACTTGGCTGCGGAAACAAAGGATTTAGGGTTTCAGTTGGAGCAAGTTCAAGACTTTACGCCTACTCCAATGACGGTGGCGGAAGTTATTTATTATTCGGGAGTACATCCGTATACGTTGCAGCCAATTAAAACGGCAAAAACGCGTGAGGAAAAGCAGAATCAGAATAAATATTTCTTTTGGTATAAGGCGGAGTATAAGGATTGGATTAGAAACAGATTGACTTATCTAAAGCGGCCAGATTTGGCTCAGCGCTTGTTAGGGTTTCGAAATAATAAAACGGGTTGGAAGAAGTAAGTAGTTTCATAAATATTGAATAGCATGGATGATAATGAAGAATTGGTAGTTCGCGATAGTAATGGTGCGGTGTTGAAGGAAGGAGACTCCGTTACAGTGATTAAAGATTTGAAAGTGCGTGGGTCTTCAAGTGTTATTAAACGGGGGACCATGGTTAAGCATATTCGATTGACGGATGATGCGGATGAAGTGGAAGGTAAAGTGGAGAAGTCTGTGATGGTTTTGAGAACGGAATTTTTGAAGAAAGCATAAGTTAGTCACTAGTCAAAAGTCACTAGTCAAAAGTCACTAGTCAACAGTCGCTAGTCAACAGTCACTAGACATTAGTGCGTGGTCAGGTAACCTTAAATTCTAATATATGAAAGCTAATGTTGTGTTATTACTTGTTCTAGTAATCGGATTGGTATTCAATTCTTATGAATTGATAGGTGAAACAACAGCTACATTCACTCCAAAAACATTAACAGCTGCTGAAAATAAAGCTACGTTAAAGAAGTGGGAAGCGAGTCCAGATGGTATTCATTTCAAAAATTGGGAAGCATCTCCTGCAGGGAAAAAAGTACAAGCTGGGGCTGCTAAAATCAGAAAATTTGTTCGCAGTAACGCGAATATGCAGGGCATTGTGACCTCACTATCACTTCCAGAAGGCTCAAAATTAGGCTTTGGCGTAATGGTTAAGATAGAAAGTGAAGACTATATTTTGTCTATGGGTCAAGTCTCTAAAGCGGAATTGGCAAATTTGAAAAGTCTCAAAGTGAATGACAAAATTGTCATCAGAAGCCGTTTTGTATCAAAAGCACCTAAGTATGCCTATCCGATCGTTAACGGTGACTACCTTGAAAAAGACAATAAGGTGGTATACAAGCGAGTGGCTAAAGGTGGATGTTAACATATTTTTACTCTTCCTCAACCTCTGGCTCTTCGTCTTGCACTAAACCTTGATTTAGTTTCTTAGTTGATTTGATCCCTAATTTATGTAGGTTTTGTGCTCTATTGACTAGGTTTCCTTTGCCGGTGCTTAATTTGTTTAGGGCATCATGGTGCGCATCTTCTGCTTTTTTGATGTGCTTTCCTACATCTTCCATGTCTTTTGTGAATCCAACAAATTTGTCATATAAATCACCTGCTTGACGCGCAATTTCGATGGCATTTCTAGTTTGGTATTCCGTCTTCCAAACAGAAGCAATCGTTCTTAATGTCGCCAAAAGGGTAGAAGGGGAGACTAACACTATTTTACGGTCCCAGGCATAATTAAACAAGCTGGTGTCTTGGCTGATTGTGGCCACGAATCCTGATTCAATAGGGATAAAAAGTAGCGTAAAATCTGGGCTTGTTAAATCTAATGCGGTGTGGTAATCTTTCGAAGAGAGCTCTTTTATGTGTGTTTTTAAGGATTCTATATGTGCCTTTAGGGCTAAATCCTTTTCCATTGTTCCTTCTTCCGCGCTCGTATATCGCTCGTAAGCAACTAATAAAACTTTACTGTCGATGATAAGGTTCTTGTTATCTGGTAAAAAGATAACTGCATCTGGCTTGATGGTTTCATTGATTTGATTTTTTGTCACGAATTGGGTTTGATATTCCACCCCATTCTTTAAACCAGAGCTTTCCAATACTTTCTCCAAAATCATTTCACCCCAATTTCCTTGTGATTTATTGGAGCCTTTGAGGGCGTTGGTCAGGTCTTCTGTTTTTTGAGTTACGGTTTGATTTAGACTAGTTAGGTTTTTAATCTGTTCCATGAGCACGGTACTTTGCTCTAAACTACTTTTTTGACCCAGGTTTACCTTCTCCTCAAATTCCTTTAATTTCTCCTTCAGCGGGTTTAAAACGTCGTTTAATTTTACCTGCTGTTGATCACTTAACATTTTTCCTTGTCTCAGCACCGATTCATTGCTGATTTCTACGAGCATTTTACGTAGTTTTTCCTCATCAGATTTCTGATTTTCAACGGTCATCTTTAAGGTTTCATTTTGTCCTTCAAGTTGAGATAATTTACCAAATAGAGTCTTGTTTTCTGCCTCTAGACTAGCTTGTTTCGCTTGATCTTGACTTGCTTGAGTTAATTGGCTCTGTAAAAGGGCTAATTTCCCTTGAAATAGGAGGTAGGTTGCTCCTGCGCCGGCTACTAGGGCTAGAATGATGTAGAGAATTGTCATATCGCAAATATAGGGAAAAGAGTGGCAAGTCGCTAGTCACTAGTCCGGAGGAGAGCTTAGAGTTAGGAGGTAAGAAGTGAGAAGTAAGAGGTATGATGTAAGATGTAAGAAGTAAGATGTAAGAGGTGTGCTATTTTTACATTCATCCGGACTGACGACTAGTGACTAGCGACTAGCGACTGACCACTGACCACTGACGACTGTTTACTGACGACTAGTGACTAGTGACTGTTATGCAAAAAAAAACCGCTCTCCTAGGAGGCGGTCTTTCTATAATAACTTGGAGCTTACTTACTTTCCCGGGTTTGATCCCAGTATCATCAGCGGTGCGGGGCTTA
>JACCDW011535256.1_pt1 | contig 23349 bp, 20 predicted proteins | sample 7449781 | NCBI WGS metagenome assembly JACCDW01 (sample SAMN15323449, study PRJNA562643) | freshwater metagenome | isolation source: river surface water | place: USA:Blue River Watershed | collected 2017-08-18
ATTGGATGAGGTGCATGAAGTACTACGGCCTCATTGACGGTTCTGATTCATCATTAAAAGAGTTTCTAAATAAATTACCTGGTGTCGACGCAGTTGGTGCAGATGCTCGCGCTGCAATGCTTGCTACCAGAAGCATTAAAACAACGAGCAAGCGCTGGGCTATAGACACTGCCATCACAATGGTGGACTTAACAACGCTTGAGGGTGCTGACACCGTAGGCAAAGTTCAGGCTTTATGTGCCAAGGCTGTGCGTCCAGATCCCACTGATTTGAGTGTGCCAAGTGTTGGTGCGGTCTGCGTGTACAACGACATGGTTGGGGTGGCAAGAAAACATTTGGATTCAATTGGTGGTGCACACGTTCCTGTTGCAGCAGTTTCAACTGCGTTTCCATCTGGTCGAGCATCAATGAAGGTCAAAATCCAAGATACTCAAGATGCGATTGATGCAGGTGCTGGCGAAATAGATATGGTCATCGATCGCGGCGCTTTTTTATCTGGAAATTACATTGAAGTATTTAATGAAATAGTGGCCATCAAAGAAATTTGCGGAGAAAAAGCACACCTTAAAGTCATCTTTGAAACTGGTGAATTAGTTACCTATGACAATGTTCGCAAGGCGTCTTATTTAGCGATGCTAGCCGGTGCAGATTTCATCAAAACGTCCACTGGAAAAGTTGCACCTGCAGCTACTCCCCCCGTTGTACTTGTGATGCTCGAAGCTGTTCGAGACTTCTATGAAATGGCGGGCGTTCGCATCGGTGTAAAACCTGCGGGTGGAATCCGCAACACAAAGGATGCGATCAAACAACTAGTTCTGGTTAATGAGACAGCGGGCCCGGAATGGCTAACACCATCTCTATTTCGAATAGGTGCCAGCGCACTTCTCAATGATTTATTGATGCAACGCATGAAAATGGATGATGGCTACTACGCTAGCCCTCAGTACGTGACGATCGATTAATGGAGACATACGCATGACATTTGAATATGCACCGGCGCCTGAATCTCGCGCCAGCGTCACCATTAAACCCAAGTATGGGCATTACATCGGTGGAAAGTTTGTTGCGGGTGAAAAGCATTTTCCAACAATCAATCCAGCCACTGAAGAAGTTTTGAGCTCTATTTCACTTGGTGGAAAAAAAGATGTCGATGCAGCTGTAAAGGCTGCCAAGAAAGCGTTGGATTTACATTGGTCCAAACTTTCAGGGCGTGAACGTGGCAAGTATCTCTTCCGTATCGCTCGAATTTTGCAAGAACGTGCGCGCGAATTTGCCGTTCTTGAAAGTTTAGATAATGGAAAGCCAATTAGAGAATCTCGTGATGTCGATGTTCCACTTGCTGCTGCACACTTTTTCTACCACGCAGGCTGGGCAGACAAACTCGAATTTGCCGGTGTTGGAACAAAAGCAAAACCACACGGCGTCGTAGGACAGATTATTCCGTGGAATTTTCCACTACTAATGCTGGCATGGAAGGTTGCACCCGCCCTTGCTACTGGCAATACAGTTGTTCTTAAACCCGCTGAAACAACGCCTTTGACCGCACTGTTATTTGCAGAAGTATGCGAGCAAGCAGGATTACCCGCTGGTGTTGTGAACATTGTTACCGGAGATGGATCAACTGGTGCACTGATTGTGAATCATCCTGGCATCAACAAAATCGCATTCACAGGTTCGACAGAAGTTGGAAAGATAATCGCCGAATCAGTTGCTGGAACATCAAAGAGTGTGACCCTCGAACTAGGCGGCAAAGCCGCGAATCTTGTATTTGAAGATGCGGCAATTGATGAGAGCGTTGAAGGAATCGTTAATGGTATTTTCTTTAATCAAGGTCATGTCTGTTGCGCAGGTTCAAGACTAATTATCCAAGAGAGTATTTCTGATGAATTCATTAAGAAATTGCAGAAGCGTATGGAGAAAATACGCGTTGGAGATCCTTTAGATAAGAACACGGATTTAGGCGCCATTAATTCACGTGCTCAATTAGAGAAAATCAAAGAACTATCACTTGCTGGAGACGCCGAAGGTGCAGAGCGCTGGAGTCCTCAATGCTCCTTGCCAAACAAGGGTTTCTGGTTTGCTCCAACAATCTTTACTGGCGTTACGCAATCTCACAGAATCGCGCGCGAGGAAATCTTCGGACCAGTGCTATCTGTTTTAACATTTCGTACTCCTCAAGAGGGTATCGATAAAGCGAATAACACTCCTTTTGGATTATCAGCTGGTGTCTGGAGCGAAAAGGGATCTAAGACTCTATGGGCAGCACAGAAGTTAAAGGCTGGTGTTATCTGGACTAATACATTCAATAAATTTGATCCAACAAGTCCATTTGGTGGATACAAAGAGTCTGGTTGGGGACGTGAAGGCGGTCGCCACGGTCTGACTGCTTATCTCAAAGGAGTAACTCATGAGTAAGCGCATTGATGTGAAAAAAACCTACAAGTTATTTATCGGTGGGGCTTTTCCTCGAACTGAATCAGGCCGAACTTATGAAGTAAAGAACGCACGTGGAGAATTCATTGCTAATCCATGTTTGGCATCTCGTAAGGATTTAAAAGATGCAGTCGTTGCTGCGCGTGCTGCTCACTCAGGTTGGTCGAACGCAACCGCGTATAATCGCGGACAAATCCTTTATCGAATAGCTGAAATGCTCGAAGGTCGACGCGATCAATTTGTTTCAGAAATTTGCGAACTCGCTGGAGTCACACCAAAGAAAGCACAGGATGAAGTAGAAGCAAGTATTGATCTTTTAGTTTGGTATGCAGGCTGGACAGATAAAATCAGTGCACTAGATGGTGCGACTAACCCTGTTGCAGGGCCGTATTACAACTTCACTATTCCAGAATCACTCGGTGTTGTGGGCTTCATTGCCCCAAAGAAATCTGCGCTCCTTGGATTTGTTGCGGGTATCGCTCCAATCATCGCTAGTGGAAATACCGTTATTGCTCTTGCAAGCGAGAGTGCTCCTCTGCCTGCAATCAGCCTTGCAGAAGTTATTGCAACCAGTGATGTTCCGGCTGGTGTTGTAAACATCTTGACTGGAAAGAGTTCGGAGCTTGCTCCATGGTTTGCTTCCCACATGGATATTGATGGTTTAGATATCTCTGGCTTGGATGCAAAGCTCGTAACTGAGATTAAAAAGAATGGTACGCAGAACTTAAAGAGAATCCACTCATTTAAAGATATTTCTTCACCTGCACGGATCTTGGCATTTATGGAGTCAAAGACAGTCTGGCACCCAATAGGCGTTTAACAAGCAGAATGTAGGTTTACTCTGCTGCAATCTCTGCATATCGTGGTTTGATTATTTTTTCGATGATTTGAAGTCGCTCTGGATAAGGAATAAACGCACTCTTCATTCCATTAATTGTTACTCGCTGCAAATCTGCTAAATCCCAATTAAAGGTGCGCACTAATTGTGTCATCTCATGCGACATTGAAGTTTGGCTCATGAGGCGATTATCGGTGTTGAGAGTGACTCGAAAACGTAGTTTTGCCAGAATTCCAATTGGATGTTGAGCCAGATTTTTTGCAGCACCAGTTTGCAAATTAGAGGTAGGGCAGAGTTCAAGGGGAATTCTACGATCACGAATATACGAAGCCAATTGACCTAATCGTGGTTCTGGACCGGTGGTGTCGATGTCATCAATAATTCGCACGCCGTGACCTAAACGTTCTGCACCGCATAATTGAATTGCTTCCCAGATTGAAGGTAACCCATATGCTTCTCCAGCATGAATTGTGAAGTGAGCATCTTCTCGACGCAAGTATTCAAATGTTGACTGCTGATTAGAAGGTGGAAAACCATCTTCAGGTCCTGCAATATCAAATCCCACAACACCTTTATCTCGATATTTCACTGCTAGTTCCGCGACTTCTTGTGATCGATTGTTCTGTCTCATGCCACATAAAAGAGAGCGCACTTGAATTGTTAATCCTTCTTGACGTGCTAACTCTTCGCCTTCTCGATAACCATCCAAAGTCGCCTGAATGATTTGATCGAGTGAAAGACCATGTTCGGTGAACAACTCAGGTGCTCCTCGAACTTCAGCGTAGACAACACCATCGCGAGCTAAATCAAGTGCGCATTCACGTGCTACTTGAACGATATTTTCATAAGTCTGCATCACTGCAATTGTGTGGCTGAAAGTTTCTAGGTATCGAACCAATGAACCTGAATCACACGATTCTCTAAACCATGTCGCAAGTTCATGTGCATCCATTGTAGGAAGTGCGGTGTAACCGATTTTTTTTGCAATATCGATAATCGTTTGTGGACGAAGTCCCCCGTCTAAATGATCATGGAGTAAGACCTTTGGGACGCGCTTAATCTGATCTTCGGTCGGAATACTCTGCATGCTCACTTGTTCACCAATTTCAACTGATTCGTTCGATTACTAGAGGCAGTCGCTTTACTTCTGCATCACCAATTTCAACACTACCTTGCAACACTTCTTGTGCTCGTGCAAATCGCTCAGGCGTATCAGTATGAAGGGTATAGAGGGGTTGGCCTGCAACAATCTTGTCACCTGGTTTTTTGTGAATCTCGATGCCCGCACCTGATTGAACGCTTTCGCCTTGTCGCGAACGTCCTGCTCCTAATCTCCACGCAGCCACACCGACAGCCATCGCATCCATAGAAAGAATTGTCCCACTGGATTCTGCAGAAATAGTTACGTTCTCACGTGCAACAGGCAACACTGCATCTGGATTTCCACCTTGAGCGCTAATCATTTTGCGCCATACATCCATAGCAGATCCATCTTTTAGTGCTTTTGCCGGATCTTTACCTTTGATGCCAACAATTTCCAACATCTCTTGTGCAAAAATCAAGGTCAGTTCTACAACATCTGCTGGTCCTCCACCGGCTAAAACTTCAAGAGATTCACGAACTTCTAGGGCATTTCCTGCGGTTAAGCCAAGTGGAATATCCATAGCGGTTACAAGCGCGAGTGTTTTTACGCCCGCGTCTTTTCCAAGTCCAACCATTGTCTGTGCTAACTCTCGAGCTTTGAGAGGATCGCTCATAAAGGCGCCTCCACCAGTCTTAACATCGAGAACAAGTGCACTAGTCCCTTCAGCAATTTTCTTACTCATGATCGATGATGCAATCAGTGGAATGGCTTGAACAGTTGCTGTGACATCTCGAAGTGCATATAGTTTTTTGTCTGCAGGAGCTAATCCAGCGCCAGCAGCACAAATGACTGCCCCGCAATCTTGTAAAACTTTCAGCATTTCATCATTAGATAACGATGCGCGCCATCCTGATATAGATTCAAGTTTGTCCAAAGTGCCACCAGTATGACCGAGTCCTCGACCCGATAACTGCGGAACAGCTGCGCCACAAGCAGCAACAAGGGGTGCAAGTGGCAGAGTTATCTTGTCACCAACTCCACCAGTTGAATGTTTATCTACAGTTGGTCGTTCTAACTGAGACCAACTCATTCTTTCGCCACTATTAATCATCGCATTTGTCCACCGCGAGATTTCTCTTGCATTCATTCCGTTGAGTAAAATGGCCATAAGCAAGGCAGACATTTGTTCATCTGCTACAAGACCATCGGTATAAGCCTTGATTATCCAGTCAATTTGCGGATCTGTGAGTTCTTGCTTATCACGTTTAGCCGCAATGATTTCAACGGCTGCAAATAACTCACTCACTTGTCTAAATCTTCTGGACCAAATCCCCAAGGCAGCATGAGTGACATTGGTTGGGGGCCATCTGGCGTCATTAATTGCATGCTAGGTCCACCATGTTCAAAGAGTAATTGTCTGCATCTTCCACACGGAGAAAGATAGTTTCCGTTCTCATCAACGCATAGAGCGGCAATTATTCGCCCGCCACCTGTCATCGCTAAATTTGAAATCATGCTGCACTCGGCGCAGAGCGTTAAGCCATAACTAGCATTTTCTACATTGCAGCCGCTAATTATTCGACCATCGCTAACTAATCCAGCAACACCAACTGGAAACTTCGAATAAGGCGAATAAGAGAGTTTCATTACTCGCTTTGCTTCATCATGGAGAGTTTGCCAATTAATGTCCATTAATCAGATCCGCCACGGTTATAAGGGATTCCATCTGCTGCCGGCGCTCGAACTCTGCCAATGAATCCTGTTACTGCAATTACAGTCACGATATATGGAGCCATCAACATAAACTCACTTGGAATTGGTGTGCCAGTAATTGAAAGTACCCCTTGTAAATTATCTGCAAATCCAAATAGAAGCGCCGCCATAACTGCACCGACTGGACTCCAGCGACCGAAAATCAGAGCAGCTAAAGCGATGAAGCCTTTTCCAGCTGTCATCTCTTTGCCAAATGCACCGACTGCGCCCACGGTGAAATACGCACCACCTAGGCCCGCTACTAAGCCTGCAAAAATTACATTTCTAAATCTCAACTTATTAACTTTAATGCCAACGGAGTCCGCTGCTGTTGGATGTTCACCAACTGCTCGAGTTCGAAGTCCCCATCGTGTCTTAAAGAGGGAGAGATGAATGACGGCAACGATTACATACATTAAATAAACAATAATTGTTTGATTGAACAAGATAGGACCAAGCAGAGGAATTTTGCTCAAAATTGGAATTTCTATAGGGGAAAGTACTGGGCCCGAATTCCAAGTGTCTTGATAAGGAATCAAGAGTTTCTTGTAAAGGAAGCTGGTTATGCCGATAACTAAAACGTTAATCACGAAACCAAGAATCACTTGATCAATAGAGAACTTAATGGCAAAGACGGCAAGAATTAATGAAATCAATGCACCCGCAATTGGTGCAACCAATAGGCCCCAAGTTGTGTTTTGACTCAAGCTAGCTACAACTCCAGCTGCAAATGCCCCTGCAAGCAATTGCCCTTCAATTGCAATATTGATGACGCCAGATCGTTCACAAAGTACTCCGGCCATTGCACCGAAAATAAGTGGGACAGAAAGCAGTAGCGCTCCTTGGAGCAAGCCAGTAAACGGAATCATTTTTCCGCTTGCGGCCCAAGAGATAAAGGCCATCAATATTGAGAAACCACCTAATGCGCCTTGTAGTTGAATCTTCTTATCTCTACGAAGTTGAAGGATTGCCCAGATAGAGAACACAATGGCTGCGATACTAAAGCCGTAGGAAGCAGTTCGTGAATCCAATGTCCACTCATTGATTGCAACCCATTCATCTTCCATAACAAACTTGTATGTAACAGGTGCTGTTTTCTTTTGAAGAAAGCCAAAGCCGATAAGAGAACTGAGAGACAAAATTAGAAGAGTGAATGCCCCACGCCTACGACGTTTTTGCACTGGAGTTAACTGAGAGATTGAACTCATCCGTTCCACCCCTTTGCAGCCATTTCGGTTCCGGATTTAACATTTTTTAATCTAAATATTGCCCGCACCATGGTTGGTGCAGCAATAAATAGAACGATTAAGGCTTGAATAACTAGAACGATATCTATCGGAGTTGTGGTGTTTGCTTGCATTGTTAAACCGCCAGCTTTCAAGGCGCCAAATAGCAATGCTGCAAAGACAGTGCCGAGTGGTTTTGCGCGACCCAAGAGAGCAACTGTGATGGCATCAAAACCAAATGATCCAGCTACTCCCGCAGTTAATGCATATTCCGTTCCTAAGACTTGCACAGCGCCACCTAACCCAGCTAAAGCGCCACAAATGACCATCACGGAAGTCATAACAAATGGAACAGACATTCCTGCTGTTCTCGCAGCCAAAGAATTGGCTCCGACTGATCTGAATTGGAATCCAAGTGTCGTCCTCGAGAGCAGAATGTGAATTAGATACGCAACACCAATTGCAATAAAAATTCCAAGATTAATTCGATAATCAACACCAAATAACTTCGGAAGTTGAGCATTTTCGTGTACTGGTGGAGCAATTGGATCCTGGCGGCCTTTGCGTAAGAATGCTTGCGTGCTCAGCAACCACAATAAGAAGTAAATTGAGATGTAGTTAAACATGATTGTGACGATTACCTCATGAGCACCTGTGCGTGCCTTTAAGAACCCAACAAGTCCTCCCCACAAACCTGCAAAAATCATTGCAGCAGCTAAGGCAGCTAGAGCATGTATAACCAGAGGCAACTCAAATTGGAATCCAACGTATGAAGCAGCAATTGCGCCAAAGATAAATTGACCTTGTGCGCCGATGTTGAAGAGCCCTGCTCTGAAGGCAAGAGTTACGGAGAGTCCAGTCAAAATAAGTGGCGCCGCGATAACAAATGTTTCAGATAAAGGATAAAAACCTAAAAAGAAATTTCTAGAAGTTAAGTTAGGGTCAAAAATGGATCCTTGGAGCAACGCCAAATAAGCATTACCTGCTGAGGAAAAACCATTACCAAGAAACTGCAAAGGTGACTTCCAAAGTTTGTAGATTTCTGGGTTTGAAAAAGCAATTAAAAGTCCACCTGAAATAATCGCCAATAAGAAGGCTAGCAACGGAAGTTTGATTGATTTGAAAGTTTCCAACATCTTGGATTTAAATGTTCTCATGAGGCAACCTTTGGTTTGATGCCAGCCATGAGTAAGCCAAGATCACTGCGCGAAATTGTTGAAGGCACAATGTCAATAATGCTCCCGCGATACATAACAGCAATTCGATCAGCTAATGCGAAAACTTCATCTAACTCGGAACTAAAGAGAAGAACTGCTCTGCCAGCATCGCGTTCTTGCACAATTTTTTCATGAACGAACTCGATGGAGCCTACGTCTAATCCGCGTGTTGGTTGTGAAGCGACCACAACCTTTACAGGTCTAGTAAGTTCGCGAGCCAAAACCACTTTCTGCTTGTTTCCACCGGAGAGAGATGAAACCAGCTCGTTTGCACCTTGGCTTCTAATATCAAATTCGGTGATTCGCTTTGAGGCCTCAGAATTAATGACATTTAAATCCATCATCAATCTTTTCGCATTTGGAGGTGTGTCATAGGTGTCTAAAATCAAATTTTCTGCGATAGAAAATGAACCAATCAAGCCATCTAGTTCTCTGGACTCGGGAATAAATGCAATACCTGAGTGAAGCGACTCTTTAACGCTCTTGCCAACGACATCGACTCCATCAACCATAATTTTTCCAGTTACGTGAGGTTCCAAATTCAAAATAGCGCGAGCAAGTTCTGTCTGCCCATTGCCTTGAACTCCTGCAACTGCGACGATTTCGCCAGCTTTTACATCTAAAGAAAGATCATGCAATAAATCCCTACCGGTGCTATCGATAACTTTGAGATGTGAAATTGAAAGCAACGTTGATCCTGCTACTGAGGGCTTTTTCGACATGGTCAAATCAACTGGACGACCCACCATCTGTGAAGCTAACTCTTCTTGTGACGCACTAGGCAGAGCGGTTCCGACAACCTTGCCTCGTCGAATAATTGTGATTCGATCCGCCGCCTCTTTAACTTCTCGTAACTTATGGGTAATAAAGATTATTGAAGTTCCATTATTTTTTAGATTCTTCATTACTTGTAGCAATTCATCTGTTTCTTGCGGAGTAAGGACAGCTGTGGGTTCATCTAAAATCAAAACTTTTGCGTTGTAAATCAAAGCTCTAATTACTTCGACTCTTTGTTGAATGCCAACCGGTAAACTTTCAACTAATGCATCGGGGTCAACATCGAAATTAAACTCTTTAGAAATTCGAGCGATTTCGGTCCTCGCTTGATCAAGGTTTAATACACCAAATCCCTTAACTTTTTCGTGGCCTAAAACAATGTTTTCTGCAACCGTGAATACTGGAATCAACATAAAGTGTTGGTGCACCATGCCGATTCCTGCGGCAAGTGCATCACTTGGTTCAGAGATTGTGACGGGTTTTTCGTCAACTAAAATTTGGCCACTATCTGGCGTCAAAAGTCCATAAACAATATTCATTAAAGTTGATTTGCCTGCGCCATTTTCACCGAGAATGGCATGAATTTCGCCAGCTTCAACTCGCAAGTCAATTTGATCGTTGGCAACTAGCGCACCAAATTTTTTGGTGATGCCACGTAACTCGACTGACACTTTAACCCTTCGTATTCTTAGATTTATCTGAATCTATATGAAATTAAGCTGGGCAGGTTTTTGGCCTGCCCAGCTTAATTCTTACTTCTTCATTACTTCTATTTAATCCCTGCTTCGATTACGAAACAGCGACCTTGCCAGAAATAATGTCTTCACGGAGTTGTTCAACTTCTGCTGCCAAGCCGGCATCAACTGTTGATTCCAAATCGTGGTACGGAGCCAAGAAAGTTCCGTTATTTTCTAACGTGCCTAGGTAGTTAGTTGAGCTAAATGTTCCATCAATAACTTCCTGAATTGCAGCAGTTACTGAAGTTCCAACGCCCTTTACAACAGATGTTAGAAGTACAGAAGCAAATTGTGGTGCTTGCTCGTAACCATCTGAGTCAACCCAAATTGTTACTGACTTCTTTGCTGTCATTGATTGATTTGCAGTTGCAGCACCAAGGCCACCAGCTACTGGGAAAATTACATCTGCACCTTGCTGCTCAAAGTTCTTTGAGATCTGAAGAGCTTTTGCTTGATCAGAGAATCCACCAACGAATGTTCCATCTTTCTTCGCAGTGTCCCAACCAAGAACGGTAACTTTCTTACCCTTTACAGAGTTGTAATGAGCAACACCGCGAGCAAATCCATCCATGAAGATGGTTACTGGTGGAATATTTAGACCACCGTATGTTGCAACTTTGCCGGTCTTTGAATAACCAGCTGCAAGGTAACCAGCTTGGAATGCTGCTTGGTTAGTTGCGAATTCAATTCCCTTGAGGTTTTCAATGACGGTTCCTGGGTACTGATCTCCATTTGGTCCGTGATCTTTTCCATCTTGGTCAACAATTGCGAACTTTGTATCTGGATTAGCTTTAGCAGCTTCAACAATTGCACCGTTAATCAAGAAGCCAACACCAATAACGATGCTGCAACCTTCATCAACTAGCTTCTTAATATTTGGTGCGTAATCTGCATCTGATGTAGCAGCAAGGTACTTGACCTCTGCGCCAGCTGCTTCAGCTGCTTGTGCGCCAGCCCATGCTGAAGCGTTAAATGACTTGTCGTCAACTCCACCAGTATCTAGTGCGAGACATGCTTTTACTTTGCCTGATGCACTTTCAGATGATGAGCAACCGGCGATAAGTGTTAGAGCTGCAAGAGCTGCTACTACCTTCGTCGTCTTCTTAAGTAATGAATTCATTAATGCACTCCTCCTAAGAATTCCATCAAAGCCGCTTCGAATACGGCCTCAAGAGCGGAATTAAATTGTGGGCTCACCCTATAGCCGCAATTGATTTTTTAGGTATCAGCAACAGTAAACAATCGGTAAACAGAAAAACCCTCAACCTTGAGTTGAAACTCTAAATTGATTTAGCGCACTAATCCTAGGTTTGAATACGTTTTTGCAAGGGTTGTGGATGCGACTTCTTGAGCCTTAGCCGCGCCTTTGGAGAGCATTTCCAGGAGGTGTGACTCGTCTGCGAGTAACTCCAAAGTTTTTTCACGAATTGGTTTGAGGTATTCCACAACCACGTCAGCTACTTCACCTTTGAGATCACCATAACCCCTACCTGAAAAGTGGTTTTCAAGTTCGGAAATACTTTGACCAGAAAGCGCACTGTGAATTGTTAAGAGATTGCTGACACCAGGTTTTTCCTTTTCATCAAATTTTATTTCACGCCCCGCATCAGTGACTGCTGATTTAATCTTCTTTGCATTAACTTCTGGAGTATCCAGAATCTCAATAAGTCCTGAAACTGACTCTGCAGACTTGCTCATTTTGGCGGTTGGATTTTGAAGATCATAAATTTTTGCGCCTTGCTTGAGAATAAAGCCAGCCGGAATCGTAAATGTTGTTCCGTAGCGAGAGTTAAATCGTTCCGCTAAATCTCTTGTCAGTTCGATGTGTTGGCGTTGATCCTCGCCCACCGGAACTAAATCAGCTTGATACAACAAAATATCTGCGGCCATCAACATTGGGTACGTAAAAACTCCGACCTTGGTGGCGTCAGATCCCCCTTTTGCGGTTCTGTCTTTGAATTGAGTCATGCGACTTGCTTCGCCAAAGCCAGTAATGCACTCCATGATCCAAGCTAATTGATTGTGCTCTGGAACTTGTGATTGCACGAAGAGCGTTGATTTTTCTGGAGAAATTCCAAGGGCTAATAACTGTGCCGCCGAAACCAGCGTTCGTTTGCGCATTAAGGCTGGATCAGTTTCGACTGTCAAAGCGTGCAGATCAACGATGCAATAGAACGCATCGTGGCCATCTTGTAACTCAACCCACTGCTTTACGGCGCCAAGGTAGTTACCAAGATGAAAAGAGTCACTCGTTGGCTGTATGCCTGAAAGAACTCTCTTAGTGCTCATGGTCTTAATTCTCGCACGAACTAGGCGTTTCGAGAGATCAATAGCTGACCCGCTCGCTTGCCTTCGAGTGTCAAAACCGTAAATCTCAAACCATTAATACTTACCACATCGTTTACGACTGGAATACGACCGAGTACATGCATCACAAATCCGCTTGCTGTTTCGTAGGGCCCTTCAGGAATTTCAAGTCCAGTTTGCTCACACAAATCTTCAATTGAAATTAAACCATCAACTTCGAAATCACCGGTGCGGGATTCTATTTGTACTTCCATTTCATCCGAGTCGTATTCGTCACGGATATCACCAATTAGACACTCAACTAAATCTTCAAGTGTGATGATTCCATCTGTGCCACCGTACTCGTCTAAAACAATTGCAAGGTGCTGTCTCTGATTACGCATTTCTGTAAGTGCAGGCAAAACACCCTTTGTGCCTGGCAAGTACATAATATTTCGAACAAGTTCCTGAACTTTTCCACCAGTTGAAACCAGAGACGTATCAAGCAAATCACGTACGTGAATAAATCCAATGACTTCATCTGTTGAACCACGAACAACCGGATAACGAGAATGTGCCTTATCGACAGCCAGTTCAATTGCTTTTGAGACTGTAAGTGAAGCGTCCATAAAATCAACTTCGGTACGCGGAACCATCAACTCATGAATCTGCCGCTCTGATGCATTAAATACTTCTTCAACAATATCGCGCTCTTCATCTGTCAATGCTGCGTGACCGGCTACTAAATCAAGTAATTCTTCTTCAGACATGGCGGTGCGTTGTTCTTTTGGATCAACACCAAAAATTCGAACAACAATGTCAGTTGAGTGAGAAAGTAGCCAAATAATCGGACGAAATAGTGTTGCGACAACGTCAATTATCGGAGCGAGCGCCAGGGAAATCTGTTCTGTACGAAATAGTGCCAAGCGCTTTGGAACTAGCTCACCAAAGACCAATGAGAAATAAGCAATAATCACTGTTAAGCCGATGAGGGATGTAATTGAACTCAAAGATTCGCTAATGCCTAAGTCCTCAAGCCAAGGAATAACGTAATCACCGAGTTTTTCGGCACCCAATGCTGCAGATAGAAATCCGCATAGTGTAATTCCTACTTGAACAGCAGCTAAGAATCGATTTGGGTTTTCAGACAGTGCTGCTACGCGCTTACCGCGTTTACCTTTCGTAGCCATCTGTCGAATCTGGCTTTCACGAAGAGAGATAAGTGCAATTTCAGCAGCAACGAACAGAGAGCCTAGAAGGATGAGAGCTGTGACAGTTGCTAAAGCCGCGATTAATCCGCCGAACGAGTGGGGCTCCATAAGGGTGCTAACTCTACAGGACTCTTCATTGTCGCCACAGGCTAAATACTTTAACCTTGATGCGTTGGCTCCGATTGGGCTCAGCACCTTCACCTACGGATCGTCGGACACGTACCTGTCCGGAGAAGGAGATGTCTTAAGTGGCTACTGTCGTATTTGAAAATGCTACACGTGTGTATCCCGGCTCGTCATCGCCAGCAGTAAATAAATTAAATCTAGAAATTAAAGATGGTGAATTCTTAGTTCTCGTCGGACCATCGGGGTGCGGTAAATCAACAATACTTCGAATGCTGGCGGGACTGGAAGAAGTAGATAATGGTCGAATTTTAATTGGTGACAAAGATGTCACACATGTAGCACCAAAAGATCGTGATGTCGCGATGGTCTTTCAATCATATGCGCTATATCCACATATGAGCGTTGCAGAAAACATGGGCTTCGCATTAAAAATTGCGGGTACCCCTAAAGAAGAACGCGATCGCAGAGTGTTGGAAGCAGCAAAATTATTGGACCTTGAAGAATTCTTAGATCGCAAACCAAAAGCACTCTCAGGTGGGCAAAGGCAAAGAGTTGCTATGGGTCGAGCAATTGTTCGAGAGCCACAGGTTTTTCTTATGGACGAACCACTCTCAAATCTAGATACAAAATTGCGTATCGCTACTCGGGCGCAAATTGCAGAATTACAACGTCGACTTGGAATAACAACGGTATACGTAACCCACGATCAAGATGAGGCAATGACTATCGGAGATCGCGTGGCAGTCATTAAAGATGGTGTACTTCAACAAGTAGATACCCCGGATAATTTAAAAGCAAAACCAGCTAATGCATTCGTTGCAGAATTTATTGGTGTGGCACCTTAGATTGTGCCTTCAGGCGAAAGATTGAAGTAACGCAACCTCTTCGCCACTTGCAAATGTTTGTGGCGAATCAGGAAGTCCTTTGAGGACATGCACACGTGCACGGCCTTGAACTCGCCATTTCTCGGTGAGTACAAGTGCCGTGTCTTCATCGATTCCAACTAAGTAAGATCCTTTATCGCTACGAAGTGCAATGGATGCAATGCGATCTGGAACCCATCCAAGAAACTTGTCATAGTGAGGAATCACTTCAATTTCTGGAATCAAACCTAACCCACTTTGCACATGAGACTTACGGATGCCAACAATTTTTGATCCGAACGCCATGGCGCCAGCTGAGCAACCAGCGAGCGAACTCCCGGAATAAAACTCTGACTTTATTTTTTCCCAGAGCGGAGTTCCTTCAAAGACTTCAGTGATGTAGCCCGGATCACCGCCAGAAAAATAAATGAGTCCAGCATTTGTGACTTCTTCAATGTATGTCTCATTGAAAGCATCGTCTCGCTTTAAAATCGGTAAGAATCTGCATTCGGACCCAATTCGATTAGCTTGCGCCGCTCCACGTACTTTCCAAAACTCAATGCGATCTTCACCTTCTTGACCCGCACCCGTTGGAATTTGAATGTAGGTATTTGATTTACCATTAGAAATGCCTCGATGCAGAAGATCAGTTTCGATCTCCTGCATCTGGACTAAATATTCACCTGAGCCAACAAGTGCCAGAGCACCGCGCTCAGAATTCATTGTGGCTACGCCATCGCCTTCTTGAGGTTTTCATCAATTGAATTGAGGAACTCCTGCGTTGTTTGCCATGGAGCATTTTCTGAAATAAGTAGAGATAAATCCTTTGTCATCTTTCCTTGTTCAACTGTTTGAATACACACCTGTTCGAGAGTGTCGCAGAATCGTGCGAGCTCCTTGTTGTTATCGAGTTTGGCGCGGTGAGCAAGTCCTCGAGTCCAAGCAAATATAGATGCGATCGGATTTGTAGAAGTTGCTTTACCTGCTTGGTGATCACGGTAGTGACGAGTTACAGTTCCGTGTGCAGCCTCTGATTCGACGACTTTTCCATCTGGTGTCATCAACACTGATGTCATTAATCCGAGGGAACCATAACCTTGTGCGACGGTGTCTGACTGAACATCGCCATCGTAATTCTTACAAGCCCAGACGTATCCACCTTCCATGCGCAGCGACATTGCAACCATGTCATCGATTAGGCGGTGTTCATACCAAATACCCACTGCATCAAAAGCAGATTTAAACTCTGCTTGGTAAATTTCTTCAAAGATGTCTTTAAAGCGACCATCGTATGCCTTAAGAATTGTGTTCTTCGTTGATAGATAAACAGGGAACTTTCGATTCAATCCGTAGTTAAGGGATGCGCGCGCAAAGTCGCGAATTGAATCATCAAGGTTGTACATACCCATAGCAACGCCCGCAGCTGGGAAGTCAAAGACATTAAACTCCATTGGAGCTGAGCCATCTTCTGGAACAAATGAGAGTGTGAGTTTTCCTGGACCAGGAACTTTAAAATCTGTTGCTTTGTACTGATCGCCAAATGCGTGACGTCCGATAACGATTGGTTGTGTCCAGTGAGGTACTAAACGGGGCACATTGCTGATGATGATTGGTTCACGGAAAATTACTCCGCCCAAGATATTGCGAATAGTGCCGTTTGGAGACTTCCACATCTTCTTGAGGCCAAACTCTTCAACGCGAGCTTCATCAGGAGTAATAGTTGCGCACTTGATGCCAACACCATGCTTTTGAATTGCGCGAGCTGCATCAATCGTTATTTGATCATCAGTTTCATCGCGCTTTTGTATTCCAAGATCATAATATTCAAGATTTACATCGAGGTAAGGAAGAATCAAAGAATCCTTGATGAACTGCCAGATAATGCGAGTCATTTCATCGCCATCTAATTCAACGACTGTTCCTTCGACTTTGATCTTGGCCATGCTCTGCGCTCCCTTTAGAGTGTCTGTACGTCTGCTTGTTTTGCTCGAACTGCTTCTGCAGCAACTTTGAGTGCTGCTAATTCAGAGTCAGTAAGTTTTGTTTCAACAACTTTTTTAACTCCTTGGCGACCAATCTGCGCTTCTACACCGAGATAAACACCAGAGATTCCGTATTCGCCATCAACCCATGCACATACTGGCATTGTTGCACCGGAGTCTTCGATAACAGCTTTGGCCATACGAGCAGCTGCAGCTGATGGTGCGTAGTAAGCAGCACCTGTCTTCAGTAGTGCAACAACTTCTGCGCCGCCGTTACGTGTGCGATCAACGAGCTCGTCAATTTCGGCTTGAGATAATTTTTCGCTCAGTGCTTTGCCATCAACAGTGCAACGGCTTGGGACCGGAACCATTGTTTCCCCGTGAGAACCAAGTGTGAGTGTGCTTACTGAGGAGACTGGAACATGTAGTTTTTCTGCAACGAAGTCTGTAAAGCGGGCGGTGTCTAGCATTCCTGCTTGACCCATTACGCGATTATGTGGAAAAGCTGTGGCGAGTTGAGTTAATGCTGTCATTTCATCGAGTGGGTTTGAAACCACAATGATTACGGCATTAGGTGAATGCTTAGCGATGTTTTCAGCTACTCCGCGCACAATTCCAGCGTTAACACCAATGAGATCCATACGACTCATTCCGGGCTTGCGTGGTAAACCAGCCGTAATAACAACCACATCTGAGTTTGCAGTTGCTTCATAGCCAGCACCATCAGCACTTGTTGTGGCGCCAATTATCTTTGTTTCAAATCCCTCGATTGATCGAGATTGATTCATATCTAAGGCCAAGCCTTCTGGCTTGCCTTCGAGAATGTCAGTCAGAACTACTGTGTCAAAAATATTGTATTCAGCTAATCGCATCGCAGTTGTTGAACCATAAAAACCTGCACCAACGACGGTTACTTTGCCTGCCATGGACTTCGTCCCTCTTTCGAAATGTGGTTTTACATCTGCCTTGATATCGAGATAACTCTACAACCCGTGCGGCAGTGAAATTGCCAGCACAAAGAGCCCGACCGCAATGCCCACTGGGAAATAGAACTCAATTGTGCGCAAATGCCGTGCTGGAAAAGCTATGCCTAAAGTTCCAAGAGCAATCAGGAGTGAGCCGGATCGCACAAAACTTAAGGCTCCTAGAACAACACCAACTACAACGAATGCATAGCTAGTGAATCTACTGACTCGTGAATCTAGGAACACGCGTCCACAACATTCGTAACAAGCATTGCTCTAGTCATTGGTCCAACACCACCTGGCATTGGCGCCACGAAACCAGCCTTGTGCATTACATCTGGATGTACATCTCCGAGTAATCCTGCATCGGTACGTGAAATACCAACATCTAGAATTGCGGCACCCTCTTTAATCATTGATGCGTTTAGAAAATGCGCCTGTCCGACCGCTGCAACAACTATGTCAGCACTTCGAGTATGCAGAGCTAAATCCTTTGTTCCGGTATGTGTCAATGTAACGGTTGCATTTTCTTGTCTGCGAGTTAACAAGAGTCCAAGTGGGCGACCAACTGTTAATCCACGACCAATTACAGTGACTTCTGCGCCATTAAGTGGCACGTTGTAGTGCTGCAAGAGCGCAACAATTCCGCGAGGTGTACATGGAAGTGGTGCGGCATAGCCTGCAACAAGTCTGCCCAAGTTCATAGGGTGTAATCCATCAGCATCTTTCGATGGATCAATCGCTTCTAGAATTACTTGTGGGTCGATTCCCTTTGGCATCGGAAGTTGCACGATGTATCCAGTGCACTCTTTAGCGTTATTGAGATCTTTTATTGCTGCTAACACATCAGCTTGTGTAGCGCTCTCGGGAAGATCAACACGAATAGAAGTAACGCCAACTTCTTGGCAATCTTTGTGCTTTCCTCCAACGTAAGAGTGTGATCCTGGGTCATCTCCTACGAGAACTGTTCCTAGTCCAGGAGTAATTCCTTTTTTCTTGAGTTCTACAACTCGCGCTGCCAAATCTTTTTTAATTGATGCAGCCAGTGCCTTGCCATCGAGAATAGTTGCGGTCATGTACTTATCTTATTGGAAATTATGAGTGTGAGAAATGCCGTGTATCTGTGAAATATAAGCTGATTCCGGCCTCTTCTGCGGCGGCAATAACTTCTTCATCGCGAACACTTCCACCAGGTGAAACAACTGCTGTGATTCCGGCATTGATAAGAATTTTCAAACCATCGGCGAATGGGAAAAATGCATCGCTGGAGGCAACACTTCCTTCGGAGCGATGGCCAGCACGCTTTACCGCCAACTCAGCGCTATCTACTCGATTTACTTGACCCATACCAATACCAACGCTTGCTCCATCTTTAGCCAAAAGAATTGCATTACTTTTTACTGAGCGCACAGCACGCCAGGCAAATTCAAGATCTTTCAGAGTTTCAGAATCTACCTGCGCACCAGTGACTAACTTCCAGTTGGCAGAAGAATCTCCAGTTGAATCAATTGCATCAACCTCTTGAAGTAATGCTCCGCCGCTGATTGGTCGCAACTCTACGCCTTGTGTAATTGTTGCAGAACATTGAAGAATGCGAAGAGATGGCTTTTGAGTCAGAACTTCTAGCGCTTCGCTTTCATAGTCAGGCGCAATTAAAACTTCGGTGAAAGTTTCTGATAAGGCTAAAGCCATTTGTTTTGTCACAATTCGATTGGCGGCGACTACTGCTCCATAAGCTGAAACAACATCACACTCATGTGCCTTTGTGTAGGCAAGTGCAATATCTTTATTGACGGCAATTCCACATGGATTGGAGTGCTTAATTATTGCGACGCATGGATCTGCGTGATCATAAGCTGCGCGCCACGCTGCATCAGCGTCTGTGTAGTTATTAAATGACATCTCTTTGCCATGTATTTGCTCTGCTTGAACAATGCCTTTTGAACCATCACTGAAAATAGCCGCGCTCTGGTGAGGGTTTTCGCCGTATCTAAGAGCACCAACTTCTGTAAAAACTCGTCCAAACCATTCTGGTATTTTCGAAGTCAAATTGTGGCCTAACCAATTGGCAATGGATACGTCATACTCTGCAGTCACTCGAAATGCTTCTAAGGCAAATTGCTGACGTTCTTCAATTGTAAAACCGCCTGCTGTAATTGCTGCTAGCAGTTGGTCATACTGACTTATCTTTGAGATTGCCGCTACCGAACCGTGATTCTTTGCGGCAGCGCGCAACATTGTCGGTCCTCCGATATCAATTTGTTCAATGCACTGCGCATATGAAGCACCTGATGCAATGGTGGCTTGAAATGGATAGAGATTAATAATGACAAGATCAAAGGGGTCAATCTTTAATTCGTTAATTGCAGACATATGTTCGGAATTATTGTGATCAGCAAGTATTGCAGAGTGAATCGCAGGGTGCAGCGTTTTTACTCTGCCACCCATAACCTCAGGAAATCCAGTGACCGTGCTGACTTCAATAGTTGATATACCCGCAGCGGTAAGTGTCTTCGCAGTTGAACCCGTGGCAACAATTTCAACACCAGCACCCCTGAGAGCTCTACCGATTTCTTCTAACCGACTCTTGTCGTAAACACTAATGAGTGCTCTGCGAATTTGTTTGCGCTCATCCATCGATTTTGGATTTTCTCGTCGGCAAAGAAATTTGAGGGATAAAGATTGCCATGGCAATACCTAACCCCATTTGAATTGCCACACTCAATGGAAACTTCCACAGCGATGGACCGACGGTTGACATCTCTGCTGTAAGTAAAGACCCACTGGAAAAGTAAGTTAGAAGAAAGATACTTGCGATGCTAACAAAGTAACTCTGCCATAAGACTCTTGAATTTAGCGCAATTGTCCAACTCGCAAGTAGTGCTCCTGCCATGACAAAGAAGAATATTGAAAAGAGAAATAGTGGGTGTTCAGTTGTTGGAAGTGCACCAAGAATTGGCAACGCCGGGATTTGTGAGACGGTGTATTCAAGTGGCGATACCAATGTGTTTGTGCCAACTCCAAAGCCAGTTCCACTTAAGTATGCCATCGTAGCTACTGCCGCATTTGGAAGATAAACAACATTGATTAACAGAAGCAAGAATCCACCAATAATTCCTGGGCGCAAAACTGTAATCAGGTCTTTAACAGTAGAAAGGTTCAAAAAAAGCGAGATGGAAAGAAACACTGCGCTGATAGCTAGAAGCATTGCCACAATACGGGTTCCCAAATTAACTGGCTGCGTCAGGGTCACTTTCTTTCCGACAGTTAAAGTCGTTAAATAGACGCCGGGGATCAAGATTGCAAGAGCGAAATACCACACAGGACGAATTGCCTCTGTTTTCGATGCAAAGATTAAAATCTCTGAAATAAGGCAGTAAAAAATAGTGAATTGGACTCGAGCGATATTGATTAAATTTGTATCGCGATCTAAGCGATCTACTATTCGAGAAAATGAATTTCTAATTGCGATAAATGGAAATATCAATGCACCTAAGGGTAGATATGAAAGAAATCCCGCAACTCCTTCTGGTGGAATACTCAGTGCAAAAGGAATGTTGTGTACGCCCAGCCACACCCACATTGCAGCGCGAATTGGATCAGATGTATTTCCGGTAATGCTTCCCGCTGTTGCCCATGCGATCAGTGATAAAAATGCAAGTGGAAGCAGAACCAGTGCGACGCTACGCAAAACTTGTGACAACGAGACCCATAGGACGCGTTGAAACATTGAAACTAGCGCCCCAATATCGCGCGCATTAATTGCGCGCTCTCACTTGGTGTTTTTCCAACTTTTACACCTGCAGCTTCGAGTGCATCCTTCTTTGCTTGTGCCGTTCCGGATGATCCCGAAACAATTGCACCAGCGTGACCCATTGTTTTTCCTTCAGGAGCTGTAAATCCTGCAACATAACCAACAACAGGTTTGGTCACATACTCACTGATGAATGCAGCAGCGCGTTCTTCCGCGTCGCCACCAATTTCACCAATCATCACGATTGCTTTGGTCTCTGGATCATCTTGAAATGCTCGCAAGCAATCAATGTGAGTTGTTCCGATTACTGGATCTCCACCGATTCCAACTGCTGTGCTAAAACCAATATCGCGTAATTCATACATCATTTGATAGGTAAGCGTTCCGGATTTTGAAACCAAACCAATAGGACCGCTAATCGTGATGTCTGCAGGAATAATTCCAACATTAGATTTTCCAGGACTGATTAAACCTGGGCAGTTTGGACCAATGATTCTTGTTGTGCCTTTAGTTACTGCATGCGCATAAAAGCTTGCAGAATCATGAACAGGAATTCCCTCAGTAATGACAACAACTAGAGGCATTGCGGCATCGATTGCATCAATAACTGCAGCCTTCGCAAACTTTGGTGGAACGAATACAACAGATGTATTGGCACCCGTTGCACTCATTGCTTCTGCAACAGTGTTAAAAACTGGAAGATTATGCCCATCAATATCAACGCTCTGACCACCTTTGCCGGGTGTAACTCCACCAACAACTTTTGTGCCAGAAGCCAACATGCGCTTTGTGTGCTTAGTTCCTTCAGCACCCGTCATTCCTTGAACTATGACTGTGCTCTTTTCGTCGAGAAAAATAGACATTACTTTGCCGCCAATTCTGCAGCGCGATTTGCTGCTCCATCCATAGTGTCTACTTGCTCGATTAATGGATGTGCAGCTGCTTTAAGAATTGCACGTCCTTCAATAACGTTATTGCCATCTAGTCGCACAACAATTGGTTTCGTAGCTTTTGGCCCCAATAATTCGAGTGCTTGAACAATTCCGTTGGCAACAGCATCACACGCAGTGATTCCGCCAAATACATTTACAAAAACACTCTTTACATCTGAATCACCCAAAATGATTGAGAGTCCATCTGCCATCACCTGTGCTGATGCTCCACCACCGATATCTAAGAAGTTTGCTGGGCGGACACCCCCGAATTTTTCTCCAGCGTATGCAACAACATCGAGTGTGCTCATTACAAGACCAGCGCCGTTGCCAATAATTCCAACTTGTCCGTCAAGCTTTACGTAGTTCAGATCTTTCTCTTTTGCGGCAGCTTCTAGGGCATTTGTTGCTGCATGATCAATGAGTGCTTCGTGATCTGGATGTCTAAAACCTGCATTCTCATCGAGCGTTACTTTGCCATCGAGTGCAATTATTTTTCCATCTACTGTTTTAACTAGTGGATTTACTTCTACGAGTGTTGCATCTTCAGATTGGAAGACTTTCCACAGTGTTAGGAGCACTTCTTCAACTTGTGGCGCGACATCTGCCGGAAAAGCTGCGGCTGCGACAATCTCCTTTGCTTTCTGTGCACTGATTCCTAGATTGGCATCGACAGGAATTTTTGCCAGTTTTTCCGGAGCGGAATGTGCAACTTCTTCAATATCCATTCCACCTGAAACAGATGCCATCACGAGAAACGTTCTATTGGATCGATCTAACAAAATTGCTAAATAGTATTCAGAATCAATTGGAGCAGCTTGGGCGATCATCACTGTGCGAACTGTGTGACCTTTAATGTCCATTCCAAGGATTGCACTTGCTTTTTCTTTAGCCTCGGTTGCATTTTCAGCGACTTTAACTCCGCCAGCTTTTCCACGGCCTCCAACTTTTACTTGGGCCTTCACAACAACTTTGCCACCAATTTTTGCTGCAGCATCGTGAGCTTGCTCGGGAGTTGTTGCAATTGCAGCAGCAAGTACAGGTACTCCGTGCTTTTCGAAGAGATCTCGCGCTTGGTATTCAAAGAGATCCACAGAAAACTCCAGTCATATCGTTAAAAAGTATTTGCTAATACTAGAGCTTCTCAACTGGTGCATAACGCAGCA
>JACCDW011474490.1_pt1 | contig 23334 bp, 24 predicted proteins | sample 7449781 | NCBI WGS metagenome assembly JACCDW01 (sample SAMN15323449, study PRJNA562643) | freshwater metagenome | isolation source: river surface water | place: USA:Blue River Watershed | collected 2017-08-18
GACGTGATCGCCCTCTCGGCAATACCGCCAGGCGCGGTGCCCAAGATCAAGGTCGCGGGGCGCAAATCTGTGGCCCACGCCAGTGCCAAACCAAAACCCACCGACAAGGCCATCATGGCCAGCGTGCCTGCGGCGGCCGAGGCCAACCAACGCGGCGCGGTGTGAACAAACTCGCGCTGAAATCGCACCCCCAAACTGACCCCAATGACCAGCTGAGCCGCGTTAGACAAACCAGTGGGAATGGCTGAGCCCTGAAAGCCCGTTAGCGTCAGGGCCATGGAGGCCAGCAACGCGCCCATGAACCACGGGTTGGTGCGCTTGAGCCACGTCATAGCCAACGCGCCACCGGCGGTGGCCAGCGCCAGCCAAAACAGACCGAGCCAGTCTGCCGTCCGCGGGCCGGGCAACAAACGCGCATCGACCTGCAAACCCCAATGGCTTTGCGCCCATTGCATGGCAAAGGGCACCGAGATCACCACCATCACCAATCGCACACTGTGCGCGGCCGCCACCAAGTCGGTGCGGGCGCCATGCCGCTCGGCCAACAAGGTCATCTCTGAGGCGCCGCCAATGGCACTGGCAAAGTACCGGGTCGCACGCCAAGCTGAAGGCGGCAAATGCGCAAACTCGGCGGCATGCTGTCGATGCAACCACCGATCAAACAAAGTGCCCAGAGCCAACGCCCACAGCACAGCCAGCACAATCGCCCACCACAGGCTGGCCACAAACGCGCTGACTTGGGGCGTGAAGTACAAGCCCAATGCCGCCCCGATCACCCACTGACCGGCGTTGCGCAGCCGCGTCGCGCTGCGGGTGGGTGCCCCCAACACCGAGGCCACGGCAGTGGCCAGCAAAGGCCCCAACATCCACGGAATGGGGGTGTGAAGCCACACGCAAAGCTGGGCCGCCACCAGTGCCAACAGCAAGGTGGCGGCGGTGCGGCCCCACAAAGTCAGGCGGCGTGCAGGCGCATGCGCATGCGCATGCTCAGGCATGCCTGCGGATGCTGTCGGCCAACGTTTGCACAATTTGGTCGATGTGCGCGTCTTCAACAATATAGGGTGGGCAAATGACCAAGTTCTCGCCCGCAGGACGCACCCACACGCCTTTGTGGAAACAGTCCATAAAGATGTCGTAGGCCCGCTTGCCCGGCGTGCCCGGAATGCTGGCCAACTCAACCGCACCGGCCAAGCCCAAAGTGCGAATGCCGACCACATTAGGCAAGCCTTTGAGGGCGCTGTGCATGGCGTCGCCCAACACGCGGCCTTTTTGGCCAGCGCGGGCAAACAGGTTTTCTTCCTTCAACAAGTCGAGCGTGGCAATGGCAGCGGCGCAAGCCACAGGGTGACCGGAGTAGGTGTAGCCGTGAAAGAACTCGATGGCATGCGCGGGTGAATTGGCATTCATCATCGCGTCGTAAATGAAGTCGCGGCAAATCACGCCCCCCAGCGGGATCACGCCGTTGGTTACCGCCTTGGCAAAGTTCAACATGTCGGGCACCACGCCGTAATGGTCGGCGCCAAAGTTCACGCCCAAGCGGCCAAAACCGGTGATGACCTCGTCAAAAATCAACAAAATGCCATGCTTGTCGCAAATCTCGCGCAAGCGCTTCACATAGCCTTTGGGCGGGATGTACCAACCCGCGCTGCCCGCAATGGGCTCAACGATCACGGCCGCGATGTTGCTGGGATCGTGCAACACCAAAATGCGGTTTTCCAATTCCAGCAATGGGTCTTCGGCCCACACCGGCTCTTCGTGGTGAATGTAGGCATGGTTCACCGGGTCATGGATGAATCGCATGTGGTCTACACGCGGCAGCAGTTGTGCGCCGTACACCTTGCGGTTGGCCGGCAGGCCGCCCACGCTCATGCCGCCAAAGTTCACGCCGTGGTAACCCTTTTCGCGACCAATGAACACGTTTCGGTGCCCTTCTCCGCGCGCGCGGTGGTAGGCCAGCGCCACTTTCAAAGCGGTGTCGGCGGCCTCAGAACCCGAGTTGCAAAACAGCACTTTATTGAGGTCGCCCGGGGCCATGTCGGCGATCATTTGCGCCGCTTTGAAGGCCTTGTCGTTGCTGGCCTGAAAAGCCGTGGCGTAGTCCAGCGTGTCCAGTTGCTTTTTGATGGCCTCATTGATGGGCTTGCGGTTGTGGCCCGCGCCCACGCACCACAGGCTGGAGATGCCATCGATGACTTTTTTGCCATCGTGGGTGGTGAAATGCATGCCCTCGGCACCCACAAAAACGCGCGGATCTTGGCGGAAAGAGCGGTTGGGGGTGAAGGGCAACCACTGGTTGTCCATGTTGAGATCGGTGTGGGCCATAGCTGTTACTTCTCGAAATCGGTGAAGGCAATCAGTTTAAATCCCCGCGCGGGCTTTTGCCGCACCGGCGCGACAGTCCGGGCGGGCCTGACACCCCCGGGAGGGGTCTCTACAATAAGCCCTTCAACACCCCGGCGCCCCACCTTGTATGGGCGCCCACTCAATTGCTCAGTGCCATGACCACGACCTACATCCTGACGCTTTCTTGTCCCGACCGCACCGGCATCGTGCATGCCGTTTCGGGCTTTTTGTTGGAGCGTGGCGGCAACATCGAAGAAGCCGCGCAATACAACGACCACGACACGGGCTTGTTTTTCATGCGGGTGCAGTTTGCCTGCGCTCAGGTGGACGGCGACACACTGCAGGCGCAGTGGGGCGAGTTTGCCCAAACCTTCCAAATGAAGTGGGACCTGCACGCCACCACCCAACCCATGCGCACCGTGCTCATGGTCAGCAAAGAAGGCCATTGCCTGAACGATTTGTTGTTCCGCTGGAAGAGTGGCCTGTTGCCCTTGGACATTCGCGCGATCGTTAGCAACCACCGCGAGTTTTACCAATTGGCGGCCAGTTACAACGTGCCGTTTCACCACATTCCGGTGACCGCGGCCACCAAGGCGCAAGCCGAAGCCAAGCAGTACGAGATCATTCAGGCCGAAGGCGCCGAGTTGGTGGTGCTGGCCCGCTACATGCAAATTTTGAGCGACGACCTTTGCCGCAAATTGGCCGGTCGGGCCATCAACATTCACCACAGCTTTTTGCCCAGCTTCAAAGGGGCCAAGCCTTACTACCAAGCGCATGACCGTGGCGTGAAACTGATTGGCGCCACGGCCCACTATGTGACGGCCGACTTGGACGAAGGCCCCATCATTGAGCAAGACGTGGCCCGCGTGGACCACAGCAAAACCGTTGAAGATCTGACCACCATTGGCCGCGACACCGAAAGCCAAGTGCTGGCTCGCGCCGTGAAATGGCACAGCGAACACCGCGTGCTGATCAACGGGCACAAGACCGTGATCTTCCGCTGAACCAACGCGCGCCAAGATGTCCGCTGCCTCCCGCATTCCTCCCATTCAGTGCCTTTTGACATTTGAGGCTTTGGCCCGCTTGCGCAGCGTGACGCAGGCCGCTGAAGAGTTGTGCGTGACCCCCAGCGCGGTGAGCCACCGGGTCAAGCAGTTGGAGCAAATCATTGGCACCAAACTGTTTGGCCGGGCTGATTTTTCGCTTACCACCGAAGGCATCGAATACCTGGCCCATGTGCGCGAAGGCTTGGTCTCGCTGCAGCGTTTTCCCAGCGCCAGCAACCCGTCTGGCCGGCGCAAACTGCGATTGGCGGTCACCCCCACTTTTGCCCGCTCGGTGCTGATGCCACGACTGAAGACCTTTCTGGACGCGTATCCCGAAATCGACATCACGCTGCAAGTGAGCATTCCTTTGCTCGACGTGGTCGCCGAAGACGCCGACCTGACGGTGCGGTTTGGCACTGGGCGTTACTCGGATGTTGAACACGTGTGCTTGGCCAAAGACGAAGTCACCCCACTGGCCTCGCCGGCTTGGTTGCGCGAAAACGGACCCTTCAGCAGCGCCGAAGATTTGCAAGGCGTGGCCCTGCTGCGCAGCCCGCTCGAGCCTTGGCGCACCTGGTTTGCCGCGCACAACCTGGACTGGCCCGAGCCCACGGACGGCTCGTCTTTCAATGACATTGGCTTGATGTGCGATGCCGCCGCGCAAGGCTTGGGTGTCGGACTGATTCGCACCAAATTGGGCGCGCCTTGGCTAGAAAGCGGGCAACTGGTGCGGCTGTTCGAGCGCAGCGTGCCCAGCCCACACGCCCACTACCTGTGCTGGCGCACCGGCACCATGGAGCGCTGGGAATGCGCCACCTTTGCCGACTGGCTGAAAAGCGTGTTGGCCTGATGCGGCCTTTTTCACAAACACATCAAAGTTTCTTCAGCACACCCATGCGCCCTTGCGCTTAAAGTAGTGGCACTCCAAACCGGGATTGAATGCCATGAGCGCCAACACCCCCCAAGAAATTAAAGAACTCTCCGTGGCTGAGCGCGCCGAGCGCCAGCGCGCCGTGGTGCAGGCCCTGCAACGGGTGTTGCCTGCATCGTCCATTTTGTACACCGCCGAAGACACCACGCCTTACGAGTGCGATGGCTTGACGGCTTACCGCGAGCGCCCCTTGGTGGTGGCCTTACCCGAAACCGCGGCCGAAGTGCAAAACGTGCTCAAAGCCTGCCACGCCCTGCAAGTGCCCGTGGTGGCGCGCGGTGCGGGCACGGGTTTGTCGGGCGGCGCCATGCCGCACCGCATGGGCGTGACCTTGTCGATGGCGCGCTTCAACCAGATCAAAAGCGTTGACCCTGTGAGCCGCACCGCGGTGGTCGAGTGCGGCGTGCGCAATTTGGCCATCAGCGAAGCGGCTGCGCCCTACGGCTTGTATTACGCACCCGATCCGTCCAGCCAAATCGCCTGCACCATTGGCGGCAACGTGGCCGAAAACTCGGGCGGTGTGCACTGCCTCAAATATGGCCTGACGGTGCACAACGTGCTCAAGGTCAAGGGCTTCACCATCGAGGGCGAGCCCATCGAATTTGGCAGCGATGCCCTGGATGCACCGGGGTACGACTTGCTGGCCGTGTTGGTTGGCAGCGAGGGCATGTTGGCCGTCACAACCGAAGTCACCGTCAAATTGGTGCCCAAACCTCAACTGGCGCGCTGCATCATGGCCAGCTTTGACGACGTGCGCAAAGCCGGTGATGCGGTGGCCGCCGTGATCGCGGCCGGCATCATTCCTGCTGGTCTCGAGATGATGGACGGCCCCATGACCATCGCGGTGGAAGACTTTGTACACGCCGGGTACGACCTCACGGCTGCGGCCATCTTGCTGTGCGAGAGCGATGGCACACCCGAAGAAGTCGAAGAAGAAATTGGCCGCATGAGCGAGGTGCTGCGCAACTGCGGCGCCACCGCCATCACCGTGAGCCGCGACGAAGCGCAACGCTTGAAATTTTGGAGCGGCCGCAAAAACGCGTTTCCGGCCTCAGGTCGCATCAGCCCCGATTACATGTGCATGGACTCGACCATTCCACGCAAGCGATTGGCCGACATCTTGCAGGCGATTTCTGAGATGGAAAAGAAATACGCTTTGCGTTGCCTGAACGTCTTTCATGCCGGCGATGGCAATTTGCACCCCCTGATTTTGTTTGATGCGAACGACCCTGACCAGTTGCACCGCTGCGAACAATTTGGCGCCGACATTCTTGAAACCAGTGTGGCCATGGGCGGCACGGTCACCGGCGAACATGGTGTGGGCATCGAAAAAGTCAACAGCATGTGCGTGCAGTTCAGCGCCGAAGAAAACGAGATGATGTTTGCAGTCAAACGCGCCTTTGACCCGCAAAGTCTGCTCAACCCCGGCAAAGTGATTCCGACGCTGAACCGCTGCGCCGAGTACGGCCGCATGTTGGTGCGGGCGGGGGCCATCAAACACCCCGAGCTTGAGCGGTTCTGAGCCGCCACACTTCTCCCCCAGCCTGAGCGATCCTCAGGCTTTTTTTTGAGTCATTTTGGTTGCATGCGCAACCATTCGTGTTTCTACCTAGTTGCGCGCGCAACTAAATAACTGTAATATCGCCAACCAACAAAGCCACCACACCCCAACCCCAAAAGCATGTCCACGCCCCTTGACCGCACCCTGACCTACCGCTTGCACCAACTGCACAAGCTGACCGACTCGGAAAGCCAGTCGGCCTATCCTGAGCAGACGGGTTTGTCGATGAGCGATGGCCGGTGCCTGACCACGATTGGCACGTTTGAGCCTTTGTCGGTGAAAGAGTTGGCCGAAAAAGCCAACCTGAACAAAGGCCAAGCCAGCCGCGCAGCGCAAGCCTTGGTCGACCAAGGCTTGGTCCTCAAAGCCGACCATCCAGGCGATGGCCGCGGCGTGGTGTTGACCTTGCGGCCCGCCGGGCGCAAGGTGTTTGAGCGCGCCATGGCCATGGTGGCGCAACGCAACCAAGACATTTTTGGCTGCCTGAGCGCCAAAGAACAAGCCAGCCTAAGCGCCATGTTTGACCGCCTGATTGCGCATGCGCGCCCGGCCGTGGCCACACGCGCCGCGGCTGCCGACCCTTCCTAAACTTGATCACCATGCACCAGCCCAGCACCGAGCCCCGTCCTTCGCTGTATTACCCGTACGAGGTTTTCAAACCTTGGCTGGCATCGGCGCACCCGCCGCAGGCGCGAAAAAAAGTGGTGATCGTGGGAGCCGGCCCTGCCGGCATGGTCACTGCGCTTGAGTTGGCTCGCCATGGCGTGGCCAGCGTGGTGCTGTCGGCCGACTTGCAACTTTCGCAAGGGAGCCGGGCGATTTGTTTCACCCGCCGCTCGATGGAGATATTGCAGCAAGTGGGCGTGGCCGATCGCATGACGGAGATCGGTCTGCCCTGGCGCTTTGGCAATTCGTTTTACCGCGGACAGCGCGTTTTTCGGATGGAAGCGCCGCACGATCCGCACGATCGGTTTTTTCCGATCATCAATGTGCAACAGCCCTACATGGAGGAGTTTTTGCACGATGCTTGCCAAGCGAATCCACTGATCGACTTTCGCTGGGGCAACAAGCTCAACCACTTGTCGCAAAAAGAGGGCTATGCCCTGCTGGAGGTGGACACCCCAGAAGGCCCGTATGCCCTTGAAAGTGACTGGGTGGTGGCCGCTGACGGCGGCCGGTCGGCCTTGCGCTCGGCCCTGAATTTGCAAATGGAGGGCGCCTCTTACGAAGGCATCTTTGTCATCGCCGACATCAAAATTGACCTGCCTTTGCCCACTGAACGCTTGGCCTATTTTGATCCCGACTGGAACCCCGGCAACACCATCTTGATGCACCGTGAACCGCACGGCATTTGGCGAGTGGACTACCAACTGCCGTCCGGCGAAACGCCCGAGGAGGCTTTGCGCCCGGAGTCACTCAAAACCCGCATCAATGCGCAGTTGGCCATGATCGGACACGCCAACACGCCTTGGGAAATGGACTGGTCTTCGGTGTACTCGGCGCGCACATTGACGCTGCCCGAGTTTGTGCACGGCAGCGTGATTTTTACCGGGGACGCCGCCCACCTGTTGCCTATTTTTGGCGTGCGTGGGGCCAACACCGCATTTCAAGATGCACAGTCGCTGGGTTGGCAGTTGGGGGCGGTCGTCAACGGCTTGGCCGGCAAGTCCTTGTTGGCCAACCACAGTGCAGAGCGGGTGGGCGCCGCGCGCGAGATCATCACGGAGGCGGGCAAGAGCACACGCTTCATGGCGCCGCCCAGCGCAGGCTTTAGATTGCTCCGCGATGCGGTGTTGTCGCTCTCGCTCACGCAAGAATTTGTGCGGCCGCTGTACCACTGGCGCACTTCGCGACCGCACGAATACACCCATTCGCGATTGAACTGCCAACACGATGACAGCGCTTTGTTTGAAAACGGTCCAGCGCACGGCGCACCCCCGCAAAACGTGCGCCTTGGGGATGGCGATTATTTGTTAGACCATTTGGGTGGCGGCTTTGATTTGCTGTACTTCACCCAAGCGGCGGCACTGCCGGCCAGCCTGCAAAGCGTGCTGACCAACGTCCGCGCCAAAGGCGTGCGCATTCGGGTGACGGCGGTGGGCGCAGGCCATGCCGTGGCCGGTTGCGACCAGACACTGCCCGACACCGCGGGTGACTTGCGCCAACGCTATGGCATGACAGCCGAAGGTGCGGCTTACTTGCTGCGACCTGACCAACACATTTGTGCCCGCTGGTTGTCGCTTGAAGCCCCAGCATTGCAAGCGGCTTTGGCCAACGCTTTGCCACAATAAGGAAACCCCATGCTCAACGCCATGAACACTTCAGCGCCCGGCCTTTCGATCGACGGGCTCGAGACCGTTTACGACGCCTTGGCCACCGCCATCGACCAAGCGGGCCCGGACAAAGCCTCGCTGTTTTTGGTCAAGTTGGCCTTGCTCAATGCGCAGGCCTTGGGCGACGCGCCGCAATTTCAGCAGCACATTGCCTCTGCCCTGCAAGATCTTTGACTTCACACCGCACATAACACCGCACATCACACCGTAATTATCAGGAGACCCCCATGCTGGTTCAATCTGTTCACCATGTTGCCTACCGCTGCAAAGACGCCAAAGAAACCGTCGAGTGGTACCAAAAACACCTCGACATGAAGTTTGTGCTGGCGATTGCTGAAAACGAAGTGCCCTCGACCAAAGCGCCCGACCCGTACATGCACATTTTTTTAGATGCGGGACAAGGCAATATCTTGGCGTTTTTTGAGTTGCCGAACCAAGCCGAAATGGGCCGCGACCCGAACACCCCAGCCTGGGTGCAGCACTTGGCCCTGAAGGTTGAATCGCTCGAGGCGCTGCAAGCTGCCAAAGACAAATTGGTGGCGGGGGGCGTCGAGGTGTTGGGCCCGGTGGACCACACCATTTTCAAGAGCATTTATTTCTTCGACCCCAACGGCCACCGACTCGAGTTGGCCGCCGACTGCGGCACACCCGAGATGATGAAAAAACTCGACGACGTGAAGTGGGACATGCTCGAAGAATGGAGCCAAACCAAACGCGCACCCAAACACGCCGCGTGGATGCACGACGGCAGCATGAGCCACTGAGTTCGGGCGATGCTGCAACTGAACGAAACCCACGACCCGACGCTGACCAGTTGGGTGGCCTCGGCCAACACAGCCAACACCGACTTTCCGATTCAAAACCTGCCCTTTGCGGTGTTCCGGCGACAAGGCGCTGGTGAAGCCTTTCGCGGCGGCGTGGCCATTGGCGATCAGATCGTGGATTTGGCCGCGGTACTGAAGGGCAACCACCTTCAGAATGCGTCACTCTCTGAAGACCAAGCCCAACTGGCGCAACAGGCTTTAGAGGCCGCAGCGCAAGACCAGTTAAATGCGCTGATGGCGCTGGGTCATGCCGCAAGCAGCGCCTTGCGTTTGTCTTTGTCACGCGCCTTGCGCACCGGGGCCGCCGAGTCACACAAGCTGCAAGCTTGCTTGGTGCCACAAGCCCACGCCGAATACACGGTGCCCGCCCGCATTGGCGACTACACCGACTTCTACACATCGGTGCACCATGCGACCAACATCGGCAAACAGTTTCGCCCTGACAACCCGCTGTTGCCCAATTACAAATGGGTGCCCATTGGCTACCATGGCCGCGCCTCCAGCATTGGGGTGTCGGGCCAGCAGTTTCGCCGGCCCTGGGGGCAAACTATGCCCCTCGGTGCCACCGCACCGGTGTTGGGCCCGTCGCAACGGCTCGACATTGAGCTTGAGCTGGGCATTTTTGTGGGCCAAAGCAACGCACAAGGTGAAGCGGTGGACATCACCGAGGCCGAAGACCATGTCTTTGGCATCACCTTGCTCAACGATTGGTCGGCGCGAGACATTCAAAGCTGGGAATACCAACCGCTCGGGCCTTTTTTGTCGAAAAATTTTGCATCGACGGTGTCCCCTTGGGTGGTGACCCTGGAGGCTCTGGCGCCGTTTCGTGTGCCTTTCACACGACCGCCTGATGACCCGCAACCGATGGCCTACCTCGACTCGCCACTCAACCAACGGGCGGGCGCGTTCGACATTCAACTGAAAGTGGGCCTGCAAACCGCCACGATGCGCGCATCGGGTGTGCGCGATGCCACGCTTTGCCGCACCAGCTATCGCCATGCTTATTGGACCGTCGCGCAAATGGTGACCCACCACACCGTGAACGGATGCAATCTGCAAGCCGGTGATTTGCTGGGCAGTGGCACTTTGTCGGGCCCCACCCTGGACCAAGCCGGGGCCTTGATCGAATTAACCCAAGGCGGCAAAAACCCCATGACACTGCCCAACGGCGAACAACGCACCTGGCTTGAAGATGGCGACAGCGTGGTGCTGCGCGGCTGGTGCGAGCGCGCGGGTGCGGTGCGCATTGGTTTTGGCGAGTGCAGCGGCACCGTGTTGCCCGCCCGCAAGGCGACAACCTGAAGCGCTCAGCGCTTGCCAAAAATCGCCGTGCCCACGCGCACCACAGTGCTGCCCTCGGTGATGGCGGCGTCCAAGTCGGCGCTCATGCCCATCGACAAGGTGTCCAGCGCCATCCCTTGCTGATTCAAAGCGTCGAGCAGTGCTTTGGCCTGCCGATGCACCGCGCGCATGAGCGCAGGGGTTTCAGCCGGCTCGGGAATGGTCATCAAGCCGCGCAACTGCAAACGCGGCAAAGCGGCCACGGCCTGCGCGAGCGCAGGCAACTCGTGGGGCGAGACCCCCGACTTGGTGCTGCCACCATCCACATTCACCTGAATGCACACCTGCAAGGCGGGCAAGTTCTCGGGGCGTTGCTCGCTTAGGCGCTGTGCAATCTTGAGGCGGTCGATGCTGTGCACCCAGTCAAAATGCTCAGCCACCAAACGGGTTTTATTGCTCTGAATAGGCCCAATGCAGTGCCATTGCAAAGGCAAATCTTTGAGGGCCAAGATCTTGTCGACGCCTTCTTGAATGTAGTTTTCGCCAAACGCCCGCTGCCCTGCTGCATGGGCTTGGCGTACGGCCTCTGGGCCCCAAGTTTTGGACACCGCCAGCAGGCTCACGCTGGCAGGATCACGGCCCGCTGTTTGGCAGGCCGCTTGGATGTGCGCGCGCACCTGCGCCAGGTTTTCGGCAATGAAAGCATTCATGCCGCAAGCGTACCAAAACCCCAAGTCCTCTTTGACACGGGGCCGATCGGGTGGTGTTTGCCGGATTGCCACCCGCTTGTCTCTTCTTCAAAGAACCCGAACCACGCAGGCCCACTGGCGGGCTGCTAAATTAGCGTTTTCTCACCAACCCTGCGAGACCCCCATGAGCCAAATTGCCGCCAAAACCTACGAAGCCACACCCGCCCGCCAAGTCGCCTTTTTGGGTCTGGGTGTGATGGGCTACCCCATGGCAGGCCACTTGGCCCGCGCCGGACACCATGTCACCGTGTACAACCGCAGCCCCGCCAAAGCCAGTGCTTGGGTGGCCGAGTGCCCCGGCAACGCCAGTGCCCCGACCCCTCGCGAAGCGGCCGCGGGCGCTGACATCGTGTTTGCCTGCGTGGGCAACGACGCCGATTTGCGCAGCGTGGTGTTGGGCCCAGATGGCGCTTTTGCCGGCATGAAGCCCGGCGCTGTTTTTGTTGACCACACCACGGCTTCGGCCTCGATAGCGCGTGAGTTGTCCGCTGAAGCCCAAAAGCGCGGCCTGCACTTCATCGATGCTCCCGTCTCTGGCGGACAAGCCGGCGCACAAAACGGCATGCTCACCGTGATGTGCGGTGGCGACACAGCGGCCTTTGACCAAGTGAAGCCCGCCTCCATGGCTTTCTCTCGCGCCTTCACCTTGCTGGGCGAGTCCGGCGCGGGTCAACTTGCCAAAATGGTCAACCAAATTTGCATTGCTGGTCTGGTACAGGGCCTGTCTGAAGCGGTGGCTTTTGGCCAGCAAGCGGGCTTGGACATGCACCAAGTGCTGGAGGTGATTGGCAAGGGCGCCGCCCAAAGCTGGCAACTCGACAACCGCGGCAAGACCATGGCCGACGACAAGTTTGATTTCGGTTTTGCGGTGGACTGGATGCGCAAAGACCTGGGCTTGGTGTTGGACGAAGCCAAGCGCAATGGCGCCCGCTTGCCCGTGACCGCGCTGGTGGACCAGTTTTATGCCGATGTGCAAAAAATGGGCGGTGGCCGCTGGGACACCTCCAGCCTGATTCGCCGCCTGCGCTGAGCACAGCACCCCCAAGCAAAAGAGCGACCCTCGGGTCGCTCTTTTTTGTCTCAGGCTGGCTTACTTTGCGAGCGGCGGCTGGCTCAAGCGCTTAAGTTCTTCTTCAGAAATTTCATCAAACACGCGCACCACTTTGGTCACTCCGCCAATGCCGCGCACGATGTCGCTAGCGCGTTTGGCTTCACGCGCTGTGACCCGGCCCATGAGGTAGACCGCACCGCGTTCGGTGACCACCTTGATGGCGTTCACTTGCAGGTCTTTGGCATCGATAAAGGCCGCCTTGACTTGGCTGGTGATCACCACGTCTTTGGAGCGCTGAGTCAAGCTGCTGGGCGGCGCCACGGCCAAGTCGTTCACGATCGACTGGACGTTTTCTTGGCTTTGCGCCAGCTTTTCAGCACGTTCTTTGTCGGCTTGGCTGCGCGCTTCACCGGTGAGCAACACTTTGCGGTTGAAGCTGGTGACGTTCAGGTGCACACGCTCACCCAAGTCTTTGCGCACCGCGCTGGCCACCTTCAACTCGATCGCCTCGTCTTCCACTTGTGCGCCTGCAGTGCGGCGGTCTGTGGCCACCACACCGGTCATCACCGCGCCGCCCACGATGAGGGGCGCGCAGCCGGACAAACCCACCAGCGCGCTGGCCAAAACGGCACCTGACAACACCAACGATTGAAGATTGCGATTCATTTAAAGAGGCTCCTGTTCACCCAACAACTGGGTATCAATTCCATCACACAGACAGTGCAACACCAAGTGTTGCACCTCACGAATGCGTGCCACCCGCTCGTGGGGCACACACACATGCACATCGGTCTCGCGCAATTGACGCGAGAGGGCTCCCCCCTGTCGGCCGGTCAAGGCCACCACCGTCATCTCGCGCTCGTGGGCCGCTTGGGCCGCTGAGAGCAGCGCGGGTTCTGCACCATCGGCGCTGATCAAGATCAGCACATCGCCGGTGTGCCCCAAAGCTCTGACTTGGTGGGCCAAGCCCAGGTCCTCTGACCACAGACTGGCCATCATGGCATCGGCCGACAAGGCCAACGCCGACAAACCGGGCCGCTCACGCTCAAAACCACCCAACAACAAACTGGCCAAATACTGCGCCAAACCGGTCGATGTGCCCAAGCCTGCGGTCAATACTTTGCCGCCGCCCGTGACACACGCCAACACCGCTTGCACAGCCGCATCGACCGGCTTGGCCAAGCCCTCGGCCACCTGGTAATGCAGGTCGGCGCTGTCGATGAAATGCTGTTGAATACGCAGGTCTAACATGGCTTGAATGATAACCCCGTCACATGACGTTACGCCCCAACAACCCCGCAAGAAAAAGCCAATGGCGCACCCGGGTCTTGGGGCTTAACCGGCATCAAAGGCCGCCTGCAGCCAGCGAAGGCCCGACGCCTCCAAGGTCACCACATCAAAGCGGGCGGGTGGCAAGCGCCGCCAGCGCAACAAATAGTGCTGCGCCGCAAAGACGATGCGCCGCCGCTTTTGTGCTGAAACAGAAGCAGCAGCGCCGCCAAAGTCTGTGCGGCTGCGTTTTCTGACCTCGACAAACACCACGGTGCCGTCGTTCATTTGCATGATCAGGTCTATTTCGCCACCGCCGCGGCCCGGGGTCCGATAATTGCGCTGCAACAAGCGCAAACCTTGCGCCTGTAAATAGGCCAGCGCCTCGTCTTCGCCCGCGTCGCCGCGGGCTTTGGTGGTCTGGCCCACCGTCTCTTTTTTGAGGAATTGCATTGACTCCGTCTCCCTTGTCAGCCTCGTTTGCCAAAGCCCTGGAAGCTGCCGATGAAGCAGCCGGCTCGCAAAACCACCCGACCCACACACTGTATGTCGTGGCCACGCCCATTGGCAACTTGGCCGACATCAGCCTGCGCGCGCTGCATGTGCTGAGCAAGGTCGATGTGGTGGCCTGCGAAGACACCCGCCACACCCAGCAACTGTTGCGCGCTTACGGCCTTGAGCGACCCGGCGCACAACTGCTGGCGGTGCACCAACACAACGAGGCCGAGGCCGCGCAAAGCGTCATCGCTCGCCTGTCGGAAGGTGCCCGCGTGGCCTATGTGAGCGATGCTGGCACCCCGGCAGTGAGCGATCCCGGCGCGCGCTTGGTGGCCGCTGTGCGACAAGCGGGTTGGCGCGTGTTGCCCCTGCCCGGCGCAAGCAGCGTCACCACCGCCCTGAGTGCCTCGGGCATGACGAGCGAACACGGATTTGTATTTGCAGGCTTTTTGCCCAGCAAATCGGGCGAGCGGCAACAGGCGGTGCTACAACTGGCGCAAGAAAGCCGCGCTGTGGTGTTGCTGGAAGCACCGCACCGCATTGAGGCGCTGGCGCAAGCACTGGCCACCTTGGGTGAAAGGCGCATCACCCTGGGGCGCGAATTGACCAAGCAGTTTGAGCAAATTGAAACCCTGAGCGCCGCGGCACTGCCCAGCTGGTTGGCTGAAAAACCCGATCGGCAACGTGGCGAGTTTGTGTTGGTGGTGCACGATGCCCCGGTGGCCGATAGCTCAGGCGAAGGGCTGCGTGTGCTGCAATTGCTGTTGCCCGAACTGCCACTGAAAACCGCCGTCAAATTGGCGGCTGAAATTTCAGGCGAATCGAAAAACGACCTTTATGACCGGGCATTGGCTTTGAAGAAAGAGCCCAAGCCCGATTGATGCATCAGCGCTGACCGAATGCGTTCTTGATTTGCGTTCTTGATTTGCATTCTTTATCAGCGCTCTTCGTTTTCATTCTTCGTTTTCATTCTTCGTTTTCGTTCTTCGTTTTCGTTCTTAGCTTCCATTCTGCGTGAGCGTTTTGCAGCCGCCTTCAGCGTGAACACCTAACGCTTGCGCAAGCCCAGCCACATGACCGTGGCCACCACCACCAAAGCGCCAACCACCTGCACCAGGGCAATCGACTGGCCCAGCACCGCCCAAGCCAGCACCAAGGCAAAGACCGGCTCGACATTCATGATGGCCGAATTGCCCACCACCCCCAGTTTGGGCAACACGGTGAACATGATGGTGAACGCGGTGCCATACAAAAACGTCAATGCCCCCAAGCCCCACCAACCCAAAGGCGCGTTGGGCAAATGCAAACCACTTTGACTGAACGCCACCACGCCCGCCAGCACAGCGACGGTGGACATGGTGGTGAAGGTGCGAAGTCGCCCATCGACCTCGGCCGCTTCGTGTTGCGTGATCACCAAGGCCAGCCCAAAGGTGGTGGACGCCGCCAACGCAAAGGCCACGCCCACACCAATTTGCCCCCAATGCTGCGCCGCGCCCAAACCCGATGCAGCGCCGAACACATCGAGTGCCAAAGCCAAGCCCAGCAACAACACCGGCATGGCCCACAACACCGCCCGCTCAGGGCGATGCCCGTACAACAAACGCGCCCACAAGGCGGTCGTCAAGGGGTAAGTGTTGAAACCCAACAAAGCCAAAGCCACCGGCAGGCGCGCCACCGACGAGTAAAGGCACACGCTTTGCACCGCGATCAAGGCGCCAATCACGAGCAGATTTTTTTGCTGCCGACCAGACAGCTTGAATGACACTTTTTGCTGCCAAAGAATCAAGGCCACCACCGCGGCTGTGACAGCGCTGCGAAACACCACCGCCGTCACCACATCGACGCCATGGTTGAAAGCGGTGCGCGCCGCCACATGGTTGGCGCCCATCATCAAGGCGATCAACAACAAAATGAGAAAGCCGGTCAGGCTCAACCGCTGCACAGTCGCCTTGGGATCGGGTGAGGCGGTCATGGGTTCAAGTTTCAGGTTTCAGGCGTTCGGCGTGGCGCCATAAAGTCCCAAGCCCTGCGCATGCAATCGGCTCAAGCCCAGCAAAACATCGGTCAGTGGGGTCGGCACTTGGGTGAGTTGCCCCAACTCGCGCACCGCGCTCACCAAGGCATCGAGTTCAACCGGTTTGCCCGACGTCACGTCTTGCAACATGGAGGTCCGAAACGCCCCCAATTTGCGGGTGACCGCATGGCGGTCTTCAGGCTCTTGCGCGATCTCGATGCCCATCTTGGAACCAATGGACTTGGCTTCAAGCATGACCCCGGAGATGAATTCGCGCACCAAGGGGTCGTCCAAAATGCGGTCGGTGGTGGCCCCGGTGATGGCGCTGATGGGGTTGACTGTCATGTTGCCCCAAAGCTTGTACCAAATGTCTTTTTGAATTTGCGCCGACAAACTGGCATTAAAGCCGGCTTGGCGCAGCAATGCATGCAACGCCTGCACACGCGGGGTCAACGCGCCCGAAGGTTCGCCCAAAATCAGGCCATCGCCAAAGTGGTGGCGCACCACGCCGGGCGCATCGGTCGAGCAACTGGCGTGCACCACACACCCCACGATGTGCGCGGCCGGCAGGGCTTGGGCAATCTCGCCGCCAGGATCGACCGCATGGAGTGCGCGGCCAGCCACAGGCCCGCCAAACCCCTGCAAAAACCACCAAGGCACCCCATTCATGGCGGTCAGCACCACGGTGTGCGGGCCCAGCAAGGGCTGCACCTGCTGGGCCACCGCCGCCAACGCAGGCGCTTTGACGGAGATGATCACCAAGTCTTGTTCGCCCAGCTCTGCGGCATCGCTGACCGCTTGCACTGGCACCTGCAGGCACTGCCCACCTTGCTGCAACTGAAGGCCATTTTTTTTCAATGCCGCCAGCGTCTCTCCCCGCGCCAGCACCCCCAACAGCGGCGCAAGTGTTTCACTGGCGCCAGTCATCGCATTGGTGTCGTTGGTGTCGTTGGTGTCGTTGGTGTCGTTGGTGGCCTTTGCAACGGCTTGGGCCACGTGCGCGCCCATCCAGCCGCCAATGGCGCCGGCGCCCACGATGGTGATTTTTTTGAATGTCATTTCGCTCATGCGCGCCACCCGGCGTCTTGTCGGTCCATCTGCCGCACCAAGGCTTCAAACACGTCTTGGCCTGCACCATGGTGGGGGTTGAATTGCAGCGCATCACGCGTGCACTTGGCCGCCACCGCCGCTGGCACGGGCAGGGGCGCTCCCATGCTGAGGGTGGCCAACTGGATCTCGCAGGCACGTTGCAAGGTCCACAAAATGGCAAAGGTTTGTGGCAAGGTCTGGCCCCAAGACAACAAGCCGTGGTTGCGCAAAATCACCGCCGGCTTTTGGCCGACACTTTGCAAGACACGCGGGCCTTCTTCTGCATGGATGGTGATGCCCTCAAAGTCATGGTAGGCCACCATGTCGTGCAACTGGGCCGAATAAAAGTTGCTTTGCGACAACCCTTCGGGCAAACACGCCACAGCCACACCCGCGGTGGTGTGGGTGTGCATCACGCAGTGCGCCCCTTCAATGCCGCCATGCAAAGTGGCGTGCACCACAAACCCCGCAGGATTGACCTTGTAGGGCGAGCCGTCCAACACCTCCCCTTGCAAATTGATTTTGACCAAATTGCTGGCCGTGACTTCGCTGTAATGCAAGCCAAAGGGGTTGATCAAGAAATGCTTCTCGCCGCCCGTGACGCTGTCTGGCAAGCGCAGTGTGATGTGGTTGTAAATCATCTCGGTCCAGCCGAGCATGGCAAACACGCGGTAGCAGGCAGCCAACTGCAAACGCGCCTGCCACTCGTCGGGGTGGACACGCGCCTGCAATGAGGGCACCACAGGTTGAGGCGTTGGAAACATGGGCAACTCCAGTCGTTGTACTGTCAGTAAGTGGCGCCGCGCGCCGGGGCGTTGTGGGTGACGTTGGCTTTGAAGTGCGCCGCCAGTTCGGTGGTCTGGCGCATCAATATTTGTGTGTCCAGACCCACCGCCACAAAGACTGCGCCCATCGCCAAATACTGGCTGGCCAAAGCGCGGTCGGGCGTCAGGATGCCGGGGGCTTTTCCCGCTTTCAAAATGCGGGCAATGGCATCGGCGATCGCGGCTTGCACTTTGGGGTGCGCGGCATTGCCCACATGGCCCATTGAGGCCGACAAGTCAGCGGGGCCAATGAAGACACCGTCCACGCCAGGCGTGGCGGCAATGGCATCGAGGTTTTTCAGCCCCGCCAATGATTCAACCTGCACGATGAGACACACCTCTTCGTTGGCGCGCTTGAAGTAATCGGGGTAGTGCCCCCAACGCGAAGCACGCGCACCCGCCATGCCACGGATGCCACCCAAGCCATCGTCTTGCGGATAACGCATGGCCTGCACCAGTTGTGCCGCTTGCTCCGCTGTGTCGACCATGGGCACCAGAATGTTTTGCGCACCCAAGTCGAGGTATTGTTTGATGAGCGCGGTCTCGCCGACCGGCACACGCGCAACCGGATGACTGGCCGGATAAGCGGCGAGGGTTTGCAACTGCGCTTGGATGCTGCGCAGGTCGTTCGGCGCATGTTCGCCATCGATCACCAACCAGTCGAATCCGGCCAAGGCACAGATCTCGGCGGTGTAGGCACTGGCCAAGCCCATCCACAACCCGATTTGAGGACGACGCTCGCGAAGGGCTTGTTTGAAAGTGTTCACGGGTGTCAACATGGTGTGTCCTTCTGATTAAACGAACCACTGCCTGTCGTGGCCGATTGGGCAATTTGAGAGATAAGGGAAAACGCAGCGCCTTTAAGCCCGAGCCGCAAAAACATTTGCGATAACAGTGGCGAGAACAGTCTCGGTGGGTGCCCACCCAATCTGCCCAATCTGTCAGTAGATAAAACCTCAAACAAATCGAAACTCCAATTTGCCCAAGGGCCCGTAATCTGCGTCAAACACGTCGCCCACTTTGGCGGGCGCAGGCTTGGTGAACGAGCCGGCCAGCACGATCTCGCCGGCTTCCAAATGCTCACCCCAAGGCGCGAGTTTGTTGGCCAGCCAGGCGATGCCAACCGCCGGATGCCCTTGCACACCGGCTGCCAAACCCGTTTCTTCCACCACGCCGTTTTGGCGCAACACCGCGCCACACCAAGGCAAGTCGGTGGTCAAAGGGTCCACCTGTTTGGCCCCCAACACAATGCCGGCGTTGGCAGCGTTGTCGCTGATGGTGTCGTAGACCTTGCGCATGACTTTGGTGTGGCGATCAAATTGCTCAATGCGCGCATCAATGATCTCGATCGCAGGCGTCACATAGGCCGTGGCTGCCAACACCTCAGCCACGGTGACATTGGGGCCTCGCAGTTCTTTTTTGAGAATGAAGGCCAACTCCACTTCAACACGAGGCGCGATGAAATGGCTGTGCGGGATGTCCAGCACTTGGCCCGGCGTGCAGGTGTAGAGCATGTCGTCCAGCAAGGTGCCGTAGTCGGGCTCGTCAATTTGGCTTGAGACCTGCATGGCGCGGCTGGTGAGGCCAATTTTGTGGCCGATGATTTTTCGGCCTTCGGCCAACTTGATCTGCATCCAAGCACGGTTGATGCGGTATCCGTCTTCGATCGTCATGCCTGCAAAGCGCTTGGAGAAGTGCTCGATCTGCGTGCGTGATTTTTCGGACTGGTTCAGCTCGTGTGCAAGCTGTTGAATCTGCTCTTCGGAAAACACCGACATGGTTCAGGCCTTGTTGAATAAGGGATGCAGGTTGCTGTGCTTGGCGTCAAACACTTCAGGGCCTACGTCAATTTGCAGCGTGATGCCGATGTGGCGCTGCGCCATCACCGGCGCAAAGAAAGCCTTGGCCACGTCCAACAGGCTCTGGCCGGCCCGTTGCTGCGTGGCCTCGCTGCGGCCACGGCCCATGCGCAGGTTCAGGTAAACAAAAGCGTAATCGCCCGTCCCACCTGCGGCTTGTCCGGCCGCGCCGCCATCGGCCACGGCGTAATGCGGCGCGGGGTAGGCCAACACACGGGTGCCGCCAGTTGGAAAAACGGCTTGACCCGCCTCGTCTTTCACGCCGAGCATGGCATCGGCCAGTTGGCGACACAGCGTGGTCATGTTGACCTCGTGGTCCAGTTGGCCGGTATAAAGAATCACAAGATGCGGCATAGGGCCCTCAACAATCACAAACGGGTGCTGATGGCGGTGTAGCCCTCAGCTTGGCTGGCCACGGGGCCGGGCACTTGCGCCCCGTCTTGCGCGGTGACCTCAAAAATGGCATTGAGTTGGCCCGTGCCACTGGCGCCAAAGTACGGGGTGACCATGTCCACGGCCCCGTCGTAGCCGGTCCAGCCCAAGGCGCCCATCAGCATCGCGGTGTCGTGCATAAAGCCTTCGCCGTGGCCTTTGCTGGCGTACTCGGGCAGCATCTCGCAAAAGGCTTTCCATTCGCGGTTGGCCCACATCTGCAGCACCTGCTTGTCGAGTTGCTCTAAGAAGGGACTCCAAATTTTGTGGGCAAATTCAGGGGCCAAACCGTTTTGCGCAAAGCGGTGGCTGAGCGAGCCGCTGGCCAAAAACGCCACCTTGCCGTCGTAATGTTTTTCGACCGCCTCGCGCATGGCCCAACCCAAGCGGGCGCTGTCGTTCAGGTAATGCACCATGCACAGCGCCGAGACCGAGACCACCTTGAAGTGCTGGTCTTCGTTCATGTAGCGCAGGGGCACCAAGGTGCCGTACTCGGGGTCCAGCGTGGTGTTGTCGTGCGCCAAGGTTTCGATGCCGTGTGCATTGGCCACTTTGGCCAGCAGGTGGCCCAGCTCCGGATTTCCGGGTGACTCAAACGCCATGTGGTGGATAAAGTGCGGCAACTCGTTGCTGGTGTAGCTGCCCTTGAAATGCGGCGCGCAGTTGATGTGGTAATTCGCATTCACCAGCCAGTGCGTGTCAAACACCACCAGCGTGTCCACGCTCATCGCGCGGCAGCGGCGGCTGATTTCTTTGTGCCCGTCGATGGCGCTTTGCCGAGTGCCAAAACGCGGCCCCGGAATTTCGCTCAGGTACATGCTGGGCACGTGAGTAATTTTGGCCGCGAGGGCAAGTTGTCCCATGCTCAAACTCCCCAATGCGGAATGTGGTGGCTGCCCAAACTGACAGCCACGTTTTTGGGCTCACAAAAAACTTCGTAACTCCAGGTGCCGCCTTCGCGGCCGGTGCCGCTGGCTTTGGTGCCACCAAAAGGCTGTCGCAAGTCGCGCACGTTTTGGCTGTTCACAAAGCACATGCCCGCCTCTACGGCTGCAGCCACCCGGTGAGCACGGCCGATGTTTTCGGTCCAGACATAGCTGGACAAGCCGTATTCAATGTCGTTGGCTTTTTCGATGGCATCGGCCTCGTCTTTGAATGGGATGAGGCAAGCCACCGGGCCAAAGATTTCTTCTTGCGCAATGCGCATGCGGTTGTCGACATCGGCAAAAACGGTGGGCCAGACAAAGTTGCCTTTTTTGAGGTGCGCCGGCAAATCGGCAACGTAGCCGGGTTGCCCCAAGCCGCCACACAGCAAGGTTGCGCCCTCTTTGGGTCCGAGTTCAATGTAGCTGCGCACTTTGGCCAAATGGGCGGGACTGATCATCGGACCGATGGTTGTTTTTTCGTCGAGCGGATCGCCCACCACGATGCGCTTGGCGCGCTCGGCAAACTTGGCGGCAAAGTCGGCGTAAATGCTTTGCTGCACCAAGATACGGCTGCCCGCGGTGCAACGCTCACCGTTGTTGCTAAAGATCATGAACAGGGCGGCATCCATTGCGCGCTCCAAATCGGCGTCTTCAAAAATCACAAACGGGCTTTTGCCACCCAACTCCATGCTGAATTTTTTAAGACCTGCACTTTGCACAATGCGGTTGCCAGTGACGGTAGAGCCCGTGAACGAGATGGCGCGCACATCGCGGTGCGAGACCAAGGGCTCGCCCGCTTCTTTGCCGTAGCCGTGCACGATGTTGAGCACGCCTGCGGGCACGCCCGCCTCCAACGCCAATTCGCCCAAACGAGCGGCAGTCATGGGCGACAACTCGCTCATCTTGAGCACCGCTGTGTTGCCAAAGGCCAGGCACGGCGCGACCTTCCAAGTGGCCGTCATGAAGGGCACATTCCACGGGCTGATCAAGGCGCACACGCCCACCGGGTGGAACAAGGTGTAGTTCAGGTGCGTGGGCGTGGGGTAGGTTTGGCCGTCCACGCGGGTGCACATTTCGGCAAAGTAATGAAAGTTGTCGGCCGCCCGCGGCACCAATTGCTTGCCAGTCTGGCTGATGGTTTGGCCGCAGTCACGGGTTTCGGTTTGGGCAATTTCAGGCACGTGTTGGGTGATCAAGTCGCCCAACTTGCGCATGATTTTGGCGCGCTCGGTGGCGGGTGTCGCGGCCCATTTGGGAAAGGCCGCGTGGGCTGCAGCCACCGCGGAGTTGACTTCGGCTTCGCCGCCCGAAGCCACTTCGGCCAACACGTCTTGTGTGGCAGGGTTGACGGTTTCAAAGTACTGCTGGCCAGCGACACTGCGCCCGTTGATGAGGTGGTTGATTTTCATGGTCATGTCGGTGCTTTAGAAAAGGCTCATGCGGAGACAAGCGTGTTGGTGAGTGCGCCGAGGCCTTCGATCTCGGTCACCACCACATCGCCGGGGTTCACGTTGACGATGCCGTCGGGCGTGCCGGTCAGAATCACATCGCCGGGGTTGAGCGTCATGAAGCTGCTGAAGTATTCGATCAAGGTGGGCACATCGAACACCATGTCGGCGGTGCTGCCGCGTTGCGTCACCTGACCGTTGACGGTGGTTTGCAGATGAAGCGCCATCGGGTTGGGCACATCGGCCGCGTCCACCAACCAAGGGCCAATGGGGGTGCAGGTGTCTCTGTTTTTCACGCGCAGGTTAGGGCGGTACCAGTTCTCAAGGTAGTCGCGAATCGCGTAATCGTTGGCCACGCTGTAGCCTGCAATGTGGTCATAGGCGTCAGCCTTTTTCACGTGGCGCGTGGTGCGCCCTATCACCACGGCCAACTCGCACTCGTAATGCATATAAGCCGCATTGGCCGGCCGGTGGGTGAGCGCGCGATGGCCTATCAGTGCGGCCTCGCCTTTGAGAAAAGCCAAGGGTTCTTCAGGCGCTTTGAAGGCCAGTTCTTTGGCATGGTCGGCATAGTTGAGCCCCAAAGCGATAACGGTGCGCGCTTGGGGCACGGGCGCCAAAGGGGGCAACCAAACCACGTCGTCAAAGCTAACCCGATGGCCTGCATGTGGGCCTTGCACAATGCGCAACTGGCCATCTGATTCAACCGCGTTTTGGACTGCGCCAGCCCAGGCGATGCGTGCGTGTTTCATGCGGCGCTCCTCACGCGTGTGGTCACGGTGTCAAAACCCGGCGCGGTGATGTCGATTTGGTCACCGGGTTGGGCACGCGGGCGCGTGCCATCGGCCAAGCAGTC
>JACCDW010526727.1_pt1 | contig 23329 bp, 8 predicted proteins | sample 7449781 | NCBI WGS metagenome assembly JACCDW01 (sample SAMN15323449, study PRJNA562643) | freshwater metagenome | isolation source: river surface water | place: USA:Blue River Watershed | collected 2017-08-18
AAGTTAACAGCATTTGAAGCAAATTTTCCAGAAGTTACAGCACCGTCTTGAATATTACTAGCATTAACAGTTAGTGAAGCAATTTTATCTGACGAAATGCTACTGTCTTGAAATGACGTATCAATTAAGTTCTTTAATGTATTATAATTAAATGGCATAATGTCTCTCTTTAAAAGAACTCAGTAATAACAATAAGTCCAGGGCGGCCGTCTGAACCTCTATGTCCGCTAAAATAACCGGACGTGCCACCAGTGCCTGGAGCCGAATGTCCTTGATGATTGTGTGCAAAATGTCCGCCTTGTGGATGGCCTGCTGGTGCAGGTCCGCCCCAGAAACTTGAGCCTCCCATTCCTGATGATCGTTGCTCATGGCTTCCGCCAGCGCCGCCGTAAATATTTAAATCACCGCCAGATCCAACACCAGGCAATCCGCCGTTGTGCTGGTTGTGTCTATTGGCTCCGTGGCCGCCGCCTGCTGAAACATAAGGTCCAAACGAACTGCTATTTCCGTTACCACCAGCGTTTGAGTAATATGTGCCGCCACCGCCACCACCAATAGTAATACCAACGTTATTAATACTGGTCACATCTATAATTCTTTCTGCGTAGCCGCCTGCGGCTCCTGATTCTCCGTGGCCTGACCCACCGCCTCCGGCGCCTTGTACTTGTACATAGATATATCTAACTCTGCTGTCGCCTTTTGACCAAGTTCCGCCACCAGTAAATACCACCATTCGATAGATACCTGAAGGTCTAAATTCTGTTGCGTTATTCGCTGAGTTGGCTGCTAACACGTGATATGCTGATCCAAATCCAGTTTGTCCTGTACCGCCTCTACTAAACGGTAATGTTCCAGTCACTGTTGAGCTAGCTAAGTTTACAGAACTACTGCCCATCTGTGTACTAGTAATAGTACCATTAGCTATTTTACTATTAGTAACAGAGTTGGCAGCTAAGTCTGTGCCTGTTACAGTAGAGGCAACCAGTGCTTGGCTTCCAGTTATGTTCTTAAGTGTTTGATAATTAAATGGCATTGTTACTTCTCTTAATAGTAATTAGTTACAACAATAAGACCGGGTCGTCCGTCTGAACCCCTGTGTCCGTGAAAGTGAGCACCTGCACCACCTGTTCCTTGTGCAGTATGGCTTTGATGATTATGTGCAAAGTGGCCGCCTTGTGGGTAATTTCCAGGAGCGCCACCACCAAAAAATGTGTTGGCGCAACTTTGAGCACTGTACGCATGGTGGCTGAAGCCACCGCCGCTGTGAATATTTAAGTTTCCGCCTGATCCACTTCCACTAACACCACCTGAGTGTTGATTTTGTCTATTGGCTCCATGACCACCACCAGCAGAAATATACGGGCCAAAACTTGCACTATCTCCATTGCCGCCAGCGCCAGAGTAGTATGTACCGCTGCCGCCACCGCCTACATAAACGCTGACCGAAGATATACCTGTTACATCTAAAAAGCGTTCGGCATATCCACCTGCTCCACCGCCTTCACCGTGGCCTGAACCACCACCACCACCGCCTTGAACCTGTACTTTAATGTACTTAACACCAGCTGGACGACTCCATGTGGTGCTACTAGTATAAACGTTCATACTAGCAACTCCGTGTTGTTCCCAGCTTAGGCTAGATCCATTACTTTGCAGTGCTCTAAAACTACCGCCAAAACTGCCTAAGTTTAATCCACCAGAAGAAACTACTAAAGTTCCTGTTACTGTTGAAGTACTAACATCAACAGCACCAGTAGCTAGCTCTGCAGATCCAATAACGTTGTTCTGCATCTTTGATGAGTCAATAGAACTATCTGCAAGATCAGCTGAAGTTAATGACCCATCAACAATTGATTCATTAGTAATATTTTTTAGTGTTTGATAATTAAACGGCATATTCTTTCTCTATTAGATACCTGCGTCAATTAGCCAACCATTTCCAGAACCAGACCAAACTAAACCAAAGGCTGCTCCGTTAGTAGAAACAGTCATACTATCAAGTTGTCCCATGATTCTGTTACCATTGTTAGCAACAGTTAAGTTTCTTACGCTAAATGTTCTAGCAAAATCAACAAATCTAATTTGATCGCCTAGCGTAGGGCTAGCAGGCAATGTTATTGTTATTGGTGATGAACCTGTGTCAACAAACAATCTATCACCAGCAGATGCTGTAGTGCTAGAACTTTGTACTACCCATGGTTTACCATATTTTAATTCTACAAATGTCTTGGTCATCAAGTCATAGGTATTAGTTGGTGTAAAGCTAGAACTAGCTGTAACACTACTACCGTTGACTGTCATTGTTCCACTAACAGTTACATTGTTTGTAAAAGTAGCAGAGCTACGGTTATCTGGACCGTTTGTAGTTCCCATTACTAACCAGTTAGTACCGTCTGAATATAAATTAATAGATCCGTTTTGTACTAAAACCTGTGAGGCAGATCCCGATGCAACGTTAGGAGCTCCTTGGAAAACGCCACTAGGTGTTGACAGGGTTACTGTACCTGTTGTTGCATTGAAAAAGTGTGCTCCTGATCCAGGATACATCATCGGATTTGGAATTGTTACTGTATAAGGAGCAGTTCCTGTTAGTTTTGTAACAATACTTTCGTTAGGTGCTGTGAGCGTTGTAGCACCCGACGCAGATGTAACCTGATATGTTGTGTTGTATCGTGCCATATTATCCTACCCTATTATGTTGTAGAAGTTTCAATACCATAGACAGTTGCATACACACCTGTAGCATTGCTACTCACACCAATAACGTTTAAACCTGCATTGAGAACTAGTCCAGTACGTTCAAAAACACCGTTTCCTGGAATAACTGTATTCCACTCTATCCACTCACTAGCAGTTGGGCTAGTTGTTGAAGCCATTGCTAGTTTAAGTGTGATAGAACTTGCGTTTTGATTTGTAATTGACACGTTTGCAATTGCATAATAACCAGTTGGCACTGTATAAAGTGTGGTATTACTGCTGCCTACCTGAAATGTTGCTAATCTTCCTGTTGCCATGTTTTATTTCTCCATTTATCGTTGCATAAAGAATCCAAGGGCAACGGGAGCTCCGTCAATGCCACCTGTAAAATTCATCTTAGCGTTTATGTTAATTTGTACGCCAGTAGTAGTACTTATCGTATTACCGGCAATGTAAACCACACCAGATGTTAGTGTATTTACGTTCAATGAGCTTTGTCCGCCACCAATTTGGGCTGTAATATAACTTCTAATAGCTCTTTGTGTTGGAACAACGTTATCGCTATTAGCAGTAAAATACGGATCTGTTGAGAACTGCGTAATAATTGCCGAACCAACACCCAACTCAACTGCACCCAATTGCAAGCTATTCAAACCGCTTAGGTTAAACGCAGATGCGTTCAATGTAGCAGTACCAGTTGCCTGCTGTACTCCAAACAAGTTACCAACGTTGAAGTTACCGTCTTGGTCAGTACTTGTAAAGAATACTCGTCCACCGCCACTAAACAACTGCTGGCTAGCAGTATTTGGCTGTTGATATGGAATGCCTGGATAGTTGGTACTTGCAAAATTACCAGTACCAATGTACAAGTAGTCATGTCCAGTTAGACGAACCTGACTGTACTTGATTCTTGTTGTAACAGGATCACCGTGATTTGGTGCTTGATACACAGTAATTGCAGGGTTTATCTGGAATTGAGCTGTGTAATCTCCTGCCTCGCCTAGTACGTTGGTAACTGTAACAAGTTTAAACCATACACCTGGAATACTTGAGAACTCTACGTTTGCACCAGCTTGTGGTAATGAGTATAGTCCTGCAATATTTACAAAGGTACTTGGTTGATATAGGTTTGAACGGCCGTCACCAACTGTATCAGCACTGGCAGTAGTATTTGCTAGACCTCTGTTAGTGAAGCTTGGGTTGCCAAGAGCACCGTCACCTTGACGTACACGTACTGCTACTACTTTGATCTTGTTAGGATCTGTGATAGTAGCTGTTGAACTTGCTCTGTAAGTTAATCCGCTGGCAGTTGCTGTAGTTAATGTTATAGGTGTTGAAGAACCTTTTGTTGCACTAACTTTAAACTGTGTACTGCTAATTGTTGAGCCAATTACATAGTATGTTCTTTCAATTACTAGGCCGCCTGCACTAGTTCCAAAGAACTCAATTGGCTGTCCATCAACTAAGTTAGTTGTATCGTCTACTGTGATAAAGTTAGTTGAAGTAGTTGTAGCTGTAACGTTGCCTTTAGGGAATCCCGAACCTGGTTCAATCATACGTACTTCTGTTACTACACCGCTGGCTGTTCTAACTCTACCTAATGGGCGAGCACCTGTCTTAACACTTGCACCCACTGTACCGTTTGAGCTAGATACTGCAACCCATGTTGGCATGTTCCCTAATGTTGCATTTGATGGATTACCAAATGCAACTCCTGCCCAGTTTGTGCTAGAAGTCATAGCCTGTTGTGTCCAGGTTACACCGTCTGGGCTTGTAGCACAGATCGCTGTGCCGCTGGCCACTGCAAAGAATAAACCTTGTCCGTAGCTGACATGTGTCCAGTTAACCGCACTTGGTAGGCCTGCTGGGCTTGAATACCATGTTACACCGGTGTCATAGCTGTAAGCTACTGAACGGCTGTTACTTGCAATAGCAACAAATCTTCCGTTTCCGTAGGCAACACTAGTCCATGTTGATAATGCTCCTGGAAGATTTCCACCTGCTACCCATGTTGATCCGTTTGAACTATGCGCTGTGCCGTTGTTTGTGCTGATAGCAACAAACTTGTTATTACCAAATGCAACAGCGGCGTATGTTCCTGCACCTAGTGTTGGTATAGTTCTTGCAGTCCAGTTTTGTGCGTTAACACTTGATACTGCTCCGTTAGTTCCACCCACAGCAACGTATGTTCCGTTACCGTAAGCTAAACCTGTCATAGCAGTTGAGAATGCGTTTCCAGCTGTCCAAGCTGTGCCTAGGCCTGCTGGTGTTTGATAGGCGTTTGCTGTTCCACCAATTGCAACGTATTTTGCATTTGTATCTGTTATTGTAACAGTTGGTGTTGAAGTATAACCGCTACCGCCGTCATTGCCAACAGCAATTGAACTTACACCAGTGTTAGATAATGTAGCAGTAGCAGTTGCTTGATTGCTTGAACCACCTCCACTTAGTGTTACAGTTGGTGCGCTAGTATATCCTCTACCCCAAGAGTTAACAATGATTTTTGTAACTCTATCTGTGGCTGCTGTAGCGGTTGGTGCAACAGTGTAACCTGAACCAGGAATGGTTACTGTTACGCTGGCAACTGCACCGTTGAGCACTGTACAAGTTGCTGTTGCACCCGTGCCTGGACCGCCAAATACAATAGTTGGGGGTGTAGTATACCCAACACCGCCGTTGATAATTCTAACAGAAGCTACTTGATCTTCTGTTGCGGCACCTGTTGTATTTGGTACGCCAAGTACAGCTTCTAAAACTGCACCTTGGCCGCCTAAACCGCCAACAACTGCTGTTGCTGTAGCATCTTGGCCGCCGCCATATACAACATCATTCCATGTTGTGTTTGATGGAAGTGCTCCAGCATTAGTCCAAGTTATACCATCATTTGAGTATGATGTTGCTGTGCCGCCTGTAGAAACTGCTACAAACTTATCAGAACCATAGTTTACAGCTGACCACTGTGCTGTTGCACTCATTGTTCTAGCAGTGCCAGTAAATCCTGGTGCAGTGTAGCTTACGCGAGGTTCAACAATATAGGCAGTAGTTAAGTCTAATGCGTTAACAATTGGAGTGCCTGGAATTACATGATCCCAGCCGGCTTCGTACATTGTAATTGTTTGACCTGTCGTTGTTCCTACTGCAAGAGCACCGCCTCCGATTGCAGAAGCAACTCTAAATTGTGTTCCGTTTGTAACACTCTGTACATAGTAAACTGTATTAGCAGTTAGGTTACCCATTGCCGCTGTTAAAATTACTGGTTGATTTACATACAGATTAACTGTAGTAGATGTAGTAATATCACTGCCACTTGATGCAGTTAGTGTTAGAGAACCAAAACTGTCCTTCCATACAACAGCATCTTTACTACCATTGCTAAATGTTAGTACGTTAGCATACTGTCCAACACCTGTACCGCCTGTGATCTGTATTCTCATACCTGCATAGGCATTGGTCAATGCAGTATCGGTTGCTGCCAATGTGATTTGTGTACGAGTACCGCCTTGAGCAGCGTTGGCTGCGCCAGCATAGTTTGTACCACCATAGCCATTGCCATCGTTAAGGTCAATAATACGTGTTTCAAATATTGCAGTATCACGGAATTCATCACCAATAGCAGTAGCATTGTAACCACTACCGTTGATAGTTGGTGCATGGTTAGTGTAATTTTCACCTGCATTGCCAAATTCAAATCTTAGAACTCCGTCAACACCGTCGGTTATTACGTTAGTAATTTGTGCTTGGAAGCCTTTGTTATTAACAGTTCCAACGATAGGAGCTTCGTAGCTATCAACACCTTCAGCAACAACACCATATGTACCATATGAACTGTTACCGTTGGTAGCACGAATCTTTCCGCCTAGTTCTGATAGGTATCCTGCATAACCGTAGTATGAGAACACGGAAACAAGTTCTGTTAGGGCGTTGTTTCCAGTACACCATACACCAATACCATCACTTAATACCTGTGTAAAGTCGTTACTAACGATAGATTTATTACCACCAGCGTGTAGCGCACCGTCAATCTTACAACCTACGCAGGCTGTACCAAAGTTTGTAACGTTCTGTACATAGCAAGAACGCTTGGTTACCCATACACGGGTGTCGTTAGGTCCAAATCCTGGATCAAGTGATACATACGCACCTGCTGTTGGACGCTTAGTTCCAAAGTCGTTAGCTTCGGTTAGTTCACCTGTTAGGCCACTTAGTGTCATGTTACGCACACCAGTTGAGTTTCTTACGTAGAACATGTCTGATTTGATAGATCCGCCAACTGCATTGTTATACAAATTGGCTGCAAACAATGACTTGTAGTTTCCAGTGTATTCAATATCCCAAATTAGAGCATCAATATATGCTCTCATGTCTCTACGGCAAGCATCTGCTACAAATCCATAGGTTGCTTTTGCAACTCCAGAGGCTGCTGTTAACGCTAGAACAGCTCCTGGATTTGTAGGATTCTCAACTGTAAAGGTTGTACTACTTGGTACTGTGAGAATCTTATAAGTTTGACCTTCTGTTACACCACCAATTACACCACCAATTACAGTAGTCAATGTACCAGTTCCGTCTATTAAATCAAAAGTTGCACCACCGTAGGTATCACTAATTGTTATTTGTGTTGAATTTTCAACAGTCTTAACATAATAGGTTACACCTGAAACTAGGTTTCCAAAACCTGTACCAGTGAACACTACTGGCATATTGGCAACTACGCCTGCTGTATTACCAATAGTAACACGATCATTAGAATCGGTTGTTGCAACTGCAATAGTATTAACTGTTGTTGCAGTAAACACCACCGGATCGCCTACTACTAGATTGTGTGCAGAGCTAGTTGTAAATGTATTTGTTGGATTACCTTGTGTAGAAATAACTGTACCACCAAAGTTAGCACTGATCCAAGCAGTTGCTTCATATTCTAAGAATGTCTTGTTTGCTCTTAGAACTTCTGCGCCTTTGATTGTAGACAGTGTGTTATTATAGGTAACAGTACCTACATATTCTGGTGTTTCACCAATGCCTTTATCTAAGATATTGATAACGGTATCCATTGCTGCCTTTGCTCTAGCCTTAGCTGTAGCATTTGTAGCAACTGTAGTTGAAATCTGTGTCTTTAAGAATCTTAAAGCACCAATTGTTGCTGCCTTCTGTGAAGCTAGGACAATTTGAGCACTAGCAATAGCTCTGTGATATGCCATACCTGCTTTTACAGATCTGTAGTTTGAATCAAACATTAGGTCGTAACCAACAGCATCAATAATTAAACCAACGTCTCTTGAGCAAGTTGTTGTGTTGTAAACTAATGTTGGATAATTTGTATTGATATAGTTGATCACAGCAGCCTGAATTGTTGCTCTTGCTGTCTGTAGACCAGTATTTTGTGCAACTAAGTTTGCATCAACCCAAGCAGTACCTGCCAGTGTTGGTGATGGAATAACTCCTGTATCAATAATTCCTGTGATAACATCAACTAATGCACCAACTGTGCTGGCTTCAGTTGCTGTACCAGCAGTTCCGGTAATTCTTGTAACGCCAACTTGTAGTGCTGTATAAGCACCGCCTTGTGCAATAGCCTGTACAATATTCTTTAATATACCGTATGCGGCTAGCGTAGCTGTTTTATCATTTGCATCTATTTGCAAGACTGCATTTGAGTAGTAGGCAGCACCAGCTTGATTGCTGGCAAAGTTACCACCGTAGGTTAAATCGTATCTTAATGCATCTACGATGTAGCCAATATCTTGTCTGCAACTAGTTTGGCTGTAGGTGATGCCAGGATAGTTTGTAGTTAGATACTGAATTAATTCAGCTTGAATAAATGCCTTGTTTGCCCAAATTAGGTTTTTAGCATTTAACAAGTTTGTTGTGATAGTTGATGGTTCAGGCCATGTTAATCTTGGCACTGCTCCGCCAACAATGTATGTTGTGATATCATCAATAGTATTTCTAATCTTAACTACTGCACCTGATGCTACAACGCTCTTTGTTTTATATTTTAAGAAGTTTAATAGTCCTAGTGTTGCAGATTTTTGACTTGCAACAACTTTCTGTGCAGAAGAAATACCTCTGTAGTATGATTTGCCTGCAACTGTTGAAGCAAAGTTGCTGCCAAACATCATATCGTATCCTAGCGCATCGACCATTAGACCAACGTCTCTAGAACATGTTGACTCATTAAATGTCAGATATTGATGGAACTTCTTGACCCAACCTACTGCATCGCTTTGAATTTCTGCTTTGGCTGCTTGTAGAGCTGTGTTTGCTGTAACAAGATCACTTGCAACCCATGCTGTTGATGGTGCAATAACAGCAGGTGAATAGCCGTTTGTTAACCAGTCAATAATATCTTGCATACGTGCTTGAGCGAATGTAGCTGCTCCTGCGCTGCCACCGGTACCAGATACTACCTGTGGTGTAGTGTTACCTGCTTGTGGTGTAACTGATAATTTCTGTGCAACATCGTCAATAATACTCTTCATGTGTGTATAAGCCGCAATAGTTGCTGCCTTACTGTATGAAGGAATTGTTAACAGAGTGTAGCTAAAATATGCACTACCTGCAATTAAACTCTGTGTATTGCCACCGTAGGTTAAGTCATAGCGAATAGCATCTAAGATATAACCAATATCTCTTTGACACTTGGCTTGGCCTGTGGCACCTAACTGTGTCCAAACACTGTTAAAGTTATTTGAAATGTATTGACTTACATCTGCTCTAATGAATGCATAGTTCTGAGCAATCTGTGCTCTTGCATTTCCATAATTGGCATCAAAACCTGTTGGATCAGGCATTACTTCAACTGGTGCGCCGCCAAGTCCGTTAGCTAAAACATCATACATTACATCAAGATTAGCTGTTACACGGTCAACGGCTGTTTGACTTCCTACATCGCCTGCTGGCAATGTGGTAACTTGTGTTTGTGTGTTACCGGTAGTAGGAGTCACTGCAACGTTTTGTACAATGTCGCTGGTAATTGCTTTAATTCTGTTTAGTGCAGAAATAGTTTTAGTTTTGTCGTTGACTAAACTTGCAATAGCAGGCTGTGGTTGTACTACAGATCCACGAAGTTCGTCGCCAACAATAGCTACGTTCTTTGGTACTACGATTGGTAGTATTTCAAAGAATGTGCCAGTCTTAACGCTAACAGTTGTATTAGCTTGAACACCCACTGGAATAGCTGTTGCACTACCTGCTTGAATACCTTTAACAATAATATCAATTAGGCTAACTGCTACATCGTCAATACCGGTTTCAGCAGTAAGTGTTAGATCAATATTTTGAATAGCACGGTTGCCAACACTAATACCATTTAAAGATTGGTAATTGGCAGCTGGTGCAGTATTGTTTAATACTTTGTCAACTAATACTTTTAAGTAGTTGTAGGCAGCAACAGTTTGAATAGCCTGCTGACCAAAGTTGCTGGTAATATAAGCATTACCTAGTACAGTGTAATATGATCTTGCACAAGTTACAGTTTCGTCTGTTCCACCATGGCTTAGATCATATACCAGTGCGTCTACAATATACCCAACATCTCGCTGGCACTTTAGATAATTGTATGATAATGTACCAGTCATATTAGCAACCTGTGTACTCAGTGGCTTAACTAATCCACCTTGTGTGTCGCTAATTGTAAACTTAGTACCGTCAATTACCTGCTTAACAAAATATTTTGTTCCAGTACTAACGCCGCCAACTGTACCACTAAATTCTATTGGCATACCAGCTGATAAGTTGCTAGTATCGCCTGCGGTAAATTGATTTGTTGCCGCGCTGGCTGCGGTAATGCTTACAGTATATGTATAAGTGATCCAGTTGCTAACTTCTTTCATTAAGAACTGTTTATTTTTAGCTAATAGATCTCTTGCGTTTCTGTTTAGGTAACCATCTTCAATTTGTTTACAAGCATATCTAACTGTCTTCCAAGGCTTGTCTAGAGTAAGTCCGTAGCCGCCTTCTAAGCTGTCAACGCCGTTAGGTGCAACATATACTAGGTTATTAATTACACCATAGTAAGCCCAGCGTGGATATGATCCACTAACACGTAACAATTGACCGTCTTGGCCCAATGGTAAGCGTGTAGGACCTGTATCACCGTAGTAGAAAATATCGCCTTTGGTTGTTAAAGAAGCAGATTCAGCACCAGCTGTTAACAAGTTCCAGTAATCTGATGCAATATCGTTGTCTGGTCTGTTAGTGTTTGAAGCAATGTGTGCATCAACGCAGATGTAGCTGTTAGCACCAAAGAATACCACGTCGCCTAATACATAGGCTGTTCCAGTTGTCCATGTAGTTGAAATTCCAGATACAGAAATACCTGTAATTGTTCCACTGCTTACGCTGGTAACTGTAATAGTAATATCATTAACTGGAGTAATGCCACCAACTGACGTACCTAAAATTTTAATTTGGTTAGTGGTAGCGTATCCAGAACCTACATTATTAATTGTTACTTCATAAGAAGTTCTTCTTCTTTGAATATCAAAAGTAGCACTTGTACCAGTACCGCTTAGGTTTGTGCCTGATACACCAGTATAACTGCCGTTTGTTTCTGCCCACTTTAGGCCAGAGTTTAATCTAGTCCAGTATCCTGCATTAGGAGGTACTTGGTTTGTGCTGTCGGCCGTTGCTAGATATGTATACCCACCTAGTCGAACAACATCTCCAACTAAGTAATCAGTTGTGTCGTCCCAGTCGTTGCGGAAATTAAATCCTGTTGTAAATACTTCCCAGTCTAGCGGACTGGTTGTTGGTGTAGCATTTGTATTATTTCTCTTGGCAATATAAGAATAGCCGCCATAGGTTACTGTATCACCAATTTGGTAAACAGTAGTGCCATTCCAGCTATTTTCAAATTGGAAGCCGTTTAAGAATACACTCCATTTGTCTGTTGGGAATGGAGAATTATCAGAAGAGTGATGTGCTGTACAAATCCATAAGTCGGCGCCATACTTAACAATATCATTAATACGATAACGAGTAGCGTCAGCAACCCATTCGCCTCTATAAACAATACCTTGATTGAATACGTCCCATTTAGATTGATCAGCTTCTAATCCAACACTGGCAGATGCGTTAGATATATGTGCTTGATTACATACGTATGTGGTTCCGCCGTAGGTTACAAAATCATTTACTTTGTATCTTGTACCGGCAGCCCAAGCACCCTTCCAATCAAAACTTTCAGCAAATAGATCCCAGTTTCCTAAACTCTGTTCGAGACCAAGATAGTTAGGTGCTTGGTACGTTGCGGAAGTGTGAATTTCTTTACAAATATAAATTAGGCCGCCATATTTTACTATATCGCCTAGATTATAATATGTAGAAGGAGTCCAGTCTCCCTTCCATTCTTGACCGTCAGATACAAGATCCCATTTTCTAGGAATTGCATCAATATCTGAAGCCCATGTACCTGATGTGTGATTTAATACGCAAATGTAACTTTTACCACCTTTACTGACTACGTCGTCAACAACATAGCTAGTATCTGTGTCCCAGTTGCCCTGCCACACAAATCGTATTCTACCAAGTTTAAATTCTGCCATTTTTTTATCCTCTGATAATATTTATCTTTTCTGTTTTTCTTATCTGCGCCACCATGTTTTTACAAAGTATTGATAAGCTAAACCATCTCCTGCCCAAGCTGCGGAATCTCCAGCAACTACGGCTTTGTTTAAAATTTTAATTGATGACCCGTTTTGTCCTTCTGGAACTGTACTTTCAATTTTGTCAGGACCACCAATTCTGATTACACCAGCGGTAGTCTGTCCAGTAAAGGTGTTTGAACCACCTTGGCTTAGTCTACCTGTCAAATAAGCCTTAATAGCTTTTTGTGTTGGCACAATATTATTACTGTTTGCCACAAATGTTGTATCTGTACTAAATTGTCTAATAACAACACCGGCTCCGCCCACAGCAATACCACCCAAACTCAACTGTTCTAGACCTTCAAGTCCAAACTGTGTTGCACTAATTGTAATGATACCAGTTGACTGTTCAACGTTGAATAATCCGCCAACTCTAAAGTTACCGTCTTGGTCTGTTGATGTATAGAACACGCGACCATTATTGGTTTCAATTACTTGGTCTTGTGGCGCAAGTTCTGTATCTTCAGGGAATCCTGGATAGTTTGACTGTGCTTTATTACCATAACCAATGTTTAAGAAGTCGTGTCCAGTTAAACGAACCTGACTATACTGTGTTCTAATCGTTACGTTGTCGAGATGATCGGGGCTTCTTGCACGAGATATATCTGGTGCAACTTCTAAAGTAGCCATAATATTTGGAGCTTCAGTTCCAAACATTGCTGTAGCATTAGTAATCTTGTAAGAAGTTGTTTCATCGCCAACGACTAGGTTATCTCCAGGTCTTGGTAATCTAGTAAGCTCTGTACAAACAAGTTTAAATCCTGTTTGATAAGCATCTGCAAAACCGTTACCACTAATTTTTATAGTAGTTGAATTGGTATTATAACCTGTTCCTCTGTTAGCAAAAGTTGGATTAGCCATAACACCGTCTGCTAGTCTCTCAGAAACTCCTGCAAGATGGTTAGTATTTGGATCAGTAAATGTTAGGGTTGGTGCAGAACTATAGTTAGAGCCTGGCTCCCAAATAGATATACTGATAACTTCTCCAGAAACAACATTTGCTCGACCTTTTGTTCTAGTACCAGCATATATTGTTGAACCGCCACTTTGTCCTCCAGCTGTAACAAATGTTCCGGTATAATTGGCGCCCATGAATCCAAAAGCACAACCTCCATTGACATCTGCGGTTACTGTTTTTACAGTCCAGTTGACACCATCTTCACTGATATATCCAGTAGTTCCTGTAGTAGGAAGAGCAACAAACACGCCCTGTCCGTAGACAACTTTCCCCGCAGTTATTGCTTTGTTACTCTGTCTCCAGGTTACGCCATCTGTAGAAATAGCAGTTTTTGCTTCAGTGCTTGATACAGCAACAAAGATGCCATTTCCAAATGCTACGCTACTCCAATCAGTATTACTTGGTAATGTCGATGCTGTCCAACTTGTGCCGTTGGTGCTATAGGCAGCAGTTGTTCCACTACTAGCAACCGCAACAAACCTTCCGCCGCCATACGCTAGTCCTTTCCAGGCTGCACTTGGAAGGCCTGTACCTGATGACCAAGTTGAACCGTAGGTGTTTGAATAAGCACTAGTGCCTGTTCCCGTTGCTATTGCAACAAATAAGCCGTTGCCGTAGACTAAATTACTCCATGTGGTCTTAGAAGGCAAACTACCAACTTTCCAAGTTGCACCGTTTGATGCAGAATATATTACCTTTGACTGGGTTTCAGTCATGCCGCCATTCTGTGAAATTACAACATAGTAACTATTACCGTAGGCACCGGCAGTCCATTCTGCTTGAGTGGGCACTCCTAATGCTGTCCAAGATGTACCATTAGTAGAAGTTGCAAATATAGAGTTTGCACTAGGTACTGCAATAAACTTTCCAGGTCCTGACATTATACTAACCCAAGCTGTTCCAGTTGCTAGAGTTGGCAATGTAGCACTAGCTTGGCTAAATGGCGGAGCCGCAAAGGTAGTTCTTGGTTCAATAAAGTATACGCTTGAACTATCAAGGGCTACTTCAATTTCACTACCTGGGTTGATGTGATCCCAACCTACTTCTGCAACATTCATAGAACCAGTACTGGTTGTTAATTGTACATCTGTATTTCCGCCTTGTATACTTGTAACAGTAAACGAAGATGCATTAATAGTTCTAACGTAATAAGTAGTTCCTTTGGTAACACCGCCAAATAATGAAGTACTAAATGTTGCATTCATAAATCCATAATCAGCTGTCAGTGTTTCAATTGCGTTAGTAAACGTTGCTGTTACTGATCCGCCAGTTGCTGTTTCTAATGTGCTCGGTACTGGAGCAGTTTGTGCAGTCATGTAACCAGTAGCATTAATTTGATTTACTGCGCCGCCACCTGGAGTACCGCTGACGGTAAATGATGTTGAATCATTTACAGCTAGGATATAATAAACATTTCCAGGTACTAGATTACCAAATTGATTGCCAATAAATCTAATTGGGTTATTCGCAACAAATCCTGCTGTACTATCAACTGTAATTAGGTTAGTAGTTGTTTGAGTTTCAGTTGCTACAGCATTAATAATCTGACCTGCAACAGTAAATGTTGTGCCTCCTAAAATTTTACTGACGTAGTATTTTGTATTTTTTGTTAGACCACCAAAGTCTGTATCAAATACAATTGGATCTAGTACAGTAATATCATTAGTACTGCCTGCTGTAATTACGTTTCCAGTTGCATTTGTAGCTGTTACTGTGGTTGTAAGTAAAGTGTCTGCGATAGTAAATGTATTAGAATCAATAATATCATTGATGTAGTATCTAACAGCACTGGTGATACCGCCTGTAGCTTCACCTGTAAAGTTTATTGGCATGTGTAGAATCATATTATTTGTAGATTCTGCAACAACACGATTTGTGTTAGATGGAAGATTTAGATCCATCGTATTGCCAGATGCATTAACCAATAACCAAGTATTACCAAATAATTCGTTAGACACTCTAAATGTTGTTGCGCTAACAATTTCTGTAACATAATAGGTAAAGTTTGTTGTCAAATTGCCAAAAGTTATACCGCTGAATGTTACAGCCATATTTTCTCTTAATTTTTCTGTACTTGCAACAGTTATTACATTTTCTACACCACCAATTGTACTGATTACTGGTAGACTATCAATAGATGTAGCACTGATAGTTGTTGTATAATATGTTGGAATAAACTGAACAGGCATGTCTACATACAGTGATGTAGTATCTGGTGTACTAAAAGTATCTGTATCACCGGAAACAGATCCAATTGACAGCGGAGTAAATGATTCTTTAAGAACATACGCATACTTAAATGTATCTTCATACGAACTAATATATCCGTATTGGCCTGCGCCGGTTCCGCTGGTAATAAATGCTCGCATGCCTAACAACTGGCTTTCTGTGTTAACGTTTGATCCAGCTAATATGACGTACTGTTTTGTACCACCTTGGCTGTTATTACTTGCAGTTAAGTAGCCGCTACCGTTTTCTGTCACTCTAATTTCTGTTACAGCTTTAGAGCGAGTTTCGTCTCCAACTAGTACTGCTCCTGTTCCAGCACCAATTACAGTAAAATCTGCATAGCTAGTATAGACATTACCAGCAGTGTTAAGATAGAATGATAGACTATTTGAAATTTCACCTTGAGCACCATAGATAAGTGTGTCGGCAGCAGATCCTGTTCTACCTCTAGGATAGATTCTAAATTGTAGTGTAGAATTTAAACCTGTTAAATCTCTTACAGTAAAGTATAATCGATACCATCCGTCAGTGAGTGTTACTTTTCCAAAGTTAGTTGGTAAGAATCCATCTCCTGTTTGACTAGCTGGAGTTAATGTACCGTCAGCAAAATTGTAAGTTAAGCTACTAGCCTTTGTTGAGAAGCCAGAAAATATTGCCCAAATGTCCACTGTTGGGCTTGTTCTTTGTTTTACATGTACACTTAGAGTGTAATCAGTTACAGAACCTGCAGGAACTGTACCAGTAGATGTAATTGTTAATACAGAACTGCCTGAAAGACTTTGAACAGTAATAGTAATATCGTTAACACCGTCAATACCGCCCACTTGACTTCCGCTAATTCTTAATTGGTTGCCAACAACGTATCCGCTACTACCGTAGTTCACTGAAACTACGTAGGCTGTTGCACCAACAACAACGTCAAAACTAGCAGGACCTGTTAAGTCACCTGTACCGCCAGAGCCAGTTATGTTAGTTGTTGGAACATTGGTAAACGTTTGACCGGTTTGTTGAATTGCTATATTTTGATAGATATAACTGTTATCTGAACCAGATGTTGTTCCTGACAGCGTCCACGCATCGCTTAGACCCGTTGGTCCTAGCGTATTTTGAGAGAAAGTTAAACTGTCAGTTACCCAAACACCGTTTAATAAATTATTACTGTGTTTGATAATATTTGTTGTAGTAGTAAAATAGTTTTGTCCAGCATTAGTATACTGTAATTTTAACAACTGTGCTTCGCTACCAAAACTACTCTGTACTGTGGCTGCGGCCTGTGTTGAACGGTTAAACACTTTACCAGTGATAGGATCCTCAGATAAATCATATCCTTCTGCAATAACACCGTAGACACCGTATGATGTGTTTCCGTTTGTTGCGCGAAGTTTGCCGCCGTCTTCTGCCATATATCCTGCATATCCAAAGTATGAGAATACACTAACTGCTTCACAGACTGCGCCAGGGCCTTTGACCCAAATACCAATACCATCGCTTAGAATCTGTGTAAAGTCGTTACAGACAATAGACTTATTTCCGCCGTTGTGCAGATCCCCGTCAATCTTTAATCCAACACAACCAACACCAAAGTTAGTAACGTTTTGAATATATGGGCTCTTTCTTGTAATCCATGCTTCTGTATCATCTGGGCCTTCACCCGGGTCTAAACTTACATAAGCACCACCTGTAGGTCTACGTGTTAGATACTGATTAATTGGTCCAAGAGTTCCTGCAAGACCTGTTAGAGTCATGTTACGAATACCGCTACCGTTTCTTACATAGAACATGTCTTTGATAGCATCGCCGCCGTAAATGGTCATCTGACCCGAACCTTGTGAAATAAACACTTCGTTGCCAGGGCCTGTTGGTGTGGAACGAATACTAAATTCAGTAGCAGTAATTGAATTACCAATAACATAGTACTTGGTTCCAAATACTACAGAGCCAAATGCAGTAGTACCGTCAAACATGACAGGAGTTCCGTCAACCATGCCCTCTGTTGTTAAGATAGTAAATTTATTATTAGTTGCATTTGCGGCTGTTACCATACTGTAGATGCTAACTTTTGGCTGTACTACTACGCCTCTTAGTTCATCCCCGTTAAGTGCAACGTTAGCTGGTACAATGATAGGAAGAGTTTCACTATAAGTACCAGTCTTGATCATAATTGTTGCAGTTAGACCTTGATTAGGAGAAGGAATATCTTCAGTGCTTTGATTTTGTAATGCATCTAAAAGAATATCAAACAATCCGTTAATTTTATCTGAAACAGTTGCTTCTAAAACTTTACTAGGATCAATAACTTGATCAACATAATCTTCTTCGTCAACTTGATTTTCTTCTTGATAATCAATCTGTGGTGCTGTATTAATTAACACACTGCCTAATAGTAATTGCACTCTTTGTAGACCAGCAATAAAATATTGAATGCGAGCCGCAGTTGTTGCATTGATAAATGTATTAGGAAATTCAGGTGCAAAATAAGCTAATGTTGCCGCAACTGTTTGACTGTTGCCGCCGCGTGATATGTCATAGATAATAGCATCTAATACTAGCTTGGTATCGCGTTTGGTCTTTTCTAAGTCAAATAATGTTTCATCGTTATCGTTTGAATACAATAGATATTGTAGTACATCGGCAGCAATAAAATCTTTGTTAGCATCAATTAAGTAACGAGCATTTGGAAAGTTAGGGCCATTCTTAACCTGTTGGCAAGCATAGGCGATACTTCTCCAAGGTTTATCAATTGAAAAACCATAGCCAATTGCGTCAGTACCTGTTGGGCTAACATAGTAGACTGCTGGTACAACGTTGATGTTTTTCCAAGAAATATGACCGTCTGTTGATCTTAAAATAAAATCTTGTTCGCCAATTGGGAAAGCAATAGTCTTGTCGCCGTCGTGGCTGGTAATGTCACCAATAGTGTTACCAGCGTTTTGTCTAGCGTGTAAGAGATAATCGACCCAATACTCGTGATCAACATCTAAATCTGGACGCAGAGCCGGAGTAGCCATATGGTTCTTAACGCAACGATAGGTAGCATTAGACCAAATTGCTAGATCGCCAACTACATAGGTAGTATTATTAGTCCAGAACTTTCTCCAAGTAGCACTTGGAGTTACAATTTTCCAATAGACATAGTTAACACCAACAAAGTCAACTGTGTCGCCGTCTGCTATAGAACCATCAGGGCCTGCATTAATTACAATTGTTGTACTGTTTGTAACGCTAACAACACTTTGATATCTAGAAAATGCAGGATGATTTACCATCATACCTACAACAATGCCTGTTGTATTGCTAACTTTAAATGTTTTTCCTGAACTGCCAGTAGCAGTATAGGTTTTCTGTACAATAAATGCTGTTGGATCTTGTCCTTGATTATCAGATACTGCTTCGTAAACTCTACCGCCTCTTCTTACAAGATCTCCTACGCGATAAGCAACTCCAGCACTCCAGTCGCCCTGCATTTTATAACCAGTGGTTAGTAATGCCCAATCTTCTGATTCAGTTGAAGGAATTTGGTTTACGTTATTAACTGTCTTGCTGACATAAGAATAACCACCATAGATTACTGCATCACCTGGTTGATAAACTGTACTGTTAGACCATGTGGTGCCAAATTCAAAACCAGGCAACCATTCTATAAATTTAGTTGGGTCAATGTTTCCAGAACTAGTATGTCCTACGGTACAGATATAAAGTCCTGGACCGTTTTTTACAATATCATTTTTACGGTAACGTTGAGCAGTAGCGTAATCACCCTTATAGTCAATGCCGTCATTAACAATTTCCCATTTAGCTAGATCTGGTTCAAGTCCGATTGCGGTAGTTGCCGCAGAAACGTGATTGGTTATGCAACGATAAACAATACCGCCATAACGTACTAGATCACCGTATCCATATGCATAGCTTGGATTCCATTGAACATTCCAATTGTCAAATTTAGAAAATGTAGTAAATTTAGTAAGGTCAATGGCATTACCTGTACTAGTATGTGCTGTGGTACAGACATAGACTACACCACCAAACTTTACAATATTTCCGAGGCTGTATAATGTAGCTGTTTCCCACTCTTCCTTCCAGGTCTTACCGTCAAGCATTAGGCTCCAATATGGAGTTGGACCTTGCACTGGATCAGTAGCGTATAATGCTGAGTAAAAATCAGTAGATGTATGTGGCTCTAAACAAACATAGGTCTTACCGTTATACTGAGTTACCGCATCTCGATTGTAGAATGTCGCAGTTGCCCATTGACCTTTCCAGGTATAACGCAATCTACCAATTTTAAATTCTGCCATTTTCTAAATTCCTTATCTATTCTATTACTTATGAAATCTGTGAACCAGGTGGGTAAGGAAATTCTTGATTTACCCTAACTACAAACTCACCGTTGTCATTGATATAATATGAAATGTTCTTGTTGTCCCAACGATACTGATCAAAATATAAATTTTGATAGGGACGGCTATGGTCTTCATCTAATCTGCCGTCAAAGAAATCAACACCGTACTCAAAGTCGTTAAAGTCGTTTTCATTAAGACCCGGATTGTTAATTGTGATAGTTCCTGTATCTTTAAGCTGATCGATCTTAGCAAAGTATAGTAAACCCTGCTCGTCTCTTCTTAATGCATAAAAGTATCTAGGATTGTCTGCGCCTAGAATATCCGCAATGTTAGTTTGACCTGCATAATATGACATGATCGATTTCCTTAGATAATTTCAACGTAGCTTAGAATAACATCTAACGCTTCTTCTGAACTAGCAGTAATTTTTACGCTAGTTGATGGACCCAATACCAGTCTCTCTCCGCCATTAATAACACGTAAGCTCTGGTTTGGCGGAACTACTGTATCTTTTAAAAAGAATGCAGTTTCATTTGCTACAGAATCTTGTATTTTTACACTGGCCAGTACAATACTGCCAGTTAAGTTTGTCAGGCTTAGTCCAACTACAGTTGTTTTAGCGTTAGCTTCTGTAGTCAAAATAGTTTGCTCTACAGTACCAACTTCTGATTTTAATTTATTTTTAAAAAGTGTCGCCATTTTATATTATCCTAATGATAGAGCTAGTGCTATACCAATGTCTGTTGCATCATTAAATGTTACACCAGAGCTTGTACCAGCAACTGATGTCCATAATTGTCCGTTATAAACTTCAACTAATTCAAAATCAGAATTATAACGCATCATACCTTCAATTGGATTTGCAGGTCTTTCTGTTGTTGAGTTGCCTACTGGAATAGCAAATCCACCTGTTCCAGCAAATTTTACATAACCAGTTCCCTGTTGAACAATTTCTGTTACAGCATTAGGAATTGTGTTAGTAATTGCATTGTTTCTAAATTTTAAATTGCCAATTCTTACGCCGCCAGTGCCAGAGGTTAAGAACTTAATATCTTGATTAGAACTTAAAGAACTAATTGTATTGTCAACAATATCTAAACTGTCAGTTTGGAACCTTGTAGTTGCCAATTCAGTTTGATTAATTGTAGCTGTTAGTGTATTATTAGCGTAAAAGTATAAGGTATTGTCGTTAGCACCAGGAGTTGCTTCTGGCTTAATGTATGTTGAACCACTAATATCCTGTACACCGCCCAGTTGAATCCAATATGTTCCATTCCATCCTTCAAAACGGTTCATGGTAGTATTGAATCTAATCATACCATTTGAAGGAGTTGCTGGTCTTTCTAATGTTGTACCAACAGGTATCTGTAAACTTGTTTGACTATTAACAATAACACTGCCTGTTCCCTGTGGTGTTAGTGTGATATTTGTATCTGTGCTAACACTTTGAATATTATTGTTGTTAAATTGAATACCTTCTGCTACAACATTTCCGGTGCCGTTGGCCTGCAATACTAAATCTAAATTAGTTGTAGTAGTTTGAATAGTATTATTGTTAAAGCGAATATCTTGAACGTTAATCTGTCCGTTAGCACTGACAACATTAATTTCACCTGTTAAACTTTCAATAGTGTTTCCACTGATCTTAATGTTGCCTGTACTAACTTCCTGTGCATTGATAGTTGTAGTATTGCTACCGTCAGTAAACACAAAACCGTTAGTAGAAGTAACGTTAATAATTTGATTGTTGAATAAAACTTCGCCAGTTTTTTGATTTACAAAGAAACTATCACCAACTTTAAAGTTACCTTCGTTGTCAACAGATGTGTAATAAACTTTAGCTAGATTTAATTCAACTACTTCGTTGGCTGCAATTCTATCTACAGGATCGTTGTTAGATTTTTTGCCAGCGCCAATGTAGGCAAAGTTTTCACTGATTAGATAAAGAATACAACCAACACCATCGGCATAAACACCATAGTTACCATAGATAGCCGCTGAACCAATTGATCTTACTTCTGCACCAAAATCGTTATAGTCTGCAAAATTAATTGCCTTAGAAGTTCCGCCTGCGCTGGTTCTTAGATCTTGTGTTGTTAATCCGTCATCGACAAACAGTGTTGAATTATTAGTTCCGTTAAAATGTAACAGTAAGAATGTTGACGCATCACCGCTAAATGCAGCGGTTGGTGCAACAAAGTTTGAAGAATATCTTGGAACACCTCTAGAAATTCTAACTTCGTCAATATAACCTGTAAAGGTGTATAGGCCATTAGGATCGGCGCCAATTCTTAATGGGCGGGCAGGATAGCTGTTTGCATCTGTAAAGTTGCTGCCAACCTGTGTTCCGTTTATAAATGCCTTGGTTGTTCCGCTAGCTCTAGATAGAACAACATGAGACCAAGTGTTTAATGCTACAGTGCCTGCAGGACCTACTCTATAATTTCCGTTATAATAAAAATATAAAGCATTAAGATTAGTTAATCCTAGTATAATACCGCTGGTATCTCCTGAGGTAGTTCTAAAATCAAATATTGTTTGATAAGTTCCAGAAGTTGTTGGATAAATCCATGCTTCTATACAGAAATCATCTGTACCAAATTCAAAATCTGGTTGTGATGCAATATTAACAAAGTCGCCTGTGCCATCTAATACTAGGCTAGCTGTACCAAATTTTCTTTCAACAGTTGAAAGTTTTGCGTTTCCGTTGGCAAATACAATCTTACCAAGTCTATCTGTTAGAGTTTCAAATCCTAAACTCTTGCCGTTGATGTTAACAAAGTCTCCGTCTATGCTATCAATTACACCAGACGCTAGTACAGTTGTACCGTCAGTGTCGTAATAGGTTAATGTATTTCCCGGAGCCCAAGTTCCTAATCTAGTATTGATTCTTAAGCGTGTTTTTCCTTGGCTGGCAAAACCGTCGTTGCTGGCAAATACATGTAGACTCTTATTAGCAAAGTAAGTAAATGAATTTAGCCACTCTATTCTAGCACCGTTTGTAGCAGTAACTCCGTCTACTCCTGGAGTTATAAATGTAGTACTGTGGAATAACATTGCAGCTTCTTTAGAACTAGGTGTAGCATAAGCACCATCAATGTATGCACCTTTACCTGCGTCGCCTGCATCAAAGCCCCTTGGATCACTGCCAGAAACAACTGATCCTTTGGTAATCACTGTTAGATTTCTTATGTATGGACTACGGCTTGATACTGTGAAATCTGTAGCAAAACGGAACGCATATCCGTTATCTGGGAATATTCTATTACCGCCATTACAGCTAAATGTTAGATTAGAAACGAATACTGAATCGCCTAGCGTTGCTGTTCCGCCTGTATGAGTCAAGACCAGCACACCTGTAGTATGTGTATAAACAGCATTGGTAATATTATAGTTTGTAGCACCAATTTTAACAGTGCCGCCGCTTACATAAGAGTGAGCAAACGGTGCTGTTCCAA
>JACCDW011495943.1_pt1 | contig 23326 bp, 20 predicted proteins | sample 7449781 | NCBI WGS metagenome assembly JACCDW01 (sample SAMN15323449, study PRJNA562643) | freshwater metagenome | isolation source: river surface water | place: USA:Blue River Watershed | collected 2017-08-18
AACGTGGTGGCGCCTGGATGGATGAAGCGCTGACCCGTCGTCGCATCGCTGGCGGCATCCAGACACCGGTTGCCTACCTGAATTGCAATTTCCCCGGCCCGGTAGGTGATAAGCCTGCTACTTTCTCCCACGATGACGTCATCACACTGTTCCACGAAACTGGTCACGGCCTGCACCACCTCCTCACGCAGATTGAAGACATAGCTGTCTCTGGTATTCATGGCGTGGAATGGGATGCCGTCGAGCTGCCATCACAATTTATGGAGAACTTCTGCTGGGAATGGTCGGTACTGCAGGATATGACCGCCCACGTCGATACCGGAGCGCCGCTGCCACGTGCCCTTTATGACAAGATGCTTGCCGCCAAGAACTTCCAGAGTGGACTCTTCACACTACGCCAGTTGGAATTTGCGCTGTTCGATCTTCTCATCCATAGCGATCCCACCTGCAGCACACCCGTGCTCGACACCCTAGCCAAGGTACGCCAGGAGGTCGCTGTCATTCTTCCACCCGCCTGGCACCGCTTCCCGAATAGCTTCTCGCACATCTTTGCTGGCGGCTATGCAGCCGGCTACTACAGCTATAAGTGGGCCGAAGTTCTATCGGCCGATGCATTCGCAGCCTTTGAAGAAAGCGGTGATCCCGTCGACCCGAATACAGGCGCCCGATTCCTCAAAGAAATCCTCGCTGTCGGCGGCTCCCGACCGGCCATCGAGTCTTTCCGTGCTTTCCGCGGTCGAGATCCGCAGGTCGACGCACTTCTGCGCCATAGCGGCATGACAGCTGAAACCGCCTAATCCTTCACCCGCACCGGAGCCTGGACGCATGGATACATTAAGCACTGCCCAGACATTTGAACTGTTTCCGTTTTTCAAAAACTTACCGTTAGGCATTCTCGGTCTATTTACAGTCCTGTGGATTAATGTGTTCTTTCTGCGCCGGATCACCATCAACTTTGAGATTCGCGGTCGGATATGCCTGAACCGGGACAATCCGGTGGGCGTATTTCATCATTACTTCGCGGCCATTACTTACATCATGATTCTGCAGATCATGGTGATCATCCTGTGGGGGCTGGCACTCTATGCACTATCACTCATCAAAGACCCGATGGGGGCCATCATGTTTGCGGGCAGCTGTTACACCACCATGGGTATCGTCACAGAAGTCATGCCCACGGGCTGGAAATTCATCGCCATCGTAATTGCACTGTCGGGGCTGTTTGCCGTTGCCCTCGCTACCTCTGCCATGATCAACATGTCCGCATTGTTTCGCAGAGCCTGGCTGACCAAACACGCAGCGAGTATTGAAGCCATACTGCAGCGTGAACAAGTGGAGATTCCCGACTTCATGTCAGTTGAGGAAACCATCAAAATCAAGGCTCAAATCAAGCCCCCAGAAAAACCACAGCCATGAGTCTCATCAAGTTTCATTCCCCCACCCAGGGCAGCGTCATCATGTTGGGTGAAAACGCCCAGACGCTGCTGGATACGCTGGGCCTGCCGCCCCAGGGCAAAATGACCACGGCCCAACTCCCGGCTTATCTGGCGCGGCTCAAAACGGCCATCGATGCCGATAAAGCCGCCAATCCGGTCATCTGGCCGGAGCTACTACAAACTGAGGAAGAAAAGAATGAACCTGTCATTGTGCGCTTCTCCCAACGAGCAACGCCAATGGTTCAACTGATGGAACGCTGCATCAGCGCCACCGAGTCCATCAGCTGGTAACCGCAACGCCAAAGGGCAAACCGCCGGCTTCTGCCACAATACGATCCACCAGGGGCAGCAGATCCAGATGACAGGACTGCGCCAGCACCGCCGCCCGACCACGTAGTTCTTCTACATCCAGGCCGCAGGTATCCGCCGCCGACGCCAGTGCAATCATATTTCCCCCGGGGGTTTGTGGCAGGAAACGCACCCGCCCACCAAAGGCCGCATTCAGCGTCAGGCCAGTTTCCAGCAACCTTGGGCTGCGACTCAACAGATTGGTCACCAGCAACCCAGCCGGGTTCAAATGCGCGCGACAACTCCGATAGAAAGCTGCTGATTCCAGACTGCCCGTTTGAGCATCGGCATCGTAACCATCCACCAGGATCAGATCAAAACGCTGAGTCGTTTCGGCCAACCATGCCGCACCCTCGCCAATCTCGACCGCCAGGCGTTCAGACTGCGGCGGCAAATGGAACATCTGCTGCGCTGCGCCCACGACGGCGGGTGACAGCTCCACCACCGTTTGCCTGGCTTCCGGCAAGTATCGGTCAATAAAACGGGTCAATGATCCGGCCCCCAGACCAATCTGCAGAATTGTGGCTGGCAGAACCGGCCATTCTGGTGCCAGCAGCAACGCGGCCATCATGTCGCGCGTGTAGGCTAATTCCAGATCCCATGGGCGATTAACGCGCATCGCCCCCTGCACCCAGTCAGAGCCGAAGTGCAGCGTGCGAACGCCCCGTGTTTCGCGGATTTCTATAGGATTGGGCTTCAAGAATAGCTACCGAATATGGAATCTAGATCAGGAATGTTAGACTGAACCATCATCTTGTCCAGTGAAACTACCATGGCAAAAAAAGAGCGGCTTGCGGACGAACTCTCGAGTCTTGATAAACGCATCACGAATCGAGAGTTCAAACTCCTGCTAAAACCGCAGGGGCTGGACCGGCGTCACCGCATCACCGAGCTACAAACCGAGATAGGCAATCTCTGTGAAGAAAGCGGCATACTTTTCACAGTACCAGAAACCATGAATAGTGGCATGCGCAACATTTATTTTGTTGACACACTAGACAGTGCATTGCGTCGAAACAAACTGATTCTGCGTGTGCGCGAATCGCGCAAGGAAGCCTGGACCGACGACTGGTGTGAAGTCACCTTCAAATGCCGTTCGGAAGATATCGACCGAGCCTGGTTGCTGAATCCCATTCCTAAAACAGAAATCCCGTTTCGCCTACGCTTCAAGGAAGAGATTCTCAAGGATGGCCCCATCGGCTCAATACGTCGTCTGTACTCGCACAATGCCATCATTGACCAGGTCCCGCTTGAACGGGTAGCAAATCGCAAGCTTGCTGCTTTAGTGCCGATCTTTCCCGGCTTAGCCGACGTCAATCTGCCTTTTGACCAAAAGCTGCGTATTGTTGGCAATGCCACAAACAAAGTGCTAGAAGCCTGTGTCACGCTGGGTAACATCTCGTTTTCCGATAAAATCCATGCCCATTGCGAAATTGCCATCTGGTTCCGCACCGTGGGCGAACCGATGGTTGGCGAATTAGCATTCGCCTACCGCGTGCGCAAGAACAATCACAAAGATATTGCCACCCATCGCAAGGCAGACGAGTTTTTCAGAAAGCTACAACAATTCTTTGCCAAAGATATTGCACAGGGCACCACAAAAACTGCAATGATGTATGACGTCAAATAATAACCTGGCGACGCCCAGGATCTCGCTCTACCAGATCTTCTGGCAATTCCTTGTGGTTGGCGCCATCAGTTTTGGCGGCGGTATCGTCGCCTATTTAAAAGAGCTTCTCGTCACACGCTATCGGTGGGTGGATAACGACCAATTCATCGTCATGCTCTCAATCAGCCAGACCATGCCCGGGCTCAACGCGGTGAATATCGCCATTCTCATGGGGGATCGGCTGCGTGGCGCACTGGGGGCCTGGGCTGCGGCGATCGGCTTGTTATTGCCGGGCGGCCTGATCGTGCTCACGATCGGGTTTGTTTATGGCATCAATAGCGACCACCCGCTGGCTGACCACATCCTGGGCGGCGTTGCCGCAGCGGCTGCCGCACTGCTCACCATCGTCACCTGGCATCTGGGTGAGCGCACGTTCAAGAAGCGCAAGTCATTAGCGCTGCTGGTGCTGACTTTCGTGCTCATGAGCATCGTGAAGTGGCCGTTATACATGGTGCTGGCCGTTGTACTGCCGCTCGCACTATTTATCTACCGGCCCACAGCGCAACATCGCGCAGGAGAGCGCCCATGACAACCTGGATGCAACTGGCGGGGCTGTTCTCCATGCTGTCGTTGTTGGCCGTTGGCGGCGGCTCTGCCGTGCTACCGGAAATGCAGACCTTGTTACACCAGCATTTCAACTTCAGCCACACCGATTTCGTCCACGCCTACAGCGTTGGCCAACTGGCACCCGGCCCCAATATGCTGGCTGTACTCATCATGGGTGAAATGATTGACGGCATGATGGGTGCCTTCATCGTCGCCCTCGCCTTTTTTATACCCTCCAGCATTCTCTGTCTCTATGCCGGTCGCCTCTGGCAGCATATTGGCGACACACCCTGGCGACGCACCCTCCAACAGGCACTCGAACCCATCTCGATCGGCCTCATGTGCTCAGGCGTGTACACCATCGCCAAAGAGTCACTCGTCAACTGGCAATCCAGTGCTGTAGCGCTTTTGGTGGGGTTACTTCTGGTCAAGACCAAAATTAACCCCGTCATCCTAATATTAGGCGCAGGCTTTATTGGCTTGCTCGGTGCCGATTGGACAGGCAGTTAATTGATAATTCTCACAGCAATTGCTGCTCGAGATCGAGTCTCATGAAGCGCCAATAGGGATGAATCGCAACCGGCGGCTCTGCCCCGGGATAAGGATCACAATCGACAAAACCACAGGATTCATAAAGCCTATGGGCCGATTTCATGAAAACACCCGTATCCAGATAAAGTCGGCGATAGCCCAGTTCTTTTGCTTCTGTTACTAATCTGTGCATAAGCATGGAACCCAGCCCCTTAGCCCGATGTTTAGGGTCTACGTAGATACGAACAATCTCCCCATGCCCATCCGGTAGCTGTCTCAAGCCGCCCATGCCGACTGCAACGCCATCAACCGTCAAAAGATAGTACGCACCATGCACAACATCATTAGGACATATGATGCTCGCCGCATACTCGATGTAAGCATCAAGCGGCATGCCAACGATGTCGGGTATCGAAAATGGGCAAGCTTTCATGATCTCCCGATTCATCCATTCGAAATAAGACTTCGTCAGCGATTTAGCATGCTGGACCCATTCCGATGAATGGGCATTCACAAATATTGGAATAGTCATTCTAGTAAGGATGATCGTTGAACTCAGTTCATTTCTATGAAAACAGAATCTAAGCAAATTGGGGGATTAAGACTCCGACGAATCCTGACATTTCACCCTGGTAGACGCAATTGAATGGGCCAAGGCACTAGTATTTAAGATGGATCGATAACACAGGAGGTTATTGTGTGCCATAACTGCAAACCGTATAGCGCCGCTCAACAGAGTCGTCGTGCTTTCCTGACAAAGGCTACTATTGGCCTAGGTGCTGCATGGGCAGCCTCAACGTTGCCAGCGATAGCTGCCAGTGCAACGCCACCCAAACCCGAAAATGTAATTTCACCTGACGCAGCCCTAAAACGGCTGATAGCGGGCAATCAACGTTACGTCAGCAATACACCAACACCATCTGACTTTGCCGCAACTCGTGCTGCATTGGCAGGTGGCCAAAATCCCTATGCCAGCATTTTGAGCTGTGCCGATTCGCGTATCAGCCCAGAGCTATGCTTCGATGCCGAGAGAGGCGACCTGTTTGTGACGCGAGTGGCGGGCAATTTTGTGACAACAGAAATTCTGGCAAGCCTGGAGTATGGTGCTGCAGTTCTCAAGTCTCCACTGATCATGGTGCTTGGTCATACCAGCTGCGGTGCGATTAATGCCTCTATTAAAGCCATGAAGAATGATGAGGATTTCCCGGGACACATTCAACAGTTAGCTACCAGCCTATCACCTGCGATCGACGCAGCAATGAAAAAAGATCCTAAGAACCTTGAGTTGGCAGCCGTTCGTGAAAACGTTCGACTTAATGTGCTGACACTTCAGAATTCCACGCCCATCCTTCGCAAACTAGCCCAAGGTAAACAAATTCAGGTTGTTGGTGGTGTCTACGATCTTGACACTGGCAAGGTCAATTTAATTACGGTTTAATCGGCCATCATGTCAAAAAAAATTGCAGACACACCTTCTGTCGAAGTATTTTTAAAATCCTGGAATCTTTATCAGGAAATTATAGCGAACAACTATATGTTCCACCGAGAAATATCGGCGGCGGTTCAGCCTGAATTTCTTGACCAGAAGGCTGATCAAAGTATCCGGGTAATAGACTTAGGCAGTGGTGATTCGAGCATGGTTTTACCCATGTTAAAACCTGAGAAAATTTCCAGCTATATCGGGTGTGATCTAAGCCAACCTGCACTATCCATTGCCCGAAAAAACCTTGAGGCACGCCTCATTTCACATCAACTGATCAGTGATGACATGCTAAGTGTTATTTCAGAGCTACCGGCATCCAGTGCTGAGATTGTCTTTAGCAGTTATGCCCTTCATCATCTCAATTCAACGCAAAAAATCAAGATAATTAATGAGGTTCACAGAGTCTTGGCGCCTGAAGGTCGATTCATTCTGATCGATGTATTCCGAGAACCCACTGAAGACCGTGCCACCTACATGCGTAACTACATGTCGACGCTCCAGAAGACATGGGTGAAACTGACACCAGAGGCTCAAAAGCTCATAATTGAGCATGCAACTGAGTTTGACTTCCCCGAGCACACGGAATTCTATCGCACAACTTGCGAAAATGCGGGGCTATGCGGCGGCGAACAACTTGCAAAGCATACCTGGCATGAGGCGTTCGTTTTTAACAAGTTATCTTAGGTCTGCTACAACTTCAATTACGCAGTTCATCATCTGACCTTATTAGGTTTTATAGAATCGACGTGATGAGACAACAAGACCGCTGTTGCAATTAAGCATCAACACCACAATCGGAATAAGTTATGGATCTCGATAGCATTGGAAAGTCGATAATCAACGAAGCTAACCCTGCGGGTTATGACGTCAGAGATTCCGAACAATTTTCGTTGATACAGGAGGAGTATGCCAAGCTTACAAATCCTAGTGCAACCACCCCCCCTGATCCTGCAGTTATAGTTCGTAATGCCACAGATCTTTTATCAAACAAAGGCAAAGACATTACCGTTGCAATTTATCTAGTTAACGGACTAATGCGCCAAAATGGCTTAGCGGGGCTTGCCAAGGGCTTGTTGATATTGGGCGACATGATAGAGAACTTCTGGGAGTCCCTTTACCCGCCATTAGCCAGAATCCGAGGCCGAAGGAACAGCATTCAATGGCTCATTGAGCAGACCAGTAAGCAGCTCGAAACTACAACCTATGAACCACAACCTATTGTCGTTTCCGATAACCTTAAAAAGCAAATTCAACGCGTCGATCAATTAATTAGCGCACGGGATGAAGAGGCGCCTGGACTATTCCGTCTTCTTAGTCTGATAGATGCAATTCCGGTTCTATCAGAGCCGGAACCCACCCCAACAAAACCCATTGAAACTCCTAATCCATCAAACGACTTAGCAGCATCTGATAGACAACCATCAGAAGAAGTTGCGCAGAATGCGAGTCTGCCACCGACAACAACACTACCGCCAACTCCGCAATCAGGTCACGTTGTCGGTCTTGAAATGCAAGCACCAAAATCGGTTGAGGAAACCTCCCAAGCGCTCAGCACGTGCCAAAAAAATCTCCACGAAATATCGGACATCTTATTGGCTGCGGACGTAAGCAATCCTCTGCCCTATAGACTTATTAGAACTTCAGCTTGGTTTGATGTTTTTGAGCTACCACCCAACACTAAATTACAAACATTAATACCACCGCCAAAATCTCAATTAAGAGACATGTTATCTGCAGCACAGGGCAGCCAATCGTGGCAAAGCCTTGTTCAGATTTGTGAGTCAAATATTAGCAATTCGATTTTTTGGCTCGATCTACACCGGTTAAGTGACTTTGGTTTATCAAAAGTGGGGGCCTCTTGCGAAATGGCTCGGACTGAGATTTCTTATCTCGTCTCGAATTTTGTTCGTCGCTTACCTGACGTTTCCACACTCAAGTTTAATGATGGAACACCATTTGCAGACGATGCGACGCTGCAATGGCTTTCAGGGCTCAACAGTACCGCGACGATGCCCGCATCGCCTCAACCCGCATTAGAGGCCGACAAGGCGCTTGCACGTGCGTTAACCAATGCAAACGCCTTGATCAGCGAAGGCGATACGAATAAAGCGCTTGGTATTTTTAGCACTTTCATACAACAGACACAATCCGAGAGGCTCAAGCTTCAGTGCCGCGTTGAGCTATGCGAATTCGTGCTGAAAATTCAACCGATAGTTAGCGCTGTACCTTATGCCGAAGCTATTCTTGAAACCGTGGAAGTCCACAACTTAGCATTATGGGACCCTGACCTAACCGTCACTGCTCTAAAAAGCGTCTACAAGGCATACATTCGCACACCATCTCAGGCAACATTGGCCCAAAACATTATCTCTAGACTAGCGACACTGAACCCGGCCGCTGCTTATCAAGTAATTCAGGAAGCAGGCATTTAAAAGATCATGATTAGTCAACCGTTCTCGATCTTTTAACAATAAGCCCACCCATTCCTAATATCGTCAACCTATTCAATGCTTGGCTTGCCGCTTCTTTTGAGTTGTAGGGTCCAACCAGAACCCTCTTTGCCCCGGACAGGTTACCGTCCATAGCCTCAAGCTGCATTTTCAAACCCAAATTGTTGATCTGATTTTCGACAGTTCTGATGTTGTTATTCGAGCCATAAACACCGACTTGGATGAAATAAATGGTCTCCGCAGGCCCAGGTGATTTCTGTTGAACCGGCTTGCTTTGGACGGCTTTCCGTTTTGGCTTTGTAACCGACTTCGCAGGGGCCGCCTCGACAACTGGTTTAGATTTCTCAACCACCGCATTCATCACAGGCTGGCTCAGTTTGGCAAGCGCCTCCTGCGCCTTGTTCTGAATCATCATGTTGACAGAAATAGGCGTTTCATCGGGGCCACCCTGAGACCAGCATTGACCAATGCGCTGCGGCACGAAGACGTTTTTACGTGCCAGGGTGGGCAACATCTGGGCTGGCACTATCGGGTTTGAAACCTCACTAGCCCCTTCCGCCAGCTGAAGAACATTAGTCTGGCCAGACATATCATAACGGACAGAAATATATTTAACGCCTAAAGAATCTAAACGCGTTTTAACAGAAGGAAAGTCGAGAGGTGTAAAACGTCTCTCTCCATCCTGGAAGTCTTTAATAAACTCGACTAGACCAAGCGCACCCGGATATCGCCGAGTGAGCGACATATTATCAATTTTGAGCTGCAAAGTGACATCACCACAAGTTTCAGGCGACCAAGTTAAAGTATCGGTCGCTGCAGTATTGAAGTTATTAATTACAACTTCGCCAGTATTACACTGCATATTCAAAATTGCCGCATATGGCTTGGACTTCGCGCCAGGATTTACACCAATAGGACGAGAAGTCAGCGTTAGTTTTGCAAACTTACCTTTTGATGCTTCAGCTCTTTGCTCACGTACGATCTGCTCAACTCGCCCAGCCATCGATTTATTCAAATAGGTGAAAAAATCCGGCATAAACGGGAAGCTAAACTCTTTGACTTTAACTGGCTGAAAGCCATCTGCACGTTGACCAACGAATGGCTTCGCAGGACCATCTAGGAAAGCCCAAACTGTTCCCTCGGGCCCATACAGCTGCTGGCTCAGTTCTTTAGATGTTATGGCTAACTTGGTTTTAAGCAAGACGCTCTTTTCCCAATCGGCTTGCAACGCGCATGATGCCTGCTCATTTGTATAACGAACCAGCATTTGAATTGGCCCTGCAAGAAGATTCCACACAACCTGGTCGCTTGCCAGGTTATAAGCAGAAGACTTTCTGAAATCTATGAAGCTGTCATAAGCCACAAGCAAAGATGATGCCTTGCTGTCACCAGATGCATTTGATTTGAAAAAATCACTCGCTAACTCAAGAGATTTGCTATCTCCTTTGACGACATCAGCAGCAGCAATATCAAAATCAGCTCGAAACTTTCTGTAAGCGTCGATACTCGCCATAGTTTTTTTGAGTTCAGAAGGGAGTAAACCAGCGCCTCCGGAGAAAGAGTCACGAATCGATTGACCACCAACTTCATTAATGGCATCGAAATATGCCCAAAACTTTCTTAATGATCCCGCGCCTACATGACTTTTGCTTCGGTACTTCTCGATTTCTCTGCTAAATGCAAGCCAATCGGGAAGATCATCTTTTGATACCGAGCTAAATTCTTCATTCAGGCGCGCAATAAACCGAAAATATGGGCCACTACTTGTATTAACTCGGGCTAGCATTTCACGCCAGTGCGACTCAGTTTGAAGCAGGCTCTCACCCTGCGGGAAGGACCAGGCAAATGATTGCCAGGCATTCCTTCTTTCTGACCAATACCACTGATCAAATTCAGCGCGTTTTAATCGATATTGTTCCGAATTATTGAACGCCAATCCTATCTCTTCAAGCAGCTTATGGATGTGATCTTCGCCAACTTTGGTATAGGCGCCTCGTACTTTAATAGATTGCGCACTTGAAGTATCTGGCAACCAGTAATCTTTCAGATAAACTGGTTTAACGCCGCTTTGGTTATCGGCCCAATCCAGAAGCCACGTATAGTTTTGATCCGTCAGCAGGAATTGTTTCAAAAGTTCTCGGCGCTCGTTAAGCGTAACCCTCAAGTGATCACTATTGCTTGGCGCCCAGGCGATGTAAGCCGTAAGCATATGGCTATAATTGCTCTGAGTCCGCTCAGCCATAACTGATTTCAGTCTGACCGCCTCTTCAACCGGCATTTGGGGCAACTTAAGCAAGTCTTTGTAAGTCGCGCCATTGACTCTCGCCTGAAGCAAATTGATGTGCCGCGCCAACAACACCACCGCATCAGCCTTGAGTAATGAATCGTTACCCGAGAGCACGTCTTGATAGACAGTAATTCGATTGCCATAGGCATTAATGAGGGCTGTTACGCGCTTAACAAAATCTGCCTTGATATCTTCCTCAAGGGCACTGACCTTAGGGCTAAACGCAAGCCAACGAGTGCCTAACTTATCCTCATGATCCAGCAACACATCAATCACTTGCTTCATAGCCAGAATGGCGACTGTTTGATCGTCTACATCCGTTGAAGTTAGAACCTGTTCGTCAGGATAGGCTTTTTTAATGGCTGTAAAAGCACTATTGATTTGCGAGAAAGACACCAACAAAAATAGAACAGCTGCTACAAAAAAAGTGCCCCAGCTTATCAATGCAATGTTTCTTGTTAGTGCAAGCCAGCGGTTCACCAAAAGCGTGGGACGACTGAGATACCGATCTCTTGGAAGAATTCTCTCAAAGAATGCCTGTAAAAAAGCACCACTCTTTGTCACTTGATCTGATTTAATGCTTGATGTTTCTTCTGCACTACAAAGATAAAGCCCCCTTAAAAAGGGCTGTTCAATATAGGTGTTGTAACCTAATGCTGCGTGAACAAAGACTTCAAGACCATTTTTTAAGCGGCCAAGCTCTGTTGGAAACGACAGACTTGAAGGATCAACCCCCTTTTCACGCATCGCAAGAGCAAGTCGAATTGCCTTAAGACGCTCTTCAATGACCTGCCAAGCACGATCTAAAAAAGCAAGGTCACTTCCATTGCCATCGGGTTCATTTCCCAAGTAGCCAAAACCCTGACTAGCATCTTCTTCAGAAAGGGCATTCATCCACTGCGTGAATCCTGCGACTTGGTCACACTTCGTCACCAAAACATAGACAGGAAAACGGCGGTCAAACAATCGGATTAATTGATCAATCCTTTCACGGGCAGATCTACCGTAAGATTCAATACGATGCTGCTCATCAGAGAGTAATGTATTAGCATCTACCGTAAGCACAAGGCCACTGATCCCCTCTCGGAATCGTGCTGTTGCAAGTAGATCGAGAAGCTTTTCCCACTCTGCGTCAGAACTGCTTTCTTCATTTTGTTTAATAAACCGGCCTGATGTATCAATCAGCACCGAATCATTAAAGAACCACCATTCAATGTTTTTGGTTGGTTGAATGGTGCTATCGGGATCTACATTATGAATAAGGGTTGAAAGATTGGATCGCGTGATAGCCGATGTCTTACCCGATCCTGCTTCTCCAATGACCAAATACCAGGGTAGTGCATAGAGTGGATTGCCATACTTGCGAAGCGTTGAATTCCGTAGCAAGTTAAGGCCTGCTCGCCATTTATCTATGACATTGTTGATGGCTAATTTCTGGCTATCAACCACCAATGAGCCCACTTCAGATTTGGCGAGGCGCGCTCTTGATCTTGCAAGAATCCACAAACGGCGTACTAGCCTGACTAGAAAATAAAGTGCAATGACCCCAACGAATAAGGGAATTACACCCCAGACAGGCCAATCAATGATTAGTACAAGAACCCAACAGAGCAATAGTAAAAATACGAAACCAAAGATCCAGAGCAGCGTCACACCTATCGATTTCATAATAGTGTCGCCTTACGGAAAGTGTCGACTTCTTCACCCAAGGTATGATTCAGCACGACCATCATAAGAATCAAAATAATGATCGGTGTGCCGACAATTAGCACATTTCGGAGTGTGAGCCATTTTTTCCACGGCGCCACAAACACGGGCACCGGCTCATCCTCACGCTGATACGCAAAAGGAAATAGCGGTACATCCAGCGGATCTCGGTTTCGCACTGCATTCATCTGATAAAGACGGTATTCCTTGATTCGAATCTCCGCCAAATCGGAAGCCTCTGGTTGCGTGTTGTATCTACCCATAAACCCGAGGCAAAGACATATCAAGAAAACCTCTCGGATTTCTTCATCTTTGCCGTCGAGATCAGCCAAACGCTCAAAAAACTCCACACCAGCAAGCACTGTTCTGAAATACAAGCGCTGCAACAGAAAGTCCTGCCATGAATTAGAACCATCCCACTGATGCATTAATGAGATTCGTTCATCAATCCAAGCAAGGACCGGAAACAAGCCCTCGTTAAACTCATCGATTGAGATGCCTGCATTAATAGCCTCTGATCTAGCCTCAGCAATCATATGATTCAGACGATCTGATAGGTCGTTGGCTGTCCCAGAGGGTTGTTCAGCAAACCGCTGAGTTTCGCTGATCAGATGGATCAGAATGTCTAACAAGCGTAACTCGGTTCCTGAACGATTCTGCTGCGCCACCTGGTAGTTCTTGACCTCGAAAACTGGATCGATCCGGTTAGACGATCCATAGCCCCAGCTAGGGAAAAGTTTGGCGCGCAAAGGCGCGAGCCAAAGCGAAATCCAATCGCTTGGTTTCCGATTGCGACTTTTACGAAAGGATATCCTAGCCACTATTTATCCTCGAAGGACCACAATCTCGGCACGTAGATCATTTGGAGCGTCGGGCCAGAAAAGACCGACATGTCCTGATTGCTCAACAGCATCCCACGCATCACTCATTTGCTCGATTCTGTAATAACGGGAATCCGGCCTGCGCGGGAGTCCCTGAGGCGGATTTGCAATTTCAATTAAATCGGCCCCGGGCAACGCATGGTCAATGATAGTGGGCAGCGCATCAACACTCGCCAAACGCGCCATCTTCGAAAAACTATCAACACCCTTTGCTACTGGCAAGTTGGTGTGAGTAACGAGGTAAAAACGGTTACGGCGGGCAAAATATTCTGCAGGAATTTGGCCTACACGATAAAGACCCTGAGGTTCCAGAACGACAAGGAAAGCCGGGCCGATCGTGATTTCGTTAAGCAATGCATTAATCAGCTGACGCGCACTTAGAAAACACTCACCCAGCTTTTCATGATCATAAGACAAAACGCCCTCATCTCTGCCGTCACGCTTACCCAGAAAATCATAACGATCGGAGAAACTGCTCAACTCGCCGATGATTGATCGCAATAGGCCATAGACCTGCCAAGGGTGAACCGTTGGCGTCTCTGCGAGATGCAATACTGCAGGTACGTATCTGTTAAGAGACTGAACCGCTTGCAACAGCACCAGATAATCAGGATCAAGATCCATACGTTGTGCCTCACGTGGCACCTTATATTCTTGAAGCTGACGCAAACGACCAACCATGTCATCCCGGATATCTTTAAGAATATCCACCAATCTGCCATCTCCCTGCATTGCGTAGCAAGGGGGAATGTAGCGAGGCACCAATCTAATCGCCGCATTATCTCGGGATAGCTGTGCCACCTGAATCAACTCATAATCATCTAGAGAGGCCAGTTCCTGACCAAAGAATACACGCACCACCTGCACAACCGAGGGAATAGAAGCCGCTGGCCCATTGGCGTACAGATCGGCTACCTCTTCGGGATCTGTGACTGAAGCCAACCTAGTTGGCACGTCACCCGCATTGAGTAGTGAATCCACCTCGGTCACATTACCTGTAACTGACGATAGTTTACGTATACCTAGATAAACATCTAATGGCTTATCCATATCGAGCCAGATGTTTTCAAATGATCGAGGCTGAATGACTGTATTACCCGGGAAATCAACATAGGTTCTATCACGCAAAACGAGCCTTGCTAACCGAACTTCAATCATTCGGGCATCAAGCGCCTCCTCCGAAATCTCTAGCGAGGACACACCCCAGAAATAAGGGGTGGCAGTTTGGTACAGCGGTGTGCGCAAATAATCCTGATGTTGCTCCAGCAACTGAAAGTGTTGGGGCTGAAGGAAAAGGCCTTGATGCCAGTAAATGCTTTGCTTTGTGCTCATCATCAGCCTCTTAATTGGTCAGCTTCATCGCAGCTTGAGAAGACTCTTGGGTCATCTTAATCTCTTCTGGCGTAAGTTTAATTTCTGGATTCTTTAGATCGATGGGGACATTTTCAACAACCTTTTGTTTCTCCGCATCGTAGGTCAGCATTTCAGCATTAACGATCTGTTCTGACCCCAAGTAAAGCCTTGTCGCCAGAACCGCAGGAGAAGCTATATACGTTGTGGAAACCATACCTTCGGTTTTAATATTCAGCGGTATATGAAACAACCTGCCTACCCCAGCACCACTACCCTGATAATAGCCTGCGGCCATACCAACAAAACGTGCGTCTTGCACCCGGTCCATGATGATCGTAGTCCGTTTTCCAGGGCTAACGATGTAGCGATCCAGCTGCAAAACCCCGTCCCCACCATTTCCAGTTTCTAGCGAACGGGTTAACTGGGTTGAATTAGCCAGCATCTTCACAAACGGCTTACTATCAGCGAGCTGATAGACCCCCAGCACCAGTGTGTGGGATTCATTCGCATAAAAGTTCAAATCATTGCCAGCGACCAGCTCAACCATCAGACCATTTTTTTGGTAATCCCAGCTGACCTCAGCTTTTGCCTCTTTCTGTGTATTTCCGCCCATTGCAGAATTGACTGATGAACACCCAACGAGTAGGGTGTTCATCAGCAGCAGAATTGAGACAATGTATTTTCGTTGAACCAAGAAACGTCACCGGCAAGAAGTTCAATGTTTATAAAAAGTTATCGGCCTATCTTGAAGCATGGTCACCACAAGTTCTATCCGTAGATTCTACATCTACGCGACCCTTCTGATACCGTATTCGGCACATGCTGCGCAGCCAATGCAAGAATTCGTCGGATTTCAGCCAACAACTCACAATCGACTTACCGTGCCGGTGAAATCGGTCACTTTTGAAACGGTTGCAACACCCGATGATGACCCGGTTTGTAGCCAGACTATCGTCAGCGAACGTCAACTCGCGCAGCGTCAGGAGGATGCAAAACCCTGGCTCATAAAATATTGGCAGCCCATACTGGGCGGCGTTTTAGGTGCGGTGATAGGCACCCAAATGGGGAAGTATTACGGTAGCACCAACAACAAGTGGAAAACACCAACGATTATTGGTGGCGTAGCATTGGGCGCACTCCTTGGGCCTGGCTTTGCACTTGGCGCTTACGGTCTAGGTGCCTTAAGCGAGCATTATTGGCCCACCAAACTACCCCTAGAGATAGCGCTTTCTCTGGTTGGCGGCATTCTAGGGAAAATGGTCTGGAAGGCGCTGATGCCTGCCGACCCCCCAGAGGACTTACTGAAAACACCGGCGCCGGGTGAATATCTGGCAGAACAACGCTTTTACCTTGAAACCACCTGTTTTCCATCCCAGCGCTTCTTGTACGATCAAGGAAAGTACCAAGTATCGTATGTATTTAACGACACGATCAGAACCATAGAAACGGATTACGATCCAGGTAGCTTTATTGAAATAGATGAGGCCGGAAACCCCGCCCCCCCGTTTTCAGATGCTCCCACACAACTGGAGCAATGACGAGATCTACTTGAAAATGACTTTGCTTTGACTTGGGACTAGAACTGCGCCGTTTGTATTACCTTTGTTCGCCTTAATCGAGTCAAAAACTCGAACGGCTGGCTTCCCTTGAATCTTCACTTTCTTACTCGACGAAACAAATTCCACACGTTGCATAAACGAACTCGAAACCACCCCGCCACTAACGCCAGCGTTGTCACCGTTAGACATTGAAATTTTGGAGTTTTTCATCAGGGGCGCCGCACCGCAAACTTTGACCTTTGTGGACTTGGGCTTCCCCATCATCGTTTGTGCCGTATTCGGGTAAGGAATTGGGATAGGTCCAGCTGGTGTCGGTGTCTTACAAACATCAGGGAAGGCCATTGTTGAGCCTTTAGCGACAGTCGTTGCAAACATACATCCCCCTCAGCCTAAATCAATCGATTCACCGTCAATACGCACTTGCCCCTCCGCCTTTAGCGAAGCCTGCTTCGACTGAAGTTGGTAAGCCCCCTCTGCCCGCACACGCACTCGGCCAGCCCGTGTTTCGTCAAGCTTTTCCGTCCAACGATAAGACTCAACGGTTCTTTGAAAAAAGCGGCTAAGTGAAAGTTGATAATGTTTTGCCGTAAGTATCGCCCGCCCAACCTGTGTTTCAACACGCTCAAACCAGTTATCCAGGCATTTAACCCGTATCTCAGCCATTAAAGCACTCACGTTAATCCTCGCGCTTGAGAAACGCAGCGATTCTTTACCGTTAACATCTACCGAGCGGGCATTAATGGCCAAAGCACCGTTGTTTGCATCAAGTGAACCGCCACCAGGCATCATCAGGCTGCCTGAAGCACTATCAACCTTAGTGAGCACAGAAAGAATATAGGTGCCCGATTCGGTGTAATTGGTCGACACAAGCACAAGATCACCCACCTCTGGTGCTAACAAGCAACTCGCCGCGCATCGTGCCGTCTGAACGGCATGAATCCCCTCAATAAAGCAAGCGGGTCCGGACTTTCCTGTAATAACTGCCTGCATTAAAACAACAGACGTGCTCTCTATTTTTGGATGTGCATGAATAACCTGCATGATCAAACTCCTTTAGTGATCAGACCAATGTTCTGCTTTAAACAACTGCGGATCGGTTTCTATCTCGCCCATACATTTCTTAGAATGCGAGCGCCACTTTTCATCTTTAACACCATGCATATTCGGTGTATTCAATACACAGCCATCCCAGACGGCTTCGTCTAGCTGTGCGTTCGTAAAGTTACAGTAAGTCAAATTTCCATTGATCCAGGCCGACTCAGCGCCCACGGCCTTCGTGAAATCACATTCTGATAAATGACACGCTTCAAAACTAGCCTGTCTTATCTTGGTATTGGAGAAAAGCGAAAGGCTAATCCTACTTCCTAAGAAATTGGCAGCATCAAGCGTTGCTCTGTCAAACGAAATGCCTTTACCCTCAACCCCACGAAAATCAGCATGCATCAGCGAAGCGCCGTCAAATTGAGCTTGCGTCACCTTAGCCTGTGAAAGTCGTGCCCGATCCAGCTTGGCGTCAAAAAACACCGTTAGCATCAGGTTACAGCCCGAGAAATCAACGCCTTCCATCAACGCCTCTGCCAAGTGAGCACTCTGAAGGTTAACCGATTTCATGAGTGCAGAGCGAAGATTAGCCCTCGCCGCACTCCAATTGCTCAAATCCGCGCCAGAAAAGTTTGTTTGCTCAAAGAAACAATCCACACAAGATGATTGTTCAAAACAAATGCCTGACAGATCGGCAAAGTCGAAGCGGCACCCATCAAATATAGCCTCGCACCACTGTGCGTTCGTAAAATTGCTGCCCGAGAAATCGGTCGCAGTAACGCCGACTCGATCACCTTTAGATTGCGACAGATTCGCTTTGACAATCGTGCAATGACTGAATGAACAACCCTCAAGATTTGCTTCAGACAAATCCGCACCAGAAAGATCGCAACAATCAAATACCGCCCCAGACAGATTTGCGCCTGAAAGTTTGGCATCACGCAGAGAAACATTGTCAAAAACCAGCCCAGACAAATCCGCACCAACCAATTCAGATGCATCCATCTGAAGGTTTTCTAAAACGCCATCTTCCGGCACCGTAAACATTGTTTCAACCATACTGACTGGCGCTACTCGCGAATTTTAAGGATGGTTCGCTCAATATTCGAACCCTCAAAAGAGGCGCCTTCATGTTTCGTACCCTTAAAATCCGCGGCGAAGTAGTTGCCGTTTTGCAAGCGCGTCGCATTAAGATTGGCATCGCAGAATGAGGCCTCGAACATATCGCTACCACTCAGATCAGAGCGCTCGAGATCAACCTTATCAAAAACGGCGCCACGTGCAATGACATTAATCATGGAAACACTGAGCATGCGTGCACCAGTCATATCGGCACCATCCATTTGCACCTCGTTTAAGTTAGCCTGATTGAGCGTTGGCGCATCCCAACTCACTTCATTGAGAATAGCTTTTCGGAAGTTCGATCGAGAAAATGTCGTCTTGATATCGGCCTGACTATCCTGAAGCATGCTTTCGCTAAAATTACAGTCCGATGCATCCGCACCAGAGAAATCTGCACGAAGGCAATTCGCTCGAGACAAATCCGACCCCTTCAAACTAGCCCCTACAAGGCTAATATGTGTAAGCCTTGCTTCTACCAGTTTGGCATTAGTCAGGTTCACGTCACTCCATTCAGCCTTATCCGCTACGATCCGGTCGGCCGAAATACCAGCAAAATTAGCCTCAGAACATAAAGCACCACTCAAAATCGCCTGGCTCAAGTCAGCGCCAGAGAACATGGCGCCTGTAAAGTCCCCATCCCTCAGATTTGCTTTCTGGAGCTGGGCTTCATTAAATTCGCTACCCGAGGCGCTCACTCGACGGAAACTTGATTCAGCGAGGTTCGCCCGATTGAAAATGACCTCGCTTAACAAGGCATCATCAAAACGCGCCCCCGTTAAAAGGGCATCGGTAAAGTCGGTTTTAGTGAGCACTGCCCCTGAAAAATCCGCACGCGACAGATTCAACCCAGACAAATCAAGTCGTTCAAGCTCATGGCCTCGGAATGATTTTCCCGCGGCATGATGGGCAACGACCCACTCTCGGTCGTAAATCGGATCCGCTTCTACGGACTCCTCTTGTTCAGCCTCTTCAGCAACAGCTCTTTCCTGTTCTTCTTTTTCAAACTGCTCACGAGCTGCAACCATTTCCGGGGCGTTTGGATCGGGATTCAGCATCTTCTGCTCTAAATCAAAAAGCTGTTGTATTGAATCTTCGAGCCCATTAAGCAGTCCAGCGAGCCCTCCGGGTGTTTTCTCAAGCATTTGTATAGCCCCTTCAGCCCCAGGGCTCTCTTGAAGCATCTTGATCAAATCTTGCTCAGTCGTGCCTGTTTTCTTGAAGGATTCTAAAGTTTCTTCATTGGCTTTCTTGATCATCTTCTTCAAATCAAGCAAAGAGCCCTGTGATTTGGCTTCCGTCTTATTCATAAATTTCTCCAAGTCCTCTGGCGTCACTTCCGCCTTTTTCATCTCTGGTTTTGACCAAGCATTCATGGCGTCATCGAATTTCGCCATTTTTTCTGAATTATTCGCTTGCGCTCTAGGTGGTTGCTTCTCGGAAGGTTCAGCTTTGGGCGGCTGCTCTTCGCCCGCATCATCATCCCCTTCTGCGAACAGATCGCTCTCGTCTTCTTTCGGAATCGCCTCTGAAAGATAGCGTGCGTAACAGTCATCTAACGATGCAGGCAACTGGTCCAGTTGTTCCAGCATGCAAAAGACAGCTCCAACATCGCTACCATCACGATCGGCAACTTCTAGCTGCCCACGAAACGCCAAACACCCCTTCATCTGATCCGGGAAGAGCCACAAAGTATCTGCGTTGGCTTTTATTTCTTTAAAAACCAATGCACCATCAATACGTTGTTCAACGAAGATTCTTGCACGAACACCCGGCAATTGAGATTCAATAACAGCGTGTTCGGGGTGCATATTGGTGATGCGAATCGGCTCATCACCTTTAAAGTAACCATCAAGCTGCTGGTCTGCTGGCGCAGTCTGATAGTAAAGCGGGTTTGAATCCAAGGGGAGCTCAGGCCAACGGGTTTTCAGCCATTGGTCATCGAACTTACCAAGGTATTTAGTACGCTGAGGCGCTTCTGGTGGTAACGCCCAAAAGCCGGCGGGCTCTAAGACATCTCCTCGGGACAGCATCACTTGGTTTGGATAAGTCACGTTGGGAACGGGCCAATAAGTTTCACCGTCAGGCCTGCTTAGTTCTTCAGCACCAACGCCTAGCGGGTTTTGAGCAAATGGTGAGCCGCCATAAGCTTGCATCGGGGTTAACGGCATAGAACTAAAAAGTTCAGGATCGGAAACTACCCCGAACCCGTTGATAGTCCTATTACCGAAAACAACCAATTCTTTTTTTAGTTTGCCAACATTCAATGACACTGATGTATATTCAGCTTTATTAACGGATCGCGTAAAACACCTACCGTAATTTAGTACCTCTGCATTTTTTTTGCACCAGCCTTCGTCTAGCAATGAAAAATTTTGATAGGGCTCAATTAATTCCCAAATGCTTGTTTCATTTGTATTATCTGCCAAAAAATTATTATTCCTAAACGGAAATGTGAACAGTGCGGTCAGGTGTAGAGTGTAAGATTTACCATTAACGATACCTTCCCTATGTAATACTTCGAGTGGCTGTGAAAAAAATATTTTCATTTCAGCTATTTCAAAACAACTAAATTCCCATTTACTTTTACGCCAGCTTTGGAAACATTCAACTCACTCCCATGCGATATGATAATTGAGCTATTCATAATATGCACCGAGCCTTTACCCTTCTTTTTCATAAAAACCGAATTCTTTTCAATAGCCATTTCAGCATCCCTATTTTTTAATGAAAGCTCGGAATCTTTCATGAACAAGCCAGTATCTTTTCCACCAATGGAAATGTTTCCCTCTAATCGCTCGTTATCAAGAACCAATTCAACCTTATTATTTATATCTTTCTCTCTAGTCCTCAGCACTATTTTTCTTGCCTGACACTCAACATTAGCCTTCGGGTCACCATCTGCCTTTATAAGTACCTTCGGCGCATCTAAGCTCCCAGCCTTGGAATTAACCTTTTTTTTCTGGTCTTTATTGGCTTGGATTTCAATCGTTTTACTAAAAACAGTTGATTTATTTGGTGACGCTTCAAAATAAGACTCTGGGGGTTCTTTAAAGGCTACAAATTGGTCACTTTCTTTCTTGTAAAAATTAGCGCCTAGTTCTATTGTCAAATTTTCGCCAAGTTTTGGCTTTCTTGCACCCATTTTAATAGTTGGACCAAGCTCAATACCAGTTAATACAGCTGCACTTCTGTGTCTACTGCCTAAGAAAGCGCCCGCCTCATCTCTAAGTTGCAGTATTGCATTAGGCAATACTGCCTTTTTGAGCATATCACGACTCAGCACCACATTTATTGCAGCAACCAATTGAGAAAATGTAGCAAATAATTGTGTAGTGAATGGAATCCATGATGTTCTTAGTTGGCTTGTATGGTCGAATCCTATTTGTTTATTTGCCGCTGGGTTGACTGTAAGCGCATTAGCAAGGTTAAGTATTGGTAACAATACATTAATAGTTGCAATCACAGTAATCATGTTGCTAACAATATTTGTATAGGTAGTATATGCAAGCCCACCCAACTCACCATAACCGGCTGATGCCTGAAAATGATCTTTCGCCATGGTTAATTTTTTAACCAAGATATCCGTAGATCCATCTTTACTTATAATGAGTTTGTGCTCTTTTACATCGGAAAAATCATATTTTGCTTGAAAACCTTTTGCAGGCCACCATTTGTTTTTTGGGTTTTCCCACTTACCTGAAGCGATACTTATCTTAAGGTCAGACCCAATGCTCATATCAGTTTTCGCACCAAACGTGAACTTATTGTCCATCCCAATCAGTGCAGAACTTTTATTACCAGCCATCATTTCATACTTTGATCCCCCCAAAATTTCACATTTTGCCCCATAGCTTACTTCGCCGAAACCTGAAATGCTAGGTTTAGCTTTAGGCGCCGGAACTCCGCCCCATGATGGTGGTGGAACTACAGGTTCTTTTATTGGGTCTGTCATCGTTTGCCTCTAATAGTATTTATAAAATTTCTGGTATCTCTGGCAGTTCAGGTATTTCTGGTATTTCCTCAGGGGGTTCAGGTTCTGCACCCATTGCCCCAATCACTAAAATCGTTCCACCTTGAGGTGAAAACATTTGAATCGCTTCATTGCCTTCTTTATCCTGCATAGTTAAACGATTCAGGCCAGGCGTTGCAATCCCTCCCGCTGTTGCCTTGTTATCAGTCACCACATTTGGCGATTCCGAATTGGTCATTGCACCAACAATAACGGGTTGATCTGGGTCGCCACCCATGAAGGCAAGAATGACTTCTGTGCCCTTATGCAACGGAAAATGCATCCCGTTGTTGGCACCCGCATAGGGCGATGCCATTCGAATCCAACTTGAGCCTTTGTTAGGCCATTTGTCAGACAGGTCATACATTAGCGCTACCTTATATTGGCCGTGTGCATCTACTTGCGCATACTGTCCGCTGCCTTCATCGTCAATTAATGCAGTGAGCAAACCTGGCACGGATGGTCGTTTTGTGAGAGATGCAGCTCTGAACTGTGTGCTGGTGCCAATTGCTTCAAACTCGCATTCGTAAACGGTGCCACTGTGATGCTCTGTGTAGGGTGTTGCTGCACCTGCCAGTAACACACCCGCTTGCGAACCACGATGTTTCACTGCGGTGATCATGTAGGTACCATTTAGACCGAAGCGGAAGTGATTACTGATTGCCGCCATATGGCCGGCACGCAAACCGACTGCTGTGGCTTTGCCTTTGTAGGTTTTTTGTCGGCACTTAAGTTCTTCGGCCCTAACCATGGCCAGATGACCGGCTTCCCCGGTATCTCGAAGGTTTTCACCATAAAACATGACATCGCCGTGCCCATTCATCATGTCTACAAAGCTATCTGATTTGAGCCCATCCGCTAAATCAGCTTTACGATAGTTGTAGTCTTGAACAATAACCTTTTG
>JACCDW011526239.1_pt1 | contig 23312 bp, 5 predicted proteins | sample 7449781 | NCBI WGS metagenome assembly JACCDW01 (sample SAMN15323449, study PRJNA562643) | freshwater metagenome | isolation source: river surface water | place: USA:Blue River Watershed | collected 2017-08-18
AAATGCTGGTGTATTCAATCCGCCTAATGCCACAGATTCCGATGCCGGAATACAACTTAAATCTGTTACAGCGCCTGGTTGGCTGGTACCTGCGATATCAAAATTGATTTTTTTATTGGTGGCTGTAACACGGATGGTAGGCGTTGCTCCATCTATCAGCATCTTAAACTGACTGCCAACATTGACTCCAGCGTCAGCTACATTAAGATTGGTCAGTAATCCCACAGTGCTTAGATTAGATTGTGATACTGTCGGATTGATAAATGTGCCCGTAAGTGTCTCGGCATTGGCCGGTACAGTAACATTTGCTGTGCCGTCAAATAGCACACCATTGATAGTTCTAGCTGTGACTAATCTTGTTGCCGAAGCTGCATTACCACTTAGTGTTGGTCCGATAAATTCGTTAGCGATTACCCTATTAAACGTGCTGGTACCTGAAGCAGCCGTGACATTACCTGTTACTGATCCTACTAGGTCTGCAGTGATTGTGCCTGCGGCAAATCCACCCGAACTGTTTCTTACAACTACTTTGCCGATGATGTTAGCTGAGCTAGCGTCTACAGCCCAGGTTATTTCACTAGATCCATCAAAATCTAATCCTGTTAGATAATCGCCTCTGACCAACTTGTTAGTGGTACTAGACTTAACTGTGATATTAGATCCACCATTAAATAATACACCATTGATGGTTCTTGGAGTTTCTAGGAATGTTGCACTTGTAGCGTTTCCAGCTAGGCTTCCTTTGAATTTTCTTAGACTAGATAGCGTTATTCCTGTTTCAAGATCTAAAAATCCTTCCACCGCATTTGATGTTGCGATAGTAAATGCTATCGAAGAACAGATAGCAATCACAGTACCATTTACTGTTATTAAAATTACCGGTCTAGTAGTACCTGTGGTATCTAATAGAGTGGTACTTCTAGCTCGTGTGGTACCAAATCCTGCCACGGCCTCTGGACCAATGAATGTCCAACCTGCTGCGGTCCATACGTGCAGTGTGTTGTCTGTGGTTCTTAACCATAATTGTCCTACCGATGGACCTTCTGGGGGTGTTATAGATAAAACTGCTGCTCCAACTATGGCCCATTTTGCACCGTCATAAACGTGTAATAGACTGGTTGTAGAATTAAACCATGTCTGCCCTTTCAATGGCCTTGCTGGAGGTGCTGTGTTAGAAAAATTTTCTAATAAGAAAACAAAATTTTCATTTTGTGTTTCACCGTATCCAACATAATTTCTACCGACTAATCCTAGACTGGTAGAGGTGTCAATGGTTCCATCTTCTAAAACTACTAGTTCTGTACCATTAAATTTGTTTATCGTGTATGCCATTTATTCGCCCCTGGTCTTAGAATGTTGCACTGTCTGAAATATGTGTCCATACGCCTACTTGTATCTGGAATGTCTTAATAAATCTCAATAGAGATATTGGTGCAGCTGGAACCGTAGCGATACCGATTGCAACATTAGTCACTGCTGGTGCAGTTCCTGTTGGTGTAGTGAATGTTGCTGTACTTTGACTTACCAGAGGATTAATATCTAGTGTTGTTGTAGAATTGTTAGCAATACTACATAAAATCTTACAATATGTTTGATCTCTGTATTCTGGTCCCGGTGGCGCCATTACATTTAATATATTGTTAATAATATAAATGTTGGTCTGGCCATCACTTAGATCCATGCTGAGTAATATTGTGCGTGTTTCTAACACATTGTCTACATATTCTTTTGTAGCAGCGTCCTGGGCAGTTGTAGGATCTGCTAAGCCTGTAATCTTAGGCGAACCAATCAGAGCCACATTACCAGTGCCATCTGGTTCTAATTCAATATCAAAGTTACTGGATATAGTAGAAATTCTATGATTCTGTAGGCGCATCTGCGTAACTGGCGGTGCACCCGGACCAATATTTACTGTGTTTTGTGTACCGAATGCTGTTACACCAGGGATCGCTGTGATTCCGGGACCTAGGCTGGTTCCTGATAATACTGTGATGCCATTGATTTTAAATTCTTTGCCTGAAGCTAGATTGATGTGTTCTGAGCTGTTCCAGGCTGTACTGGCCGAGGTCCAGATTAATGTATGATCTGTACTACCTTTTAGAGTTATACCGCCGCCGTCTGCTAATGCATCTGAAGGCGATGGCACACTAGCTAATTCAATATTTTTATCTTCAACTGTCAATGTAGAAGTATTAATAGTAGTAGTTGTACCCTGTACAGTTAGATCTCCAGCGATTGTTAAACTTCCACCAATATTAACTTGACTGGTATTCTGTCCTGCATACAGATCAATAGTTCTACTAGCAGATTGTATCGATATCGCATCTTCTTGATTAATACCTTTACGAACATTAAAAATTAAATTTTTATCTGTAGCAGTATTCTGTAGAAAAACATTACCAGTGTTTACGTTAAAGGCTCCTTGACCCGCTGATCCTATTACTAGTCCAAGATCTGCTGTGAGCTGTAATTGTCCGTTGATTGAATTTGAAGTATCTTTTCTTACGTAAGTGGCTGCCGTAACACCGCCTAATGATTCTGAATTAGTACAGGTTACAGCAAATTTTAATCCTGCGAGATTACCAGCGTTGAAGCCGGGAATAATGCTACCTGTAAATCCTGAGATTGCTACTTTAGGAGTAAAAGAATCTTTAGCAAATATACCCAACAATATTCCGTTGTTGTAAAGATAAGTAACGACTCGAGTTTGATTTAGTGTATCTAGTATACTGGCTACCTTTAGACCACTAATTCCTTGGCTGGCAGAATATGCTGGTCCTAAAAGTATCGCTGTTGTCCCGTCAAAGAAATATAGTTGTCTATCAACATCGTTGAACCATAGATCTCCGACTCCTAGTGATGTAGGCTGAGTGTTGGCAATAGTCGCAGAACTTACCGGTAAAAATTGTGTACCACTATATACTTTTAATTTTAATTCAGAAACGTCAAACCATATCTGACCGCGTATCGGATGTGTGGGTCTCGTTGTGCTGGCAAAATTTTCCAACAGCTTGATAAAATTCTCATTTAAAGCCTCACCGAATCCGCTGTAGTTTTTTCCGATAAGTGTTAGGTCTGTGGATAATGTATCAATCTGCCCGTCTGCGACTGTTGCTACAACTGTTCCATCTGTTTTGTTTATTTGATATGCCATTTATTTTTCTCTAATTAAAATGTCGGTGGACCTGATCTAATAATATAATTAATTGTTAGATATGGATTCATAATACCTATTGCTGTTCCTAGCGCAAAAGAAGGATCTGGTTTCTTTATAGGACCCGATGTGTTTAGATATTGTGTCTGGCCCGATGCAGTTGGTCCTAGACCGGTTGTAGCCGGAGGATTAATTGCTGTGTCAACTCTAACAACAGAATACTGTACTCCAGAATTTTGCAATGAATGTTCGTGATCAGGAAGGTTGCTTAATGTCAGCGCCACAGAACTAGATCCTGCACCTTCGCCTAGAATATCTGCTTTGGTATCTGGGACTCGATCTATGTTACCACCACCGCCGTCGATGTAACCACCGAGTGCGTTAGGAACAGTTCCCCCATTGTCCATATTATCTTTACCTAGTGCGAACCTACCACGTAGATCAGGTAATCTAAAAGTATTGACTCCGTTAAGAGTTGCTGCACCGTTATACAATGTACCTATAGCATCAAACAAATCTGGAAATTTTGATTTTTCAACTTCGGAGCCGTCACAGAATAGATATCCGTATGGAGCACTAGCACCAGCATACGGCATGATTGCTCCCATAGGCACCCCGAGATCGCCAACGAATGTATTTCTAGTTTGTTTTATCAATCCTAAAGATGCGGTAGCTTCTTCCGAAGCTCTATAGGTTAACACATAATCATTTTTATTAGAAACATTTGGAAATGGTTCTGATTTACTTTTAATAATGTTGGCAGTTAAACTGGTTGTGAATACCTTGGTATAACTACCTACCTGACCATCAAATGCTACTGTGGGTGAAGAAACATCACCTGCTAGTTGAAATGTTGTAACATTTTTTAGGTTCGTAGCTGTGTTAGCATTGCCGTTAATATTACCATTAAGAACTCCTTCGATTTCATCTGCAATAACAGTCTTAGCTCTTACAGTTTTCCATCTTCTTAAACTAGTTCCACTATCATATGTGTCTGTAGATTTAGGTTGTATGTTATTTGTCTGTGTAACTCCTGTGACATCTAAACCTGTACCTACAATTAAATTTTTAGTAATACTTACACCACCGGCAGTTCTCAACGAACCATTACTAAAATTAGTACTTTCTGTGGTATTAGAAATTATTAATGCACCATTGGTTAAAATATTTCCATCAACATCGAGTGCTTCTGCAGGGCTGGATTTGTTAATACCTACTTTGTTATCTAATATTCTTAAAATAGTACTAGCAACACCGTTTCTGTTGACCTGTAAATCCAGTGAACTACCAGCTGCACTGTTGTAAATCTTTGCAGCAGTTGATGATGTAGATACTGTAAATGTTCCATCAATACCTACAGTGACTCCAGAATTGTTTCTTATATTCAACCCATATTCTGTGGTATTAACTGTATCGGTTCTTAGAAATTTTGATGAAGCTACTTGTGTAGTACCGATGTTCAATGCATCAGCACTTTGTGCAGTACCGTAATATTTAGGCAACAATCCACCTACAAATTGTGCGATTTCTGGTGCGGAGACCGGAACATTAATATTCATACCTGCACGTATTACTGCATACCCAGAGATAGTATTCTTAGGAGTAAAACTGTCTTTGCTGAAAATAACTACCGGAATATCTGCAATATAAAATGTTAATATTGATCTAGTGGTGTTGTCAGAATCTGCTATTTGTTCAATGGCTGGTCCGTAACGTAATCCATCGATGGAACTTTCCGAAGGTCCTACTAGAATCCAACGTGTGCCTGAATATATACGTAGCTGTTGATTTGTGGTATCTACCCACAATTCACCAACCTTTGAAGTTTCTACGCTAGGTGCAGATGCACTTTTCTGTATGTTTGATGCTGATTTCCAATTGGTATTGTCCCATATCATCAAGATACCGTTTTCACTGTCGTACCATAATTGACCTTCTGTTGGATTTACTGGTGCTGTGGCGCTGGCGAAATTTTCTAGCAGATGTAGAAAGTTTTCTGCAATAATCTGTCCATATCCGGTGACATTTCTACCTGGAAACACTAAACTGGTATCTGTGCTAGAGGTATTATCATATACCGTTATAGGAGTCTTGTTGTTGCTGTCTGTAAAATTAACAATATATGGCATCTATTATACCTCTGTGAAACCAGTTAAGCTCTGTACACGGATCGTATAATCGATCTGTAACAGTCTGTTCAAACTTTTTTGTACTGGATGAAATACCACATGTGTCAGCAGTTTGCCATCACCGTTGGGATTGTAACTCTTAAGACCAAGTTCATCAAACACAAAATTTCCGCTTAGATCCACGGAGTTATCAAATGCTTCTTGATCAGTAGGCTCACCATAATCTAGTAAACAGCTGACTATAATGTCACTGTAGGTCGCTCCACTGATATGTCGAACTTCCATTTTGTTTCTTACTGGATCTGTGTTATTTGGTTGATTTTCGTCAACAATTTTAGCATATGTTTGATTATATAAACTAGAATTTACTCCGACTGTGTTAGGAGTAAGATATGAAATTAATCCTGTTGGATCTACAACTGTACCACCGGTTCCAAAGGCCATTTCATAAATGGTACCTTGTCCTTGGTTACTTAAACTGTTTACCATGGCTACAGACATATTTTCGTAATGTATAGCATTACGCTTATCAATAAAAACTTCTCCGCTTTCCGGATCAAAAATCTTTATGTGTCCTTCAAAATGAACACCACCTGTTTCGTCTGGGCGTTTTTTTATCTGTTGATCTTTTTGGTCTTTGTTTTCTGGCATATTAGTCTCTTGTGATTCCATAGTTGTATTTATTCGGGCAATTTAGTAGTACGTTTAGCAATGAATTCTGCCATAGGTGTGGCATTTTCTAGCAATGATTCTCCTGCGCTGGCTGTGGTTTCACCACGATCGTACCATACTTTGCCAGTCCTTCTTATCACAGATATTCTAGTTCCTGCTGGAATCGCTGTGGTTAATCTTATGTAATTTGCAACACCGTCTACTGCAAATTCAGCTTCTAGCTGCGTATCTGCTGCGGGGCTGCTGGCTCCTAATTTTTCATCGTATACAGCGAGTGGATCTTTGCGTAATCTTTTACCCGCAGCAAAAACTTCTACTTGATCGCAGGCGCTGTGCGTGGTCGGAATAGTTGATCGATACCATGCAGTTCTAGTACCTTTAGCTGGTACAAAATCCAACGGTCCTATTAACAAGCTACTACCGTCTGACACAAAGTCTTGACGATCTTGTGTTTCATTATAAGGTACAGTTTCTTGTGGACCGACATCTGCTATAACACTGCCTGTAGTATGTAATACCGGTATTGCAGTGCCAAAACTTCCTCTACGCAATTTTGACAATACATTGCCCACTTTGCTGTTGTATTCAATACGTTCACCATTAACAGTAATCACGCCCGGAATGTTTCTCGAAACGATAGGTTCTCCTAATAAACTGCCGTCGTTAACTGTAATTTCTTGATCGTAGTAATTTAGATCTTTAGCTAATTCTATAGCACCGATAGAATATCGTTTGAAATGATAGATATTCAACATGTCTTTGTGTATTTCAAATGCGCTAGGCAATCGATAAATGTCTGAACCAAATGTCACAACTTTAATTAAATCTGCGGAAGTAGAATTAGCTGTGAGATACAGTACACTTCTTGGTAGTGATACATAATAATCTTGGTCTTTGGTTAATCTCACACCATTTTTGTAAACCCATACATAGCTAGCAGCCAGTGGTGTTTGTGGTAGATAATAGTTAACTTTGCCGCCGGTATATTCGTCTGAAACTATACCCATCGACGGATATTCACTGAACCATGTTACATTTATGATATCATCGTAGACCATAGTAACATCGGCGTCAATTACTAGATTGTTATCTACTATAGCGTATTGAGATCTAAAATCGTTTTCAATCTTAATGATATCGCCTTCGGTGAGTATTCTAGAATCGACGGCTACCGTTTTAGTAGTACCATTATAGGTATAATCCTGAATCACTGTTTTTAATTCACCATTAACGAATACCTTGATATTCTGCGATAGAATAGCACCAGCTGGTTCTTCGGGATCAACTCCTAATACAATGTTTGCATTAATTCCGTCATAAGTGCTGTATACGGTATCTACACCTCTAAGTGCTGTTCCATTTAGTTCTACTATCATAGAGGACACAGCTGATGCTCGAGATAGATTTACAAATGTATCTAAATCAAAACTTCGTGTGCTGCCTTCAAACTGTAGAGATTGTCTATTAACACGAACTATCGGAAGCCCTGTTGAGTCAATATCTGCCGCTGAACCTATACAGATTATTTTTACAACGTCTCTGAAACTGGGATTAGTACCGAATCTTATCAGCGTTTTTCCTGTAGTAGTGACAACACCGGTACTATCAGTAAAACCTACATCTTGATGTTCTCCGTTTACTGTGACCAATACAGCAGAAGTATCACTGTAGTTTGCACTTGTTAGGAAAAGACTTGTAGTACCGTCAGCAACAAATTCTTGATAATCAAGAAGTGTAACCCCACCTAGACCCACCTCTATTATTTCAATCACTGTCCCAGCAGCTGGTGCTGTTGTGAATTCAATATGTTTGGCGACGAAATCGATAGTATAGTTAATCGTAGAATCTACGCTGTTATATTCTTGTTTGATCTTGTTAACATATACTAACAGTGATCGAGATTCTAAGATTTCTAAATCAATACCATAGATCTTGGTAATTCCATCTGATATTATAGTTTTAGATTGCAGAGGTGCTGCACCGGAACGAGTATTATTAAACACCTTGATACTGACACTATCTAATACCTGACCCGGAACATTTTCCTCTGGTGCTGGTACTTGATCAGGAGAAATAAATTTATCACCGTCGATAGATATTTCTTCTGCTAGTGTTCCACTGGCGATTGCATACATACCGTCTATGGTATTTGGAGCAACTTTAGTCGCTGTAGATCCTGTCGCTGCAAATGTGCCACCACTTAGTTTAGTATCTAAAAGATTATTATCAGTTATGGTCACACTGCCGTCGCTTTCTACAGGACGGAATATCAATATGTCTCCAACATTGGTCTGTATGTAATCTCCAATTTCTACAATGTTTGTAACACCGTCACCAATAAAGGTAGGCATTTGTGCATTAGGATTTACAGATGTTGATGAGTCATCTCCTAATATAAAATAAGGAGAATCTATTCTCACAGCCGCAGGTGCCTGTGTGGATTCAACCAATACTACTGTTGGTGCCGTAGGAGGACCCAGTGTATCAATGTCTCTGGCAATTCCTGTTCCTGCACGTTTTAGATAGATATTAATTTCTTGTCCTGCAGCCGGTATAAATGGTAGTGTCACTGAAGTAGTACTTCCGTCACAGACCACATAATAATCGGCTGCTGCTTCTACACTGTCCCAGTTATCTGTAAACCAAGGTAAAGCATCCCAGCCGCCTGTGACATCAAATGTTGTACCTTGAATTTGTACACCGCCAAAATCTATACCAGTCATTAATTGTGATAATTCTTTGCCTTTCATTCCTGAACTTGGCGCATAGAATTTTTCTATACGATTTACAGCATCCAACAAGGAATCGTTTTTCTCATAGGAGACTTTAATAATGCTGCCTTTTTCAGGCACTGTTACAAATATAATTTTACCTTTTAATAAACTGTAAGTATCTGTAGTAGATGTATATAGATTGATTGTGTATTCATCATTTAAAACTACCTGATTATCTTTAGTAATAGTAATTTTACTTTTATCTCTAGTTGGTGCATAGTTCAAATCAAATACCGCAGTAAATCCTGTCGCAGTAAATGTTTGAGTTTGAGACAGATCAATATAAGTTCCTTGTTTAGACAATCTATCAAATTTTACAGTGATATCAAATGTTCTAGCTTTAGAATCGCCAAGTATTGCAATCGCAGATGCTGGTTTAGTGCTGTTTCCGCCCGCTAATATTATAGTCGGAGTTTGTGTATAACCAGTTCCTTGATCTAATATTTCAAAGCCAGAAACTGCACCATTAGATATAAATGCTCTTGCTTTAGCGCCAGTTCCATTTCCGGAAATCAACACGTTAGGCACTGTGGTATATCCTTCGCCTGCATTAGATACTTCAATGGAAGTTATTCCAAATCCTTGATTATCTAACCACCAACGCCAAGGATATGATTGTATTTCCTCGTTGGAATTAGATATAGGAACTATTTTTCCTTCGGCTGTGGAGAAGGTCGGCGGTAGATCGAAATCTGTTGTGGCCTGATCTAGTGGTTCTATAGTCGAATATCTACTGAGATATTCGCGAACTGTAGTTCTATATGGTTTAACCTCTTGTATATACTCTTGGAAACTTGATAAATTATCGTTTTTATAATTTAATTTCTGTTCAAGAGAACCAACATTATGTGTAGCATTTAAGAAGCTGGTTTTAAATGCCCAATCGATGTATTGTTGTTCAGCAAAGGCATATCTCACAGCAGTAAAGAACAGTGTGTTCCACTCAACGGCATATTCACCGATGTATAATTTATTTTTGATATTATCTAATATGATACGCAATTCTTTGCTGTTATCAATGTCATATAATTTAGTATCAAAAGATGCGGTATTGTCGAAGCCAATTCCTGATTGTTCATTGTTCCATAGAGATGAACTTAATTGGAACGTGCCAGCGCCTCTTCCTACCAATTTATAATTGTCAAAGAAATATGCGTTGGTATCTGCGATTTTTTCAAACACCGCCCAACTGCCGCTGCCATATTCTGTAATTCTAATTAGGTCACCTATCGCTACTGTCACAGAAGGTATTAATGTAAAATATGCGACTTCCTTAACAATTCTACTAGTAGATCCATATCCTTCGGCCCACCAATCCTCAGAATATTGATATTTTGTTGTGTCATAGGCCTGTGTTCTACTTCTATAGAATGTTTTTCTCACATCATCCCACGCATAGATAGACCAGAATCCGTTAGTAGTTTCGTCTGCGTTAACCAACACAGAAAATTGTCTAACCACAGCAGTAGCTGATGTATATTTTCGTCCTTTAGTAATAACTGTTGCAGAAGTTACACGTCCCTGATTATCAATAGATACTCGAGCTGTGGCTCCTGTTCCATCACCTTCGATAACTATAGGAGGAGCTTTTTTGTATCCAAAACCACTATTGACAATGATAATGTTATCAACTTGATTGTCTATGATATTCACTGCTAGTACAGCTTGACGAACTCTGGCTGTACCGATAGTGATCAAATCAACTTGATTGTCTACTGTCTGATCATACAAGTTTAATGCTTCTGTTGGAGCTGCTTCAAAGTCATTCAATGAGTCAAACGGTACAATATCTAAGAACGCTTCTTTCTTTAAAAATGTGTTTATCTTATCGATAGTGATTTTTAATATGCTTCTTCGATCTACGAACATGCCTTGACGAGGTCTAAAGCTAATTCCGTATTTTTGTTTGGCAGGCAATTTAGGATCAGGAATAACATTTCCAACTGCGTCGCTACCTATCAAACTGTCAATCCATTTGGTTTCTAGACTCAATGTTGGTAAACTATCTGCTAGTCCTTCTGTTAATAATTGATATTCATTATGGATTGCATTCAATTGTTTTTTATTTTTTAGATATTGAATGTTTAACAATGCAGTATCTGAAGATAGTATTGATTCAAAATTATATGTTAAAAATTTATCAGAATCGATCAAAGCGATAAATGCAACTCCCGATCCTGCTGGATTTTCGATCGCTGTGGCCACTTCTGAAGCTGCAATTCTTCTGCTTGGTTTATTCGCAGGAATTATTGTTTTATTTTTAACCCAGTAATAGTATAATGTGCTTGTAGCTAATCCGGTATTGGGATTAATTAATTCTTTTACTGTATACACAGTGTTATTAGGATATAGGGGTTGTCCAGAAATTCCTTGAGAGATGCCGTCGTTGGTGTCAGCAAGAGCTGCCCATTCGCTAGGTAATAACAGTGTTTCTACCCATTCATAAACATCGATAGAAGCACCCTCTGCTAGAGAATTCCAATTGCCAGTTCTATAAGCAGCATCTCCTTGCTCATAATAGATCCATTTAGCTGTGGATAGATCCCACCATAATTCTCCAACATATCTTTCAGCCCAGGCTGTTGTTGTATCTACTACCTGCTCGTCAGTGCCAATAGTATAAACTGCTGGATCGTAGATTGTTTTAAATTTAATTTCTTGTTCTGCAATGTTAAGGATTTTTAATTTAGCATTATCGACATAGTCTATGTCTTGTATCTTAACATTTTTAACATTATCATATAATTCAATGCTCCTAATCTCTGTTGTATCAACAACAGCCCTTTGAGTTTCTAATGTATTCCAAGAATTTACTAATGGATCTTTTCTAAATAATCTAACTGTACCGGTCTTAGGTCCGTCATAGGCCAACACAGTTCCGTGTGTTGCAGGAGCAATATAATCAGGAGATCCTACAGCAATCGCTGAGTGTGAACAATCAACACTGAATCCGAATGATTCAAATGGTGATAACGTAGCTTCTAATTTTTCAACTAAGAAATAATTGTCGTCTTTTTTCTCAAATACGTATACCGCACCAGAATATCCTTTTCTATCTACAAATCTAGTTCTACCTTGATCAAATATTGTGCCTTGTGTGATATCAAACCTAGCAGGCAATGAATATGGAGAATTATTAGCACCTATGGCGATTCTACCGCCATCGTAGCTTACCGATCCGCTTTGTCCGAAATATTCGTTGGGATATATTTCAAAACTTTCAAGTTTTTGTTTTAGTCGATATTCAATACCGGCAAAACTATCTGTGCGTAGAATATAGGCGCTACCTTGATTTTGAAAATTGATATCTGCTTTGGGGCTAGTGACTAATAGTGTAGTTCCAGAATAATCTAGATCTAAACTCCAGCCAAATTGATCGCCGGCTGAGATCGGTGTGGTTCCAGAATCAATATCATTTAGATCAATCATAGACCCCGAAGTGATAGTTTGTTTTAATTCATATATGCCAGTCTGGGATCTTTGATATATGAAAACTTTTCCTGATGATTCATCTGTGCTGTCACCGACATTATCCCATGGCTGCCCGAGGTCCGGGGCCTCGTTATAACTTCTAGTTGTAGAGTCTAAGGATTCTCCCAATCTTTGTACTAATTTGTAATATCCGGTTTGATATCTAACTACGTCACCTTCGATATACTCTACATCAGGTCTCCACATGCCTCGGAAGTTAGGGAAGTATTGACCGTCACTGAATGGTGAGCCGACTGCCAACACACTGCCATCTCTGTTCATTGAGATGCTGGTTCCAAACTTGTCGCCTATTTTAATTAATTCTGAAAGTTGAGAGTTTGAAAGTATTCCAACCTGTGTTTCTAATAAGTTGCCTAATGTTGACCCGTCGTCATCAATGGCGATGTTTGTTGGCAACGAATTGTGTGTGGAAATAGGATCCATTCTTTGCCATCCTGCAGATTCTACAGAAATTGTGCTGCCATCACCGTGTGTTGAATCTTCTAGACACATCCATAATGCTGAATCGTACCACACAATCTCACCTGCATAATAGGCAGTAGATACCGGATCATAGATCCCTTTGTAATTTGGATTTTCTAGATGTTTCCATTCTGTACCATCGTAGGTATAAAGATATACACGACCGCGCCCATCTGCAGATTCAACAGCTGATACTGCCATATAATATGTGTTTCCAGATTGACCAATAGTTATATCAGATGCAAACAATTCGTCATTGTTAGCACGAGGACTAACAAAAGAAGATTTAAGAGACCATCTTTGATTTTCCCATTCGTATATTGAAATCATACCTTGATTAGTATAGCCGGAAGCTGTTCCTGCCGAGAAAGCCGGTATCGATGTCGCAGGCGCCCAATCATTAGTATCGAGGTTTATCGAACTTCCGTCACCCACATTAGTGGCCAATGATTTCCATAATTTACCTGCATATACCACAATGTCGTCTGTGAGATAGGTTGCAGAAGGATTGAATATTCCTTTATAATTGCTACGAATACCGCTAGCGTTAGGTGATCCAATAATTAACCATCTGTTATCCGGACTCACTGCCATAGATTTACCAAACGATCCTAATACTCCAGATTCAAATCCAGACGGTGGTGCTATGATCTGTTTTAATATCAGTCCAGACGAATTCTCAATATAAGACATTACATAGCCAGATCCGGGAATACTAGAGATAGTCTGTTTTAGATTGTCAATGTATAATACTTTTGATCCTGCATAAAGAGGAGCAGTTGTGCCGTATTCTGTGATTTGTTTTGCGACAAATTGTTTTTTCTTCTCAATAACTTCCCAACCATTGATGCTGTTGTTATCGATCCATAGTTTAGAACCATCTTTCAATATAGCTGCACTTTGAAAATCTAACACATCGTATGACGCAAATCTAGCTGGTGTTAGTGTATAGATATATGCGATAGTGCTGTTATCAAATAAAGGATCTTGTGCTGTCGAAGAGATTTCAACGGTTATGGTAAATGCTCCGACTGCTGTAATTCTAAAGAATCCTTCAAGATTTGTGATTTCTTTAAAACCAACAATATCGTCCACAACAAAATTGTGTCTACGATCCAGTGTTATTGTAACATCGGTTTCAGATCTAACAACTGAGATTATTGTTATGACCGGTGACTGATTGTATCTTAACACTGACCAGGTATAACTATCAAATGTGATCCAGATGTGATCGTTTTCAATCACAGAATTGATATCAATGTTTAAAATATCATCTCTAGATGCAACAACAAAATCTATTTGATTTGTTTTTACATAGCCGGCAGTTCTAACAGGCTCGGCGTCGGTGGATGTTGGATTGACGTGAGTTGTAAAAGGAATTGGTTGGATAGAAAAATCCGATCCTACTATTCTATAATATTGATCTAGTATATTGATCGGTTTAGTTTCAAGTACCAGTATCGGTTGAGGATTAACTTGAAATTTGTCTTTTTCTAATAAAATTTCTATTTCTTTAAGTTGATCTATTCCGCCTAGTCTACCTACTCTAAAAGCCCACTCTTCATTTAATTCAATGGCATCACCGGTGCGACTGAGTTTATTAAATATTTTGGTAACAGCATTAGCTGTGCCTTTTTCACGAATAAACCCTTGATATAATCTAAATTGTGTTACGGGATCTTCAGATAGATTTTGCAAATATTCTCTAGTTTGATATCCTACTGTATGACGAGCCAGTGCTCGTTGATTTTCTCCGATGCCAGATGATGCAACATCATAATAATCTTCAAACTGATTAACTTTATAATCAAAGTTCGCTACTAACTGTTTCTCTGGTGTGGAATCTAATTTGCTCCAGTTAGTTTGATTAAATTCCTCTACTCCCAATTGATTAACCAAGCTGGTCCAATTGTAACTTCTATACGAAACAATATCACCTAATCTGTAGTCTGTGAATGGTTGCCATGCCTGTATGTTTACATTATCAAACAAGAATCCCGGGCTGGTATAATCTCCGTCCCAATCCACTGTACGGAATCCTTGAGATTTAATGCGCTCTTGGCGATATCCTGTGGTCTTGTCATAGAGGATATCATTAAACACAGTTCTGTCATCAAAAATAGTCACATGTTCTTTTAGAACATAGTAGAGTTTCAGATAATAGATACCTTCTTCTGTGTTCGCAGTTTCAACTGTGATATTTTGAAAGGTTCTATTAACATTGATTAAATTAGGTGTTAATGGTTTTCCGTCGCCCTTGAGTACTTGATATTCGTAGAATCCATCGAGAATATTATCAGCCACGCCCACTGGTACTGTAACATCTAATTTTTGTGCAGAGGGGCTTAGAGTGATCAATGATCCTACGGCCCAGTTATGTCTGGTCCAGAACATGAATTCTTTACAGCTGGTCAACCAGTCTTGGGCTACTTGATTTTCGGGATCATATCTATCAAATTTAAATCCTTGAGATTTAAGATATTCTTCATAGCCCAATAAAAAATCAACAACTTCTTGTATAGAAACTAATTTAGTTCCGTAGCTTAATTTTTTAACGGCTCTGTTAAAATTTCTTCTTCTGAGTGCTTCAACTGCACCTATTAAAGGAAGTTTAGGTAATTTTTTCCATAGACTATTGTCAAACTCAATATCCGACGTATGTGTCTTTAATGCTCTATAAAAAGTATTATTCAGTCTACAGATCTGTCCATTATTAAATTGTTTTCCTGCTTCCCAATTAACAAAAGTTTCTGATACACCTCCTACTGATATTAGAGGATCCTTTTGATTAGGTGACACATCGGTATAATTGAAATATGGTATTGCATCATCATAACCAGTAATAATCCAACCGCCTTCTGTCTTTTCAACAATAACTCCGCTGTATGTTACACTAGAGATTGGTGTGCTGACATTAAAAATTATGTCGTAATTTTCTGGCGGCACAAATACACTGCTGCTGGCTGACTTGGGACTCTTAGAATCGAGTAAGTATCGCTGTTGTCCTTTATCGACAAATCCGCTTAATCGTGTAGTTAATCTAACATCGATATTTTTTATTTTTCTAGCGACTTCGTCTAGAGACACACCGATTGATTTTGCATAATCTACGAGATAATTTAACAGTCCAGCTGTTTGATCGCCACCAGATACCGGCATCACTATGTCATCTAGAGTAATAAAGAGATCTGTGTTTTTATGCACAGTTTGTCCTAGTTTGTTTATCTTAACTCTAGACCTATCAAGACTGTCGTTAATAAAATCAAATGGTTTCATCAAGCACATTGCTATTGCGACGGCGAATGGCCATTCTGAGCTAGCTCTCCAAGCATATTCAACTGGTGCAATATCTCCAAGAACAAACGGACCTTGATTATTAATTAATGCAAAGTCGCCTGCAAGATTTGAATCTAATGGACTTAACAGTTTTCCGTCGCCGTCGACCGGTATGTGCGACATTAAAGATGGACGTTTGTATCTATCATAGATGCCTTTACGATCTCCTTGACGGATAATACCATCACGTAGGTCTTCCCACAAAATTAAATTATATTTTGTGTATGGTGCTGGCCCGTATTCGTCTTCCCACCAAGTTGGCATTTCTGTAAACCCTAACATTTCCCAAGGGCAGCGATGCGGACGATCTGTGTCATAAAACCACTTGTATACTCCTCTCCAATAACCAGGCAATCCTTGTAATCCTGTAGGATCAGTCATGTTAGTGTAAGTATATGTGAAACTGTTTTCCGAATCAAAAGTTGTATTAGCGGTATAACTGATATTTGTGTTTTGTATCCACTTTAAAAATTCTTGATTTACAACAGCATCAAGTTGTGGTTTGGTGTAAAGAGCGTTGCCATAGTATCCACCAAGAACCGCGTCAATGTTAAACAGCGTTTCATTATATTCTTGTTTGATATTGTTATATATTCTGTATTCTAATTCTAATAGTAATTGATCTCGAAAATCCCCATAGGCAATAGTGATGCTGCCGTCATGACCTTGTATCACCGTCTTAGGTTCTATGTATGTGTCGTCAACAAATTGCATAGGCATATATTTTTTATACAATCCAATAGCTGTTGGTGTTGTGGGAATATAATTTGTTGCTGTTGATACATACTCTCTGATTTCAATAACATCATTGATTGCTAGAGCTTTGCTGATGATAACAAAACCAAATGTAGAATTAAATTCGTAATCTTTGGTATTCAATAATTGTTGATCGTTGATATAAACATATACAGCTCGACGACTTAATTCTGAGAGTGAGAATTTTGCAGAAAGAGCAAACGTATTTGTTCCAGTGTCTTCCACAATGTATTTGATAGCAGTATAGGCACCGCTTCCGATCATGTCGCTGTCGGCAAATGCACTGTCTATGGTTTTTGTTCTTGTTAGATCGGCGATGATATCGTCAACAAAATCTGCGACATTGTCATTATAAGGTAGTGTGGCTGCTCTATCTAAGAAATTATTTTTAAAATTAGTATATGATTTCTTGGCGTACTGCAGGGCTTTGATAATATTATTTGTTTTATCACACAACAGGCTCACCGCGATCGGTGCTATACCAGAATGATGCATGTATCTAGTACTGTAGGTATTCCATGGCTTTCCAAATTCATCTAACGGAATATCTCTCAGATCATTAAGCCCAGGAACAACTCCTGACCAATTAGGATTAAAATCTAGACCAGAATTTAAATGGTCGGCTGCTTGGCCCAGTGTCCATTCTGCCACAGGTGCATTGAGGGGATTTTTTTCTAATCCCATAGGCATTTCATAGTATCCAGTATCGGGTGGAACGTCAGTTACTAGTTTAATAGATATGATGTCATTTACTTCAAATGTTTTTTCACTGAAAATAAATTTGTTGAAATCTCGAGTATATGGGCTTTTAAATATTCCGCCGTTGAGATAGAATCTAATTTCATAATCGTTATCACTTTCTATTTCTTTCCAATCAATAATAGTAAGCGTTAAAGTATTGCTGGGTTCTGTTATTATTATGCTGTCTATCAATGGCATTAGATATTTTCTAGAAGTATCTATCCAGCCATTACCCCAACCACCATAGCCTCCAGAATCATCTAGATAATAAAAACCTGTGGCTATTCTTCGAGTTACGGTCTCGGTACCTTCTTTGTATCTAAAGGTATCAGTATCCCAATTGAAGTGGAATAACAAATCTCCAATGTTGTTGATATTAAGATAAGTTAATGGGAATCCTAATTTAGAATCTACTGGTCCTGTTCCAACTTTATATCCCACAATCTCAGTGCCAACGAATGTACTTTCGGGATATCTTTCTGGATCTGAAAAACTTACGCCGTCGGCGTCGTATACATCGAATAAAGGAGCTTGATTTACTTTGGTTTTTTCTTGACTTTTAACCCATGCAGTACCGTTAAAGTGGAACATTAGTCCTGCGTTTTTTGTACCACGTCGAATCAACACACACTCACCTTCTGCCGAATCACTATCTGAAGGTTCTGCTAGATGAATTTGTTTTTTGCCTTTGTGCATGATAAACTGCACTTGATAAATTTTATTATTTGTTAATTGATCTTCGTCTGCAACAACTAAAATTCTTGCACCTTCAAACAACTGCTCACCGTCGATGCTATACCCTGTGCTACCTTCAATATTAGATAAAATGTCTGTGGTAAAATCATCGATATAATCAACTGTTTGTTTTGCGATACGACCATGATTGAATAATTGTATGCCTGGCAAAAACTCAAAGATTGGTCGTTTTGCTCTAGCAGTTTCTGGAGCAGAAAAATCTTCACCTCGCAATTGATGTGCATATTCTAAAACCTGACGATGGAACCAACGATTGTATCGTGACCAAGGATTGAGATCAATGCTGTCTCTGCTGATAACGATATAATCTTGTTCTGTAGGGTATGTACTAGCATCATCAAAGGGTTCTGTGTCGAATCCACCATTATCAAAAACTATTTCAGGCACGGTTTTTGCCAGTTTAGGAATAACCAAATCATCCCAGTTGACTACATTAATCTTAACACCCACGTTTTCAATCACCCAACGGCCTGTGGCATATTTTTCAGGAGTTACATTACCTTTGAATTCCACAATCAACCCTGTGGTAAATTTAACTCCATTACCACTGGTATATGTTTCTTTACCTATGATTTCTTTTTCAACATCAACGAAAGTATTTGATTCGATATTAGCAATTATAATACGGCCAAATCTATCTGGTGTTATTTTACCTTGATAAAATAAAACGTCTGGAGCATCGTAGGGAACTTTGAATTCTAGATAACCATTTTCTACACCGTTGTTAGTCACACCGTTGTTATAATCAAGTGCTGTTCCTGTGGATATATTTTCTACGTATGTCCAATCGCCGTTTTCTGTAGATATAGTGCTGCCATCACCTTGTAAAATATCAATATTAGCTTTCCACAATTTGCCATCGTAAACTGCAAATTGTCCTGCAGCATAGGCTCTGTTAGGATTGTATATCAACGAACCAGTGTCATAATTGGTTCGGATCACAAATCCTTCTTGAGGGCAGTTAACTCTAAACTTATAGGTTTCGCCTCGATATAATGTTAGAGTGGGATTATTAGTGTTGCCATCTGGACTTAGAATAAATGAATTTACACCTAGCTTAACGCCATATTGGCTGCCTACTGTGCGTGGCTGACCAAAGACATCCACTGGCGGAGGACCTTCTGGTACCCAGTAACATTCTAGAAAGTTTACATACTTGTCGCAGTGCTTGGGAGGATTCCAACTGTAATGGTCCTGCGATGTTATTAGATTATCACGCTCATCGTCGTTACCAAAGAATTTTAATTGATTTTTAAAATCAATAAAATCATAAAATTTTTCCACAGACCCATCATCTTTTTTAACAACGACTCCTGGTTCTAATTGATATCGACTTCTTAGTGTATTATCAGAATCTAAGTAAACGTCTGGGCTACGATATGTCTTGCCATATCTACGACCAATATATCCTACTAATTTTTCTAAAGATCCTGGTTGAACTAACGGATCAACTACCGCAGACATAAACTTGTCATTGGTTTCGGACCTAAATACCGAAGGTAACAGATCTACTGTTTTTCTAATTGGTAAACCACTTTTTGGAAATTTATCTGCCATATTATGTTGTCGTTACAATACTGTCAATTGGAGCTCTAACCTCGGATGCGGTTATTGCGGAAACTATTACTATGTCATCTACTGTAGCACCGTTGACAAAAATTTCAGCCGGGCTACTTTGTATTTCAAACAGACTGCCAAAAGACTGGCTGGTCTGTCTTGGAACTATTATTATGTTGCTGATGTCGGGTGCTACTTGATTTAACACATAGGTCACTAATTCGCTGAGATAGAATCTATCACCGAAGTCCCAGTTTGCAATATCAAAAAATTCATTTATAGCAGTGACTATTCTAACTTTTAATTCATTGTCATTGATTGTTTGATTAGGATTTTTGACTACTTTAAACTGTGCCTGCAATTTTGTTTCTGCTTTGGAACCGAACAATACTTTATATTTTACAGGATGATAAATGATATCGTCGCTGATAGATTTAATAGCATCTAATTTACTACCAAAGCTGATCTTCAAACTATCGCTGTTGGGTGCTTCGGGTTCTGTATCTGTGCCTCCTGTTAGGTAGGTTCTAAATGCAGAGTCATAACTTCTAGTTAGTAAGAAAATATCAACGATATTACTTACACTAGGATCGATTCTTCTATCGATGCTGGCATTGTGTACGTACTGAAATTTAATATTGTCTCGACCAACTACACCCTTGTATGCACTTTCTAATATCAATGTATTGGTTGTTTTATCAACACGTTTAACCTGATCTTCTGCAGAATCATAAAAATATATTAGCTGTCCGTCGTTGTAGTTAGAAATTGTAACCAATGATTCTCTTTCGACTATTAATATTAGATTGTCTGAATTATCTACTAATTGATATACCTGTGAGCCAGCCTCGTCAATTATTTCTTCAAAGAACAAATAATTTAATTGCGTATCTTCACCCACTATCTGTTCAAAAGCCTCAGGATTGTCTACAACACCGTCGTCGTCGCGATCAGAGAATGCTACTTTAATTTCTATGGAACTTTCATAACCATCATCAAATTTAATTGTATCATCAATTTCAAAGGTGAAATCGTTGCCAATAGGCGCAGCTGATCCTGTGCTGGATTTGTTAATTCCTAGAACCTTTATTTGATCCTTGACCACTTTACCTAGGTTATCGTTGTATTGTTTTTCGTTAGCATCGAAATAAAATCTATTTTGTTCTACACTACCAAACACATAATTCAATCCGCGGATTCGTATTATATATTGATCTACATCTTTTACAAATGCTAATATCCAAGATGCATCTAAATTGCTGTTTGTGGTATCTCCTGCTTGACCTAGACTAAAATTAGATACTAGATCTAAATTGCTGGCTGAGATAATTTTCCAGGTCGATGTAGGTACATCAAATCTTAGACCAAAATTTAATCCCTGAAACGTTTGATTAACTATTTCTGTTTCTAGTGCTGTAGGTAAATCATTGACAAACTTAGGAACGATTCGACTAGCTATTGCGCCTGTTGGTACTGGATCATTAAATGTTACCGGTCCAAGTCCTGTGGTTAGCACTCCTCTGCCAGCGTTAGTTCCGTCACCGACTATTCTAACAGTCTTGGTCCATAATCTATCTGTTTGTTCTGAGTCGTTGACATCAATTAATACCAATTGACCTTTCTTAAAAGCGTATCCCGCAGGTGGAATAAATTTAATCAATGCACCCGGAGCAAGATATTTTAAGCTACTGGTAGAATATACTCCGACCTTTAACAGAGAATTGTCAACTACGTTTTTAAAATATCCCGTGGTCATATTAACATCTGAAGTAACGCTTTGCCAAACACTGTTTAAATCTGTAAAAAGAATTTTATCAAATTTAGTGATATAGAAATTATACACATCTGTGTCAGTAAAAATAGGTTCAACACTGCGTCTAATGAAATTTAATATTTCAATTCTACTGGTGAATTTAAAATTTAATTGACTTTCTACCTGTTCTTTATAGATAAATCCGTCATCTGCAAATACATTTATACTGCTGTATTTTCCGCTAGCATCGAGTATTTCAAAATTTCTTGAAATACCGCTGGAGGTTCTGTTTATAGATTTAATTTTTAAAATATCCTGTGAACTAGATAAAGGAGCAAGATTGTAATCTTCACCTGTGATCATTCTATTCTGTGTGTAATACACTGCAGGAGCATTAGTTCTAATGGTGTCAATGTCTTCTGATGCAGCACTTGAAGCCACAGAATATTGCAGAGCCAATCCAATAGTTAATGTGTGTGACTGCCCGCTCTTATTAATGTAAGGAACTGTGATATTGATTCCTCGCAATTCTGCGGGAGAGATGGTATAACTCAATCCGTTGCTGATTCTATAATAAACTCGGAATGCGCCTTGTGGTAAATTACCATAAATTCCGTCAGCAAACACTAGATCAACTCTGTCTTCTTCTTTAGTTTCAACTGAATAGATATTTCTGATATTTTGTGTAAGGCTGTTATATGCAATATTACTGCCGATTAAATTTGAAACCTGCGTCCATTGATTTAATTGGTTACCATTGCTTCCTAGGCTAAACAACCATACGTCATCATTGTTGATATTAGCACTGTTTACTGCTACGGTTTCGTTAGTGGTCGGAACATCTATAGAAAAATCTGCAAGTTCTAGGCTGCCTTGTTTGAACAATAGAAAGAAACCAGTATTTTGACTTCCTGGTCCTTTACCATCATTGCGATATATAAACCCCAGTTGATTTCCGGGCACTGGTGGTTCTTCATAAACTGCATCGCTGTCTTTGAAGGCTGTGCTGACTATTTCAAAAGTCATAGATCTTGCTGCTACTGTTTTACCGAATGTGTAAATAGGAACATCGGTACTGGTTGTTTTGAATCTATATTGTTCTGTGGGAATTCCCTGTATTGTTCCAGATCCTTGGCTACGACCAAATTCTGTGTTGTCAGCCATGGCTGCATTTAGGATTGTGATAAACTGTTCTAACCAGTTGGTATTAGTTGGATCATTCCACGACACTATCTGGTTAGATAGATTTTTACCGTTTGAATCTAACAATTCTTCTGTGGTTGTCACACTGGAAAATTTGATTAATCCGCTAGCTGCTATGTTTCTTTTAGCATTATAACTAAGCATGCGAGCTAGACGCAAAACACTTTCCTTGCGTTCTGCTAATTCGATGAAATTTTCTCTTGATGCTAGATCAATACGGAAAGCTAGACTTTGTCCTAGAAATGCAACAGCGTCAATGAGAGCCATATATTCAGACGATTCAATATAATCATTGAAATCTTCTGGATAATTTTCTCTTAGATAAGTGATAATAACTCTACGTAGATTTTCAAAGTCGTATGATTTAAAATCAGCATTTTTAAATGTCTGATAAATCCTAGTCCAATCTTGATTGAGTATTAGGTTATTTTGTCTACTAGTTGTCGTCATTGTTCGTCCTTATATCATATTTACCAAACAAAATTAAGTGCTTAGTTAATGATAGAATTATTCTTGTCAAAATCAAA
>JACCDW011756188.1_pt1 | contig 23308 bp, 25 predicted proteins | sample 7449781 | NCBI WGS metagenome assembly JACCDW01 (sample SAMN15323449, study PRJNA562643) | freshwater metagenome | isolation source: river surface water | place: USA:Blue River Watershed | collected 2017-08-18
ACAACGGCCTGCGCAACGACCACTACACACTCGCGATGGCCCGCACGTCGGCGCCCCACTCGGCCACTGCACAGTTCTTCATCAACACCACCGACAACGATTTCCTGAACTTCCGCTCCGAGAGCCCGCAGGGTTGGGGCTATGCCGTGTTCGGCCGGGTCGTCTCGGGACAGGACGTCGTGGACGCCATCGAAGGCGTGAAGACCGGCCGCAGCGGGATGCACGCCGATGTGCCGGTGGAAGACGTGATCATCGAAAAGGTGGAGCTCGTCCAGGGCTGAGCACCGCCTCATGAACGCCGAACTCGCCCTACCCGCCTTCTATGAGGTTCAGGCCGATGAGGCCTGGTCGGCCATCGATTTCATTTCCGACCTGCACCTACGTGCCGACGAGCCCGACACCTTTACCGCCTGGCGCGACTACCTGCGGCGAACGCGGGCCGATGCGGTCTTCATCTTGGGTGATCTTTTCGAAGCCTGGCCAGGGGACGATGCCGCTGGCGAAGGATTTGAAAGCCAGTGCGTAGGCGTATTGGAGGAGGCGGCTGCCCGTGTGCAACTGGCCTTCATGGTGGGCAATCGTGACTTCCTGGCGGGTTCCCGCTTGCGCGCGCGCGCAGCCATGACCGCTCTGGCCGACCCCACACGACTGGTGGCCTGGAACCACCCCGTGCTGCTTACCCATGGCGACCTGCTTTGCACGGGCGACACCGAGTACCAGGCGTTTCGACGCCTGGTGCGCAGCGAACAGTGGCAGCGACAGTTCCTGGCCCTGCCCCTAGCGGAACGGCGTGCCCAGGTGCAGCGGCTGCGCGAGGGCAGCAAGGCCAAGGCCAAGGAACGCTTGGCCAGCACCGGCTCGGCCTACACCGACATCGATACCGCCACGGCGGTGGCCTGGATGCACCAGGCGGGGTGCCGCAGCCTCGTTCATGGGCACACCCATCGGCCCGGCACCGAGGTGTTGGCCCCGGGCTACACGCGGTATGTCCTCACCGATTGGGAACTGCGCGCGGCCCGGCCCCGTGCCGAGGTGCTTCGCTTGACCCGCGACGGCTTCACCCGCCTGCCCCTGTCTCGAACCTGAGGGTCGGCCCCCCTCGCCTGACCGTGTCGGAGCCGCAGATGCGCCGTGCTTGGCTCCAGTGTCTACAGTGGGTGCGCTGGCTCAAGGGCTTCGGCACGACCTGGCGACCCGGTGGCTTGACGCAAGCGGCCACGATCCCGGAGACCCTGTGGGCCGATCTACTGCGCCGCCACCCCTTCCTGGGCTGGCGGACAAGCGCCGAACTTCAGACCTTGCGCGCCATGAGCGCTCAGTTTCTTGGGCGCAAGGAGTTCCATGGTGCACAAGGATTTGTCGTCACCGACCGTGTCGCCTTGGCCGTCGCGGCGCAAGCGTGTCTGCCCATACTGCACCTGGGCTTACAGGCCTACGAGGGCTTCGTGGGCATCGTGATGCATGAAGGGCCCGTGCAGGCACGGCGGGAGAGCACTGACGAGTTTGGCGTGGTCCACACCTGGCAGGAAGAGTTGGTGGGCGAGGCGATGGGCGATGGGCCCGTGATGCTGAGTTGGCAGGAAGGCGTCGACGCCATCGAGGAAGGCGGCCCTGCCTTCAATGTCGTGATCCACGAGTTCGTGCACATCCTTGATGGCTTGGATGGGCAATGGGACGGTGCGCCACCCATGAACGCCGCACAGCGCCGCCATTGGCTGCACACCCTGCAGGCGTCTTTCGATCGCTTCGATGAGCGCCGCGCGTGCGGCTACCCGAGCGTGATGGATGCCTATGGCGCGCAGGACCTGGTGGAATTCTTCGCCGTCTCCAGCGAGGCCTTCTTCACCCAGCCGGTCGCATTCAAGAACGAGCAGCCTGAGGTGTACGGGCTCTACAGCGGTTTCTATCGGCAGGACCCAGCCGCACAGGCACCCCGTTGATGCGATGCCCGAGGCGGCTCAGGCCGTCGCCGGTTCAGCCTTGGAGCGATCGCTCTTCTTGGGCGGCTGAATGTCCAGCACCGCCTGACCCTCGTCATCGATGCCTACGGTCAGGCGCCCACCGTCCACCAGTCGCCCAAACAGCAGTTCGTCGGCCAAAGCGCGGCGAATCGTGTCTTGGATCAGGCGCTGCATCGGACGTGCGCCCATCAGGGGATCGAAGCCCTTCTTGGCCAGGTGCTGACGCAATCCATCGGTGAAGGTTACCTCGACCTTCTTTTCCTGCAGCTGGCTTTCGAGTTCCAACAGGAACTTGTCCACCACCCTCAGAATGATTTCTTCGTTGAGCGCTCGGAAGCTGACCTGGGCATCCAGCCGGTTGCGGAATTCCGGGGTGAACATGCGCTTGATGTCGGCCAGCTCGTCACCGGCCTCGCGCGAGGTGGTGAAACCGATGGTGCTCTTGTTCATCGTCTCGGCGCCCGCATTGGTTGTCATGATCAGGATGACGTTGCGGAAGTCGGCCTTGCGTCCGTTGTTGTCAGTCAGTGAACCGTGGTCCATCACCTGAAGCAGTACGTTGAAGACGTCCGGGTGAGCCTTCTCAATCTCATCGAGCAACAACACCGCGTGCGGCTTCTTGGTCACGGCCTCGGTCAACAGGCCGCCCTGGTCGAAACCCACATAGCCGGGTGGCGCGCCGATCAAGCGGCTGACCGCATGCCTTTCCATGTACTCGGACATGTCGAAGCGGATGAGGTCAACGCCCAGGATGTAGGCCAACTGCTTGGCCACTTCGGTCTTGCCCACGCCGGTGGGGCCGGAAAACAGAAAACTGCCGATGGGCTTCTCGGGCTTGCCCAGGCCACTGCGGGCCATCTTGATCGCCGCAGCCAGCGCATCGATGGCCGGATCCTGACCGAAGACCACACTCTTGAGGTCGCGGTCCAGGGTCTTGAGCTTGCTGCGGTCGTCGCTGCTCACCGACGCCGGCGGGATGCGCGCGATCTTGGAGACGATCTCCTCAACCTCAGTGCGCGTGATGGTCTTCTTCTGCTTGCTCTTGGGCAGGATGCGCTGCGCCGCACCGGCCTCGTCGATCACGTCAATGGCCTTGTCGGGAAGGTGACGGTCATTGATGTACTTGGCCGACAGCTCGGCGGCGGCCTGTAGGGCAGCCACGGCGTACTTCACGCCATGGTGTTCCTCGAACCGGCTCTTGAGCCCCTTGAGGATCTCGACGGTCTGCTCCACCGTGGGTTCGACCACATCCACCTTCTGAAAGCGGCGTGACAGGGCCGCGTCCTTTTCGAAGATCCCGCGGTACTCGGTGAAGGTCGTGGCACCGATGCACTTCATCTGCCCGGAGGACAAGGCCGGCTTGAGCAGGTTGGAGGCATCCAGCGTGCCGCCGGAGGCCGCACCTGCGCCGATCAGGGTGTGGATCTCGTCGATGAACAGCACCGCATTGGGCTGGTCCTTGAGCTGCTTGAGCACGCCCTTGAGGCGCTGCTCAAAGTCACCGCGGTACTTGGTGCCTGCCAGCAGGGCACCCATGTCCAAGGCGTACACGGTGGACTGCGACAGCACATCCGGAACGCTCTTCTCGGTGATGCGCCAGGCCAGTCCTTCGGCAATGGCCGTCTTGCCGACGCCGGCCTCGCCCACCAGCAACGGGTTGTTCTTGCGGCGGCGGCACAAGACCTGGATCACGCGTTCGACTTCGTGCTCACGCCCGATCAGCGGATCGATCTTGCCGTCGCGCGCCAGCTGATTGAGGTTCTGTGTGAACTGCTCAAGCGGAGAGGCCTTGGCGTCGCTTGGCGCCTCTTCCTTCTCACCGCCCTCTGAAGAGGAGCCTTCAGAGGGCTTGGTCGGCTCGGGCGGATCGCTCTTCTTGATCCCGTGGGCGATGTAGTTCACCACGTCCAGCCGCGTCACCCCCTGCTGGTGCAGGTAGTACACCGCGTGCGAGTCCTTTTCGCCGAAGATGGCCACGAGCACATTGGCACCGGTGACTTCCTTCTTGCCGCTGCCCGTGGACTGCACGTGCATGATGGCGCGCTGGATGACGCGCTGAAAACCCAATGTGGGCTGCGTATCCACCTCTTCCGTACCGCCTACCGTCGGGGTGTTTTCCTTGATAAAGCCCGTCAGGCTCTTGCGCAAGTCGTCGATGTTGGCCGCGCACGCGCGCAGCACTTCGGCCGCAGAGGGGTTGTCCAGTAGCGCTAGCAGCAGATGCTCGACGGTGATGAACTCGTGGCGCTGCTGGCGCGCTTCCACGAACGCCATGTGCAGGCTGACTTCCAGTTCTTGCGCAATCATGCGGCCTCCATAATGCATTGCAGCGGGTGCCCTGCCCGTCGGGCAGCGGCGAGGACCAATTCGACCTTGGTGGCCGCGACATCCTTGGTGTAGACGCCGCACACGCCCCGACCCTCGTGGTGGATCTTGAGCATGATGTGGGTGGCGGTCTCCAGGTCTCGCTTGAAGAACTCCTGGAGCACCATCACCACGAACTCCATCGGCGTGAAGTCGTCGTTGAGCAGCACCACCTGGTACAGGCTCGGTGGCTTGGTTCGCTGGGCCTTGCGTTCGGCCACCACTGCGCCCTGCCCGTCTTCGGGCGTGGTGCCGCCTGGCGGCATCGCCGGCGGTGGGCTGGGCTCTTGGGACATGGATTGATTCTAGCGATCAGGTGCGTTCCGAATGGCCAACAGGGTCACCCTGGTAGCCGCCTGGCTTGCCCACCGAAGATCGGTTCGTCATGGGCCAATTCAAGGGCGACCTGGCCAGGGCAGACGCACGTCAATCTAGCGTTACATTTTGCTGACATTTGCAAATGTCATAGACACTTGACACTACCGAAGCCAAGGCTCACAATGGCCCAAAGGTTGGATGCGTGCAAGGAGGAAAGCGCCATGCCTACAGGAATCGTGAAATGGTTCAATGACGCCAAAGGATTCGGCTTCATCGAACCGGAAGGCGGCGGCGAAGACGTGTTTGCGCACTTTTCAGCCATTCAGATGGACGGCTTTCGCACCCTGAAACAGGGTGGGCGCGTCAACTATGAGCTGGTCAAGGGCCCCAAAGGGGACATGGCTCAGAACATCCGGGAATCCAACGGCGCGGTACCGTCCGAGCAGGCCAACGGAGAAACCACCTCTCACAGCCACCGCTGACCCTGCGCGCCAGGTCTGGCGCCGTGGCTGTGCGGCAATCGCGATCGCCTCCACAGAAAGACAAAACCCTCGCTCCGGGTGAACACCGGGCGAGGGTTTGTTCATTCGGGCGCGACCTGCCGTCAGGCAGGGGCCGCATCCGCAGTCTCACATATGGTCGATCATCACCTGACCAAAACCCGAGCATGACACCTGGGTCGCCCCTTCCATCAGTCGGGCGAAATCGTAGGTGACCTTCTTGCTGGCGATGGACTTCTCCATCGAGGCAATGATCAGGTCGGCGGCTTCCGTCCAGCCCATGTGGCGCAGCATCATTTCGGCTGACAGGATCTCTGAGCCCGGGTTCACATAGTCCTTGCCAGCGTACTTCGGCGCGGTACCGTGTGTGGCCTCGAACATGGCCACCGAGTCCGACAGGTTGGCGCCCGGCGCGATGCCGATGCCGCCGACCTGCGCGGCCAGCGCGTCGGAAATGTAGTCGCCGTTGAGGTTGAGGGTGGCAATCACGCTGTACTCGGCCGGGCGCAGCAGGATCTGCTGCAAGAAGGCATCGGCGATGCTGTCCTTGATGACGATGTCCTTGCCCGTCTTGGGATTCTTGAACTTGCACCAGGGTCCGCCGTCGATGAGCTCGGCACCGAATTCCTTCTGCGCCAAGGCGTAGGCCCAGTCACGGAAGCCACCTTCGGTGAACTTCATGATGTTGCCCTTGTGCACGATGGTGACGCTGGGCTTGTCGTTGTCGATGGCGTATTGAATGGCCTTGCGAACCAGCCGCTCCGTGCCCTCGCGCGATACGGGCTTGATTCCGATGCCTGAGGTCTCGGGGAATCGGATCTTCTTGACACCCATTTCCTTGATCAGGAAGTCGATGACCTTCTTGGCCTTGTCGGTCTGGGCTTCGTATTCGATGCCGGCATAGATGTCCTCCGAGTTCTCGCGGAAGATCACCATATTGGTCTTGTGCGGCTCCTTGACCGGGCTGGGCACACCGGCGAAGTACTGCACCGGGCGCAAGCACACATACAGATCAAGCTCCTGGCGCAGGGCCACATTGAGCGAACGGATGCCACCGCCCACGGGCGTGGTCAGCGGCCCCTTGATGGAGACCACATAGTCACGCACCGCGTGCAGGGTTTCCTCCGGCAGCCAGACATCGGGGCCGTACACCTTGGTGGACTTCTCGCCGGCGTACACCTCCATCCAGTGGATCTTCTTCTTGCCACCGTAGGCCTTGGCCACGGCCGCGTCGACGACCTTGATCATCACCGGTGTGATGTCCAGGCCCGTACCGTCACCCTCGATATAGGGAATGATGGGGTTGTCGGGTACGTTGAGCGAGAAATCGGCGTTGACGGTGATCTTGGCGCCAGCGGCGGGCACCTTGATGTGCTGGTACATGTTCGTCCTGCTCCGGTTTGTTGTAACGGCGCGCACATTCTATGCATGCGCCCTGCTCCAAGCTGACGCCTCAGCAGACTTCGCGCACACGCACCCACAAGCCGTGCCCCAACGACCAACTGCTGGCGACGGCCAGCAGGAGACCGGAGAGCCGGGTGAGTCGAAGCTGCCAAGCACCCGCGTGCGGCTGGCGACGCAGATAAGCGATGAGCACGGGCGCGGCGAACAGACCGGGGGCGGTGCTCAGCGAGAACGCCACCATCACGGCGGCCCCCGTGGCGGCATGGGGCGACAGGGCGGCCAGCACCCAAGCGGACTGCAACAGACCACAGGGCAGCGCAACCCAGGCCAGCCCAGTCACCAATGGGGGCAGGCCCTTGAGGCCATGCCTAGGCCCGCGCAGCACCGTCACGCTCGTGCGCTCGGCTGCCCCCCAACGCGCCAGCCACAGGGGCTGCCGCCCCTGCCAGAGCAGGTACAGACCCAGTGAAAGGGCCAGGGCGTGCGCCAGGGCCCAAGCGGTCAACCAGGGAGACCAGGCACCTGCGCCGGAATTCAAGGCGACATTCGCACCCCAGGAAGAGGCCGACGCCAGCGCCGCACCGACGGCCGCATAGCCGGCGGTGCGGCCTGCCAGCAATCTCCATCCTGGCCGAGCGGCGCATAAGGGGCCGCACATGAGAGCGCAGTGCCAGCTTCCGCCCAGCCCCATCAGGGCTGCAGTCAGCACCAGCGTCGTGTCCATGATTCGTAGTGGGCCACTTGCCGAAGCCGCAAAGCCGCTCAGGCGATGCGTGAAAACCGCTGCGCAGCGGCTTGCTGCAGATGCCGATCGAAGAGCATGGCCATGGCCCGCACACCGAACCAGCCCAAGTCGGTCAGTGCGATGGCACGGGGCTCAATGCGGATCATGCCCTGTGCCTGCCAGGGCTCAAGCGCCATCAGTTCTGAGCGGAAGTGTTCTCGGAAATCAACCAAGTGCGCCAACTCGATCGATTCGAACTCGACCCTGCCCTGGCACATCAGGGCCATGATCACCGAGCGGCGCAGCAGATCGTCTCTCGTCAATGACACGCCTCGCTCCACCGGGAAGCGGCCCTGCGCAAGGGCATACTGATAGGCGCCGATGTCCTTGAGGTTCTGTACATACTGCGGCCCCACCCTGCCGATGGACGACACCCCCAAGCCGATCAGGTCGACGTCTGGCATCGATGTGTAGCCCTGAAAGTTGCGGTGTAGGCGGCCATGGCGCTTGGCCACAGCCAGTTCATCGTCAGGCAGGGCGAAATGGTCCATGCCGATGTAGACATAGCCGGCCTGCAGCAGGCGATCGATGGCCTGACCCAGCATCGCCAGGCGCGCCGCAGCGCCGGGAAGCCGGGACTCATCGATGCGCCGCTGCGGCTTGAAGCGCTGCGGCAGATGGGCGTAGGCATACAGCGCCAAGCGGTTGGGCCGGATCGCCGTCACCTGCTCGAGGGTGCGTGCAAAGGAAGCCTCGGTCTGCTGCGGCAGGCCGTAGATGAGATCGAGGTTGATACTGTCATAGCCAAGGGCCCGTGCATCCCGCACGAGTTGCGCAACCTGCTCATGCGACTGCAAGCGATGGACCGCGCGCTGCACCTCGGGGTCGAAGTCCTGCACGCCCATGCTCAGGCGGTTGAATCCCAGGCCAGCCAGGTGCGAAAGGCGCGCCGTGCTCACGGTGCGGGGATCCACCTCGATGGCCAACTCGGCGCCCGCCGTGAAGGTGAAGTGCTGGCGCACCGACCGCATCAGGCCGGTCAGCTCTTCGTCTGACAGGAAGGTGGGCGTGCCGCCGCCCAGATGCAGCGACGCTATTGGCGTTCGATAGCCCAGCACTTGGGCATGCAGCTCCATTTCCTGGGTTATGGCCTCCAGATAGGCCTTCGCACGACCGTGCTGTCGCGTCACGACCTTGTTGCAGGCGCAGTAGTAGCACACGCTCTCGCAGAAGGGAATGTGCAGATACAGGCCCACAGGACTGGCTTGCGCACCGGACTGTGCCCTGCGCCCGAGCGCCACCTCATACTCCGCAGCGCCGACTCGCGTGCTGAATCGGTCGGCGGTGGGATAGGAGGTGTAGCGCGGACCGGGCTTATCGATCAAGGCCAGCACGGCTTCATCCAGACCGGCAGACGGCGAGGGACTCACAGGTGGCGTCTTGATCGACATCGTGGTGTAAGGTGGCTGGGGTCGACTCCACTGTGCGCCAGGATTGACAATTCGCCCTTGATCGCCATCAAAGGCGGTGCACTTTCCAGCGCGGTATTTATCGGTTTAAACTGATATACGAAAAAATCACAAGCCGGCAGCGCCAGGCCTGTGTGGAGGGAAGTCATGAACACGTCATCCGTACTACCGATAAGGGACCTTCGAGCAGCCTGCTCGGCCTGCAACCTGCGGGAGTTGTGTCTCCCGGTGGGGCTCAGTACGCCGGACCTTGAGCGCCTTGACGGACTCGTGGCTCAGCGTCGGCATATTCCGCGCGGCGAGGATCTGTTCCGAACCGGTGAGCGCTTTGCCCAGGTGTACGCGGTGCGCTCAGGCTTCTTCAAGACCGGCTTGATGCTCGAGGACGGCCGCGAGCAGGTCACGGGCTTCCAGATGACCGGCGAACTGCTGGGCCTGGATGGCATCAGCACCGACGCGCACACCGTCACCGCCACCGCCCTGGAGGACTCCCAGGTATGCGTCATTCCCTTTGACCAGCTCGAGGAGCTCTCTCGCGAGTTCAACGACCTGCAGCGACAGTTCCACAAGATCATGAGCCGTGAGATCGTGCGGGACCACGGCGTGATGCTGCTGCTGGGCAGCATGAAGGCCGAGGAGCGCCTGGCGGCATTTCTGGTGAACCTCACCCAGCGACTGGCCACGCGTGGCTACTCTTCCTCAGAGGTGGTGTTGCGCATGACCCGCGAGGAGATCGGCAGCTATTTGGGCCTTAAGCTGGAGACCGTCAGTCGGACGTTCTCCCGGTTCCAGGAGGACGGATTGCTGGACGTGAAGCAGCGACAGATCCGTATCCTTCAACAGGAGCGTCTGAAGGATCTGGTTGGAGCAACCGCCGCCTGCTGAGGCCATCGCCATGGCGGCTCAAGGGCCTATGCGCACGTCGTCGGTGAAGGTGCCCAGCGCTCGGCTCACGGCGCATGCCACGGCGATCACCAGCCAGAACAGAAAGAAGCTCACGGTGTAGACCGCCTGGACAGGCCATTCGATCGCACGCTGACCAAACCAATGAAGCGTGGTGGGATCAACCACCGAAAACACGAGCCCCTCCATGACGCCAGCCATCAGAAACGAGGGCCAGGCGATCTGCAGGGCCAACAACATGACGGGCCCGATCGCGCGTTCTTCTGCCGCTTCATCCCCATCCGCCTGCGTGACCGGCGTGTGCGGGCGAGCGTTGCTCATGGCTGGGTCCGACTGGCCGCGGCGTGGTTGCGCGCCTGCATGGCCAGGGCATTGGCGTCTCCAGTCACGCTGGCCTGCACCGCTGTCTCGATCACGACGGGATCAGGATGGCCGATGGCCAGCCACAGCGTGAAGAATCCGGCCACCACCACCACCGCAGGACCCGAGATCACCAACCACACCATGGGGTGACGCCACCAGGGGGTCAGCCTCGTATCGGGCCCATTTGTGCCTTCGGACTGCCGGGACCTTGTAAGCATCGTCTGTACCTCCATTGCCTGCCTCTTCAATCGATGAATGTCGCTATCGCGGCACGATGAATGTGGTCTTTTCCTTGAGTATTCCAAGGCTGCGGCCGTCGACTGCGTCGCGTGCCTGAACCCATACCGAAACAGGGTGACTGCCGGCCTTGAGGCCAATCGCATCCTGCGCCGGCAGCTCCAGTGTCAGCGCCACCCAGCGGGCCTGCGAGCCGTCCACCGACGGGGCTTGCGCTGCACCCATTCGTTCTTCGGTGCTGATGCGCAAACCGGCCAAGCCTTCCACATGAAACTCGAACTGCTGCCGGCGCTCGGACGCATTCATCACCTGCAGCCGATAGACGTTCTGGATCTGTCCGTCCGGGCCCAGACGCGCCAAGGCAGCACGGTCACGGATGACATCCACTTTGAACGGGTGGCGCATGACCAGGCTGAACCCCACTGCCATCACGATCGCCAGCAGAATCGACCCGTAGATCAGCACCCTCGGGCGCAGCACCCGGCGCCAAGGCGAACGCCCCGACGGCTGCGTCACGTGGTTCTGCGTGTCGTATCGCACCAGGCCACGCGGATAGTGCATCTTGTCCATCACCGAATCACACACGTCGATGCACGCCGCGCAGCCGATGCACTCGTACTGCAACCCCTTTCGGATGTCGATGCCCGTGGGACAAACCTGCACGCACAGGCCGCAGTCGATGCAGCTGCCCAAGCCCTTGTTCTGGTGGTCATCACCACGGCCACGTGCACCTCTTGGCTCCCCACGAGCCTGGTCATAGGTGATGACCAGGGTGTCCTTGTCGAACATCGCGCTTTGAAATCGGGCATAGGGGCACATGTACTTGCACACCTGTTCGCGCAGTAGCCCAGCAAACCCGTAGGTAGCGCCCCCGTAGAACAGCACCCAGAACCACTCCCAAGGCCCGAACGAGAGGGTGAAGGACTCGGCCCACAGTTCCCGAATTGGCGTGAAATAGCCGACGAAGGTAAAGCCCGTCCACAAGCTCAAGGCAATCCAGGCAGATTGCTTGAGACCTTTGCGCCAGACCTTGTCAACCGTCCACCCACCGTTGTCGCGGCGTATCCGCGCCGAGCGGTTACCTTCGATCGTCCGCTCGATCCACATGAAGATTTCGGTGTACACCGTTTGCGGGCAGGCGTAGCCACACCACAGTCGCCCGGCCACGGCGGTGAACAGAAAGAGCGAGTAGGCGCTGATGATCAGCAGGGCCGCAAGATAGATGAAGTCCTGCGGATACAGCACCAGGTCAAAAACATAAAAGCGCCGCGCCTCCAACTCGAACAACACGGCCGGCCGGTCGTTCCATCGCCACCAGGGCAAGCCGTAAAACAGGAGCTGGGTCGCCCATACCACTGCCCAGCGCCAACTCTGGTACCACCCCTGCACCGTTCGCGGGTGGATCTTCTCGTGCTTCTGGTACAGCGAGACCACCCTCACAGGTGTTTGTTCCACCGGCGCCTGAGGCGCGGGCTGCGCTGAACGGGTTGACACGGTTAACGGGCGGCCAGGGTCGAAGGACGGTTGGACAGGCTCCAGACATAGCCAGACAGCACGTGGATCTGCTCGGGCGTCAGCATCTTGTCCTGCGCCGGCATCACATTGAGCTTGCCTTTCTGGATGATGTTCACGATGGCCTGCTCGCCCCACCCGTGCAGCCAGACCTTGTCTCTCAGGTTGGGCGCCCCCAAAGCCATGTTGCCTCGACCGTCGGTACCATGGCAGCCCGCACAAACGGCGAACTTGGTCTTGCCCGCCTGTGCGGCCAGGCTGTTGTGAGGGCTGCCGGACAGGCTCATCACGTAATGCGCCACATTGCGCGCATCTTCGGCGCTGCCGAGCGCTGCAGCCATGGGCGGCATCTGCCCCACACGACCCTTGGTAATCGTTTCCTTGATCTGCTCCAAGGATCCGCCGTGCAGCCAGTCGCTGTCGGTGAGGTTGGGAAATCCCTTGCTTCCCCGAGCATCCGATCCATGGCACGTCGCGCAATTGTTCACAAACAAGCGTTCACCGATGCCGCGCGCCTGCGGATCGACCGATAGGGCCGCTGCGTCCATTGCGTTGAAGCGTGCATAAGTGGCGGCCAGGTTCGCTTGGGCCTGCACCTGCTCTTGCTCCCACTGTGCGCGGCTGCTCCAATTCATCAGGCCCGGGTTGGCCCCGAGCCCCGGATAGAGCACCAGATAGGCAGCAGCGAACACCACGGTCAGCACGAACAGCCCCATCCACCAGCGTGGAAGCGGATTGTTCAGCTCACGCAGATCCTCATCCCACACGTGGCCGGTGGTGTTGTCGTTGGCCATCACCTTGCGTCGACTGGCAATCAGCAGCAGAACCAGGCAGGCCACCAGACCGATGATCGTGAAGGCTGCCACGAATATCGACCATGACGGGGAAATGAAATCAGCCATGTCCAACTTCCTCCGAAGGGCGAGCCTGACCGGGGGCCTCTCCTTCAAACACCAACCGCGACGCGGCCTCATGCGACGGTGCCGCCCTGCGACGCCAAACGTTCGCCACCAGGCCCACGAACAGCCCGAAGCCCAACATCGTGATGAGGCTGCGCAAATCGTTGATATCCATCTTGACTCCTGAATCCCGAGGTGGTGCTTCGCTACCGACAGGGCATCTCACTTGCGCGTGGTTCCCAGCACCTGCAGATAGGCCACCAGGGCATCCAGCTCGGTTCGGCCTTTGGCAGCGTCGACCGCCCCTGCGATCTCATCGTCGGTGTACGGGTGCCCCAAGGCTCGAAGCGCCTTCATCTTGTTGGGCAGGATCTCGGCGGCGACCGCTGCGGCCTCCAACCAAGGGTAGGACGGCATATTGGACTCGGGGACCAAGTCGCGAGGGTTGATCAGGTGTAAACGATGCCACTCATCGTTGTACTTGCCGCCCACCCGGTGCAGGTCTGGACCGGTCCGCTTGCTTCCCCACTGGAATGGCCTGTCGTACACGAACTCCCCGGCCACCGATGCCGACCCATACCGCAGGGTTTCCGCACGAAACGGCCGGATCATCTGCGAGTGGCAGTTGTAGCAACCCTCACGCACGTAGATGTCTCGGCCGGCCAGCTCCAGCGCCCCGTAGGGCTTGAGGCCCTCGACGGCCTGCGTGGTGGATCGCTGGAAAAACAGGGGAATGATCTCCACCATTCCGCCGACCGCCACGGTCAGCAGAATCAGCACGATCATCAGAACATTGTTGGTCTCGATCCGCTCGTGGCCGGTGGGCTTGGTGCTTGCAGACATGTTCAATCCTTCAAGTGCCAGGTCAGGCGTGCACAACCCGCAGCGGAATCGCCACCGGCTGCGAACGCCCCGCCTGAACGGTTTTCATCACGTTCCACGCCATGATCAGCATGCCGCCCAGGTACAGCACACCCCCAACCAAGCGGACCACGTAGTAGGGATAGGTCGCCTTGACGCTTTCCACGAAGCTCCAGGCAAGCGTCCCATCAGGGTTGACGGCGCGCCACATCAGTCCCTGCATGACGCCGGCTATCCACATGGCCGCGATGTAAAGCACGATGCCGATGGTGGCCACCCAAAAGTGAAGCTCGATGGCGCGTGTGCTGAACATCCGTGTCTGGCCAAACATGCGGGGGATGAGGTGGTACAGCGCTCCCATGGAGATCAGCCCCACCCAACCCAACGCACCGCTGTGCACATGCCCCACGGTCCAATCCGTGTAATGGCTCAGGGCGTTGACCGTCTTGATCGACATCATCGGCCCCTCGAAAGTGCTCATGCCGTAGAACGACAAGGACACGATCAGAAACTTGAGGATGGGGTCGTCGCGCAGCTTGTGCCATGCGCCCGACAAGGTCATGATCCCGTTGATCATGCCGCCCCAACTGGGCGCCAGCAGCACGAGCGAAAACAGCATGCCGATGCTTTGCGCCCAGTCAGGCAGCGCGGTGTAGTGCAGATGGTGCGGGCCCGCCCACATGTACGTGAAGATGAGCGCCCAAAAGTGCACGATCGACAAGCGATAGGAGTACACCGGCCGCTCGGCCTGCTTGGGGATGTAGTAGTACATCATTCCCAGGAAGCCGGCGGTCAGGAAGAAGCCCACCGCGTTGTGGCCGTACCACCACTGCACCATGGCATCCTGAACGCCGGCATAGGCGCTGTAGCTTTTGGTCAGGCTGACCGGAATGGCCGCCGAGTTGACGATGTGCAGCAGCGCCACGGTCAAGATGAAGGCACCGAAGAACCAATTGGCCACGTAGATGTGCTGAACACGCCGCTTGGCGATGGTGCCGAAGAACACGACGGCGTAGGACACCCACACCACCGCAATCAACAGATCGATCGGCCACTCCAGTTCCGCGTACTCCTTTCCACTGGTGATGCCCAGGGGAAGGCTGATGGCCGCCAGCACGATCACCGCCTGCCACCCGATGAAGGTCAACATCGCCAGACCGGGCGCAAACAAGCGGGTCTGGCCGGTTCGCTGGACCACGTGATAGGACGTGGCAAAGAGCGCACATCCGCCGAACGCGAAAATCACCGCATTGGTGTGCAAGGGTCTGAGGCGACCATAGCTCAACCAGGGAACGCCGAAGTTCAGCTCGGGCCATGCCAGCTGCGCGGCGATGAACACGCCCACTGCCATCCCGACCACGCCCCACACCACGGCCGCCAAGGCAAACAGGCGCACCGGCGCGTCGGCGTACACCTCCTCCTGCACACGGTCTTCGCCAATTGCTTGCTGGGTCATGCCGGTCTCCTTGTCCAACCACTGAAACGCATCAACACGGTGAATTGTTTCGATTTGGAATCAATCGATCCTTGATCTTCATCAAGCGCGCTCGTCCAGGATGCGCACGCCCTCGCGGTCCAAATCTTCAAACTGGTCACGGTGGACCGCCCAGCCGAACACGCCCAGGATGAGCAGCACCAGAACAGCCGACAAGGGGATCAGGAGGTAGAGGATTTCCATCAGGGACTCTCCAAGGGTTGAACCGCTCAGGCGCTCAGGCGCGCAGGGCAAAACCGGCCCGACGGCTGTTGAATACGACCAGCAATGAACTCAGGGTCATACCCAGTCCCGCGGCCCACGGTGGAAGCCAACCGAGCAAGGCCAGTGGAATCGCCGACAGGTTGTAGACGAGCGCCCACGTGAGGTTTTGTCGAATCACAGCCCGCGTCAGGCGTGCTCGCTTCACCAACTGCGGCAGCACCTGAAGGTTGGACGACACGATCACGAAGTCAGCACGAGCCACCGTGGCCGCAGAGCCGTGCCCCATCGCGATGGAGACCTGGGCCTGGCCCAACACCGGTGCGTCGTTGATGCCATCGCCCACCATCGCCACAACATGCCCGCTGCGCTGCAACGCGGCCACGATGGCCTGTTTGTCCTGGGGCAAAGCCCCTGACCGCAGGACAGGAAGCCCCAGGGATGCCGACACCGCGGCCACTCGATGGGGCGCGTCCCCGGACATGACGCTGCCCGACACGCCGATGGTGGCCAATTCGCGAACCGCCTGTTGCGCATCCGAACGCACCGTGTCCTCAAGGTCGAACTCGGCCTGGGGCTGGCCCAGGGGCCCGAAGGCCAGTGTCAAACCCTCTGGCACTGCGCTGTGGGCCGCGCCGGCTGCCGTGCCAGTGACCGCCTCCGGGCCGGTGCCGTGTGCCGCACCACAGACCCACTGCCGGCGGCCCAATCGCCACCGCTGCCCTTGCCTGTCCACGGCCTCCACCCCCAGACCAGGGCGTTCTTGTACTTGCGACCACTCCTGCATGGCAGCGGGCAACGTGGATGCGGCCTCCACCACGGCACGGGAGGCGGGATGACGTGACCAAGCCGCCAGCGTCGATGCCTTCGACAGCGCAGCCATGGGCGACACCCCTGCCGATTCGGTCCTGATCGCAACGAGGCTCAGGCGGTCTTGCGTGAGCGTCCCGGTCTTGTCGAAGACCATCTGATCGATGGCCGCCAGATCCTCAATGGCCGCCATTCTTTGCATCAGTACGCCTTCGCGTGCATAAGCGCGCGCCGCGGACGTCAAGGCAGCCGGTGCCGCCAGGGACAAGGCGCATGGGCAGGTCACCACCAAGACGGCCACGGCAACCCACAAGGAACGGGCAGGGTCCACCCACCACCAGACAGCAGCGGCCAACAGGGCCAGGGCCATCACGCCCCAAAGGAAGGGCGCCGCCCATCGATCCGCCAGTTGCACCAACGGTGGCCGCTCCATCGCTGCGCGCTCGGCCATGTCCACCAGGCGCGCCCAGCGGGTGTCAGTCCCCAAGGCGGTGACGCATACCTCCACCGGAGGCCCTTCATTGACGCTGCCGCACCACACCGATTGACCCGGTTCGCGCAGGACCGGCAAGGACTCACCCGTCATCAAGGATTCCCGCACCTGCGTACTGCCCTTGAGGATCACCGCGTCCGCGGGGAACTGTTCGCCGGCGGACACCCGCAATCGGTCACCGAGCTTCAGTTCCGCCCGGCCGACCAGGCGCACCGCGCCCGAATCGTCCAAGCGCTGGACCGATTGCGGTGCCTCGTGAAGCAAGCGCTCCAGGGACTGCGCCGCCCGATGGCGCAGCTGCATGTCCACCCAACGTCCAGTCAGCAGGATGGCCGCGAACATGGACAGGGAATCGAACACGACCTCGCTCCCAAGCGGGCCCGAAGGCGCAAATGTCGCCACGGTGCTGGCCAGGAACATGACCAGCATGCCCACCGCCACGGGCACATCCATCGTGATGCGCCCTGTCCGAAGCGCGCGCGCGGCCTGCTGAAAAAAGGGCCGCGCAGAAAACACCATGACCGGCAGGCACAGCAGCCATTGCGCCCAATTCATCAACTGCGCCAGATCGGGGCTGATGTCATGGGAGGCGGCCACATACGACGGGGTGGCCAGCATCATGACCTGCATGGCGCAGAACCAGGCCACAAAAAGGGGCCACAGCAGGCGCTTGCGCTCACGGGCTCGGGCCTCATGGCTTGCCTGCCCGTCATCGATCTCAGCCCCGTAGCCGGCTCGCTCGATGGCCCGGATAATCGATGCGAGATCAGCCCGTGCGGGATTCCAGCTGACCTTGACCCGTTGCTGCGCAGCGCTGACCTCAGCCGTTCGCACACCGCCCACATCCAAGATGGCGGACTGAATCAAGCCGGCACAGGCGGCACAGTGCATGCCCTGCAGCCACAGAGCGGACTCCACCCAGGGCGCAGGACCGGCGCCTGCGCAAGGCTGTTCGGTCCCGGGTCTGGCCGGAGTGGATACTTCGAGTGTCATCACAGGGCTTTACCCCAGCGAGTGCCGGGGTTCGCGGCCCATTGTTCGGGCGATACCCGCCCGCTTGCCATGACGAAGATCAAATGACTGCTCTAACCCTGCCCCACTTCGCGTCAATACGGCTCATCGGTTTGGCGCTGATGGCCGTCGTCATTCAAGCTGCCGCGGCACAAGATGCCCCCCAGCAACTGGCCACCATCTCCCTGAACGCCGGCATGCACCGCATCAGCGCCGAGGTCGCGCGCACGCCCGGGGAGCGGGCGATCGGACTCATGCACCGCAAGAGCATGCCCCAACACGCCGGCATGATCTTCGTCTTCGATCAGCCCGAGCCGCTGTGCTTTTGGATGAAGAACACGCTGATTCCCCTGTCGATCGCCTTTCTGAAGGACGACGGCACGATCCTCAACATCGAGGAGATGAAGCCGCTCAAGTTGGACAGCCACTGCTCGATTCGGCCAGCACGCTATGCCCTGGAGATGAATGCGGGCTGGTTCGCCAAACGGGGGCTAAAGCCCGGTGACCGCATCACCGGCGACATCTTCAAATGAACCAATGAAAAAGGGGCCCGAGGGCCCCTTATCGCCGACGTCGGGCCAAGCCCTTTGGGCCGCCCGATGACGATCAAGCGAAATTGGACTGCGCGAATTCCCAGTTGACCAGCTTGTCGAGGAAGGTCTCCACGAACTTCGGACGCAGGTTGCGGTAATCGATATAGTAGGCGTGCTCCCACACATCCACGGTCAACAGGGCCTTGTCGGCACCCGTGAGCGGCGTGCCAGCGGCACCGGTGTTGACGATGTCCACCGAGCCGTCGCCCTTCTTCACGAGCCAGGTCCAACCCGAGCCGAAGTTCCCCACGGCCGATTTCACGAAGGCCTCGCGGAAGGCGGCATAGCTGCCCCACTTGGCGTTGATGGCCGCTGCCAACGCGCCGCTGGGCTCTCCACCGCCATTGGGCTTCATGCAGTGCCAGAAGAAGGTGTGGTTCCAGATCTGGGCGGCGTTGTTGTACACGGGACCGGGGTTGGGCGCCTTCTTGATGATGGATTCCAGGTCCAGGGCCTCGTACTCGGTGCCTTTCTGCAGGTTGTTCAGGTTCACCACATAGGCGTTGTGGTGCTTGCCGTGGTGGAACTCCAGCGTTTCACGGCTGTAGTGCGGAGCCAGGTCGTCCAGGCCGTACGGTAGTGCGGGCAGTGTGTGTTCCATGGTGACTTTCGGTGTGTGAGAGACAAACGATGAGGGATTGTAGGCACCGCCGGCCACCTCAAGCCGGGCGTGGGTTCTTGTCGTCCGGGCCCACCTGCACCGACTCCACCCGCACCAGGGCCGACCCATCGTGCCACACCGCGTTCAGGGCATCACCAAGGGCAACCTGCGATACCGACGTCAGCGGGGTACCCCGTGGATTGCTGACCCACGCATAGCCTCGGCTCAGAACGGCACGAGGGTCCTGTGCCTGAATGCGCGACTGCGTCTGCTGCAGGCGCCGCTGTGCCTGGGTCAGCTGTTGCGCCTGTGCCGCCATCAGGCGGGAAGCCCGGCGTTGCAGTGCCAGGCCTTCGTCGCGAAGGGGCGCACGTGCTGCGGTGGCGAGCCGGGCCTGCAGCCGCTGAAGGCCCTGCTGTTGCCTGGCCAATGCTGCAGCCGGACGGAGCACGGCCATGGCAAGCTGATCTAGGTGCTGGGCGTGACGATCCAAGGCGCGCTGCATCGACAGGCGAGAGCGCCGAGCACGCGCAGACAAACGCTCCAACTCCTCTGTGCGCACGGGGGTCAGCCGCTCGGCAGCGGCCGTTGGTGTGGCCGCTCGGCTGTCGGCCGCGAAGTCCGCCAGGGTCACATCGGTCTCATGGCCCACGCCACACACCACGGGGATCGGACACTGTGCCACCGCCCGCACCACCCGCTCATCGTTGAAGGACCACAGGTCCTCCAAGGACCCCCCTCCCCGCGCCAGGATCAAGGCGTCCACTTCAGCGCGCTGCGCGGCCGTCTGCAAGGCGCGCACGATCGAGCCAGGTGCCTCAGCACCCTGAACCAGACAGGGGTAGATCACCACCTCCACATGGGGCGCGCGCCGCGCCACCACGGTCAGCACATCACGCAAGGCAGCGGCCTGCAAAGACGACACCAGCCCCAGCCGCTGGGGATGAGACGGCAAGACGCGCTTGCTTGCCGGATCGAACAGGCCCTCGGCCTGCAAACGCGCCTTGAGCCTCAGGAACTCCTCATAAAGCGAACCCGCGCCCACCAACTGCAGCGACTCCACGATGAACTGCAGATCACCACGAGGCTCGTAGAGCGCCAAACGGCCCACCGCCTCCACCCGCAGCCCTTCCCTCGGCGCGAAGGGCAACTGCGCGGCTGCCCGCCTAAACATCGCGCACCGGATCAAGGCGCCCTGGCCTTGGGCATCCTTGAGGCTGAAGTAACGGTGCCCGCTGGCGGCCTCGGTGCAGGCGCTCAGTTCCCCCTCGACGCGCACCGTACCGAACCGGGCCTGCAGGGCATCGCCCACCGCTTGAACCAGTGCGGCCACGCCCCAAACACGCCCTTCGGGGGTGCGCTCAGAGGTAGGATTCATGGGTGCACCCCTTGAAGCGCGTGGGTAAGTACTCCACAAGCACGAACAGATGAGCGTTTCACGGGACTATGGCGTTGGAAGCCCTGTTGTTACATTTCAAGTATTTGATTTAAAAGCATATTTTTGTGATAAACAGAATCGAGCTCTTACACGGATCGTTCAGTCGACGCGTCCAGATGCGTGACACGCCAGTTTGTTCACAAAGTTATCCACAGGCCGGGATTTGTCCACAAGCTGTTGTCGTGGGGCCACCCGCATGATAGCGGGGCGCCCGGTCGGATCACCCGAAACCAAGTGGTGGGTGGCAAGGCTGGAAAGCATCTGGTGGCGCCCGTTGCACGGCTTTGGGAGCATCTGGCTCTTCGCCCTGTGGCCGCTTTCCTGGATCTACCGTGCCCTGGCGGCCGTCGACCGCACGCTGGGGCGTTGGGTTGCCTCACGCGAACGTGGCCTGCGCAAGGACCGCGTTCCGACCATCGTCGTGGGCAATTGGGTGCTGGGCGGGGCGGGCAAGACGCCGACCACCTTGTCCCTGCTGGAGCACCTTAAGGCCGCCGGGTGGCGTCCTGGCGTGGTGTCCAGGGGCTATGGTGGGCAAGCCAGCGGCAGTGTGAGGGTCGACCCGGTGCGTACCACGGCCACCGAGGTGGGCGACGAACCGCTGTTGATCGCCCGACGGGGACAGGTTCCCGTTGTCGTCGGCCGAAACAGGCGCCAGGCACGCGCCCTGCTGTTGGCGCAGGAGCCGCAGGTGAACATCGTGGTTGCCGATGATGGGCTCCAACACCATCGCCTGTGGCGCGACCTGGAAATCGCCGTGGTGGATGAACGGGGCGCCGGCAACGGGTATTGCCTGCCAGCCGGGCCCCTGCGTGAGCCGCTGCCACGCAGGCTCGGGGACCGAACCATGGTCCTTTACAGCGCGGGCTTGGCGTCCCTTTCCTTGCCTGGAGCGGTGGCCGTACGCCGACTGTCCGGCGTCCAAAGCCTCAGGGAGTGGCAGCAATCGACACCCCTGCTGGCCGAGGGCGGCTGGCCGTCCGTCCTGGGCCGAGCGGTTCATGCCGCCGCCGGCATTGCCGTACCCGATCGCTTCTTCGCCGGCCTGCGACAGCAGGGTCTGCAGTTGGCCGAGACCTATGCGCTGCCAGACCATGACCCGTGGACCGAAGTGCCGTGGCCGGCCGACACCGAGGACGTGGTGGTGACGGAAAAGGACGCTGTCAAGCTTCTCGGCTCGGCCGCCGCCAGTGGGCGCACCCGGATTTGGGTGGCGAGGCTAGACTTGTCGTTGCCCCCTGCATTCACGAATTCGCTGGACGCGCGCCTGGCCGCGCTGCAAGCCGGCACCTCATGAGCGGCACTGGCCGCGCTACGAATGGACAACCGCCTCATCGAACTTCTCGTCTGCCCCCTGTGCAAAGGCCCGCTGACACTGCGCCGCGACGCCGAGCAACGGCCCGTGGCATTGGCATGCGCGGCCGACCGACTGCTGTTTCCGATCCGTGATGGCATCCCGGTGATGCTCGAATCCGAGGCACTGCCGTTGGAGGAAGAAGGCCTGGCGCCGTGAGTTTTCACGTCATCATCCCCGCGCGGCTGGCGTCTACGCGACTGCCCAACAAGCCCCTGGCCGACATCGCTGGGGTCCCGATGGTGGTTCGCGTGGCTCGCCAGGCCCAGCGCAGCGCAGCTGCTCGAGTGGTGGTGGCGGCCGACCACCCGCAGATCGTGCAAGTCTGCCAAGACCACGGTGTACAGGCCCTGCTGACACGGCAGGACCACCCCAGCGGAAGCGACCGACTGGCCGAAGCCTGCCTCCAGCTGGGACTCGGTGACGAGGAAGTGGTGGTCAATGTCCAAGGGGACGAGCCGCTGATCGACCCCGACCTGATCGACGCCTGCGCGCACGCCCTGAGGGCGGACACCGCCTGTGTGATGAGCACCGCCGCACACCCTTTGCATCAGCTTGATGATTGGCTGAACCCGAATGTCGTGAAGGTGGTCACCAACGCACAGGGGCGCGCGCTGTACTTCAGCCGCAGCCCCTTGCCGGCGTGGCGCGACCGTCTGCCCGATCAGACCCTGGGCGAAGCCCCCGCGCCGGTCCTTCGCCACGTCGGCCTTTATGCCTACCGCGCCGCCTTCCTGCGCCGCTTCCCCACCTTGGGCGCATGCCCGCTGGAGCAGGCGGAGATGCTCGAACAGTTGCGCGTGCTGTGGCACGGATTCGCCATGGCTGTTCACGTGACCGAGCACGCACCAGCGCCAGGCGTGGACACGCCAGAAGACCTGGAGCGCGTCAGACAGCTCCTTCAATCCCGACCCTGACGCTGACCCCGTCAGCCTTGCGCGGGAGTGTGCGTGTTATTCTCAATTGAGGAGAACCTACCGCCATGAGACTCATACTGTTGGGCGCACCCGGCGCCGGCAAGGGCACCCAAGCTGCCTTCATCTGCCAGAAGTTCGGTATCCCCCAGGTGTCCACTGGCGACATGCTCCGCGCGGCCGTGAAGGCCGGAACGCCGCTGGGGCTGGAAGCCAAGAAAGTCATGGACTCAGGCGGTCTTGTCAGCGACGACATCATCATCGGTCTGGTCAAGGAGCGCATCGCACAAGCCGACTGCGCCAAGGGTTTTCTGTTCGACGGATTCCCACGCACCATCCCGCAGGCTGAGGCCATGAAGCAAGCCGGTGTGCCCCTGGACCTCGTGCTCGAGATCGACGTGCCAGATGCGGCCATCATCGAGCGCATGAGCGGGCGACGTGTGCACGTGGCCTCGGGCCGCACCTACCACGTGAAGTTCAATCCGCCCAAGGTGCCCGGCAAGGACGACGCCACGGGCGATGACCTCATCCAGCGGGATGACGACAAGGAAGAGACCGTACGCAAGCGCTTGGACGTCTATCAGAGCCAAACCCGGCCGCTGGTCGACTACTACTCACGTTGGTCCGCCACGGGCGATGCCAAAGCGCCCCGCTACGCCAAGATCAGTGGGGTCGGCTCGGTGGACGAAATCACTGCACGCGCGCTGGCGGCATTGGGCTGATCGACACGAGGGAATCCACATGGAAATCAAAGGCAAAGTCTTCATCGTCACCGGCGGCGCATCGGGCCTGGGCGAGGGCACGGCCCGCATGATCGCTGCCGAAGGCGGCAAAGTGGTGATCGTCGATCTGCAGGAAGACAAGGGGCGTGCCCTGGCGGCCG
>JACCDW010119359.1_pt1 | contig 23295 bp, 41 predicted proteins | sample 7449781 | NCBI WGS metagenome assembly JACCDW01 (sample SAMN15323449, study PRJNA562643) | freshwater metagenome | isolation source: river surface water | place: USA:Blue River Watershed | collected 2017-08-18
GAAAATTGGAGATCGTATGAGTTTAGTTATACGCTAAACAACCATTTTCATTACTTTATAGACGGCAAGGTGAAAGAAACCTTTATTGCTGGAATAGGATGTTGCCTAATGAAAAGAGATATTGCAAAAAGGTTTTCATTCCGTTACGATAACAAAGAGAATTTACCTCCTGACACGTATTTTGCAAAAGACTTACTTCGTGCAGGAGTAAAAAACCATGTTCATACAGGACTTTTGTGTTTCCATTGGAATAGAGAAGAATGGGGACGACATTATCAATATATTCAATACCTTAAATCAGAGTAAAAATGGAAAAATCAACTAAAGTTGTGAAGTTAAAAACAGAGAAAAATGCTGTTGTAGGAAACAACCAACCTAAGCCGTCAATGAACGGAAAACTTTTGCGTAAAAAGGATTTTGAGCGCGTAATTGAACACGATAAGATTTATTTGGAAGCATTAAAACAAGCATTGGATTATTACGTGATTAAACAGGAAAAACTACACTACCAACAAACTGTTCTCCTTAAGGATCAAAGTAAGGAAAACATAAGAAAAAATATTGACTTGTTGTGTGAATATGCTGATGTAAGAATCCGATGTATGGATTTAAGAAGCCAAATGGTAGCACAAGACCGTTTGTTTCAGGATAAGGTTAATCATTACCATGCCGTATTTATACCTCAATTCAATAAGGAAATGGAAGAATGTAAAGCCAATTTTGAAACAACTTACAAAGATGCTTTGACGTTGGTGAAAGAAAAGCCTAAGATGAGTGAAGAAATAGTTTCAAATATTGAATTTGAATTGTATTGGTGGAATGGATTAACCAAAGAAAACCAACAAGAGGATGAATACAAGTTAGAACTATATCAACCTCTTAAACGTTTGTTAGGTGCTTATGCCAGAATTGAAGCAAACATGAAGTAAACTTTTAAACATGAGAGAAGCACAATTTGGAGTTGCCGTTGGAAAAAAAGGTGTTGGAAAGTCTTTTACGACTACTCAACTCATTAAGTCGTACATTAAAGGTTCGGCTAACGTTATGCCCAGAAGAGCCTTAATCATGGATATTAATGATGAATTTGAGGATGTCAAGGCTATATCTCCAGATGATGTAGCCTTATTCTCAATGCACCCTAAAATAGAAGCTAGACGTATTCGTCCGTACAATAAGGACGGTAGTAAACTAACGCTTAAAGATTATGCCACTATACTTTTTAAAGTATTAGGCGATTATAGAGGTGGTTTATTACTCATTGAAGATATTAACCGTTACTTGTCACACAATTTCCCAAACGATCTTGTTGGTGCTTTATGTACAAACAGACACAGTTCCGTAGATATTATCATGCACTATCAATCAATAGGTAAAGTAAACCCTACTATATGGCAAAATATCAATTGGTTACGTTTTCATAAAAACACAGATTCGGTTGATAAACACGCCAAAAAGCTAGACGATAAATACGAGGCTTTCAAGATTTGTGAGTTAATGGTGAATAAACAATATCGAGACGGAAATATCCGGTTCTTTGTCACCTATGATTGTGACATGGAGAAGATTCATGGAAGTTATAGTTTAGCAATGATAGATGCTGCAATAGATGAGTATATTGCCCTAAACTACAACCGAAAAGTAAAACCTTTACTGAATATGCGTGATAACAACGGTAAAACCAAATTCACCCCTGCCACAGCAGTTAAACACGTTAAGGAAGAATTGTATAAAAACTATGTTCCTGCAATCAACAAATCTAAAGCAAAGCAATAAGTAAACAACTTTAACTAATTGTTATTCAATATTTTTAAAACCAATTTCAATTTATTTGAGGTTGGTTTTTGCATTTCTAAAAGCATATTTCTGTTATTCAAAAACTAAATTTGTCTTGTCCTTTGTAGGACGTAAAACACAATTTATTAACCCATTAAAAAACAAAAAAAATGGACAAGGCAGCAATTAAAGGAGTAGTTATGACAGCAGTAGGTGTCATGTTAGGTGTATTAGCAGCTAACTTGGTTACTACTAAGTTGATCAACCGTGCAACTACCTCCGCAGAGTAATCATCGGAACATTTTATTCACTTAAAAAAAACAGGACAAAATGAAATTCCGTAATTATTTTTCGCAAAAACAGGAAGAGGCTAACAATAAGTTCTTCCATTTCGATGGCGACAGCGATGATATGAACTTCGCAGACGACTTCGATTCATTTGATGGTGGTGATGACTATTCAGCAGTAGCAGAAGCAGCACCTACATCTCAACCGTACATCATCTTGGTTACAAACACTTCAACTATCAGTGCTGTTAGCGCAGTAACTATTTTGGGTGCTACTAGCCAATTGGCGTATGCTTCAACAGCTCCAGCATGGGGTAATGGTGCAAACATTTCTATTGAAATGGGTATCGCAGGAATCACCTATTCAGAGTTGTTGTACCAATCTTTGTACAAGCCGTTTGTTGTTGGTTTAACTTACTTACAATCTACAACTACTAATCAAGTGTTAGCAACACTTACTTTGGTAGCTAAAGATGCTAACGGTAATGTTAACCAAAAACCAATGATCCCAACAATCGACCCTTATCAGCAACAATCTAACATCATCGCGATGAAGTTTAGCTATAAGGTTGATGGATTCACTTCTTTGGTTATCTCTTCTATCGCTGCATCTGCACAATACAAAGTTTATTTGTATCCGGCAGAGGTTGCTTCTACTTCACGAGTATTAGCAGGTCAACGAGTAGTTGCAGGTTACGGGAATCCGGGAATCGTTAAAGGTGACAAAGTAGTTCTTGCTCCACAAACCGTTAAGGCTTTGATGGCAGGTCGTATCCGTCGCGGATAAGAAAATTCATTTAGCCGTTTTATTTTCGGCTTAAAGGAAATAAAAGGGGTGCTAATTTGTACCCCTTTTTTTTTAAAAACAAAGAGCCATGAAGGGGAAACAAATCATTCAACATAAACCAATCACTATTACATTGTATGATTATTTAGCTTACAATGTTCCTGCTGATTCTTACAACCTAATCAAAGAGTATTACAACTATCCTAGACCTAAAGACGAGGAAGAATTGGTTGAACAAATTAAACATTTCGTTAGAACACAAGGCGAAAAAGGTATTCGTTTATTGAAACAAATTCATCCTGATAGAGAGTTGTTCGATGAATGTGAAGACTGTAAAATTAAAGACGTTGAAAACAACGCACTAAAAGAGAATATCAAAGCACTTGAAACCGATAAAAAAATTCAAGAAATTGCTTCCAAATACAATTATAGAAACGTAACTGGCGAAACAGGTTCTTTCAATCCAGTTACAAACACAGTTAGCGCAGACATTAAATCCATAAACACCAATATGTTCATAATGTCCGCATTTATCTTACTTGGAGTTGCATATCTTTTAAAGAAATAAACATGATTTACGAACGAGCAGACATTTGGAATAATTTTAGCAAATCAAACCGTAAAGGACAAGCAAATGACGTATTACTTGCTTTAGGTAATCTAATACGTGATGACAAAGAATCCGTAATCGAAGCCTTTAGAATGGCTAAAATCCCTTTCCCTAAAGATGCTGAAAACGAAGTAATAGCCAAAAAGATAGTAGGCTATTTAAGAATGAATACGCCTAACAGCCGTGCATTATTAAATAACCTATCTGTATTGGTGTATGCTGACCAACATCGTTTCTTAAATTCAACAGGAGACAAACAAGGTTCTTTATGGGAGCGTCTTTTCAAGAAAACAGATCGCCCAGACGGAACTAAAGGAAGTAAGGCAGGGGATTTTCTTAGACAAAACAAAGAAAGCATTTTAGATATTGCTGGAAACCTAATTGAAGGTGTTAACAGAACAGGTGCGGCTACAACAATAGCTAATCAATCCTTTACAGATTTTGAACAAAAAGTTCAAGAGATTGAACGACAAAATGCAGAACGTGAAGCACAATTAAGGAGACAATACACAACAAACATGATAATAGTAGGTGTATTGGTAATTGGTGCAGGAATAGGAGCTTATTATTACTTTAAAAAGAAATAAAATGGCAGTGGTAGATAAAAATGTCAAATTCATTCAAGATGTTAGTTCACTTGACATGGCATCAGCGGTTCGTAAACAAGCACAATCGAACATTAATGGTGCTTTAGTTGGTGGGGCTATTGGTGTATTGGTTGGTATTGCATCGCGACAAAATTTTTATATAACAGGACTAGTAGGTCTTGTATTAGGACGTTTATTTCTTAGCCAAATAAAATAGTTATGACAGCAAATCAAGCATACAAAATAAGTGGTAGTCAACTAACATTCAAGGAATGGTTGAATGAACAACGATTACAAGGAAACTACATTTCCGAACAAGAACAAGTTATGTTTAATGCCGTAGGTGAAATAGAAGATGAATCTCCTACAATTAAGGCAAAAACCGTAACAAATAATTTCATTGGAGTAATTGCCGTTGGAATTTTATTGTACGGAATTTATCTTGTAACTAAAAATAGTGGTGAAGTAATATCTGAATAATGATTAAAGAGGAATACATAGGAAACCAGCCATGCACGCTTAAAATTGTTTTGGAAACCCAAAGCCCGGAAAAGCTATGGATCAAATTTTCAGATGCAAGTCAAAACCATACCTTTTACACAAAAAGATATGCAGTAGTTGATGGTGAGCAATCGTTTTCTATTCGTATGCCTCAAAGCCCAGATAAAGGATTGTTAATCATTTATAACGATAAAAATACACTCGGAAAAGGTGAAGACGATAAATCTTTCAGGTTAATAGAAACATCATTATTACCTTTAACGGTAGAGCCATTACAGTTGTCTAAATCGACTAAAAACTTTGTTCATTTTGCACAAGAGTTTAGCGAACGTGCAGGTATTCTAAGTGCGTCTAAAAAAGGTGATGTTTACAAATCAGATGACCGTAAATTTACGATAGAATACTTTACCGATATTTTAGACGAAAAGGGCAGACCAGTAGGAACTCCTGCACGAATCAACAAATATACAGGGGTTATTCAAGTTTCTCACAAGCAATTCAAAGATATGTCTGTTCCTATGAGAATGGCAATCTTATTGCATGAGTTCAGCCATTTTTGGATTAATTCTAATCCATCGTCTGAAATTCAAGCAGACATTAATGGATTACGAATCTATCTCGCATTAGGCTACCCTCGAATTGATGCTTACAACGTCTTTTTGAACGTCTTTAAAACAGTTGAGAATCCAGAAACAATAAAAAGATTTAAAGCACTCGATACCTTCATTAAAAACTACGAATATGGCAGTAAACATAAGTAATAATAATCAAGAAACAGCTAAATGGATAGCCATTGGTGTTGTGGGGGTTGCTGCACTTGGAATCGCCTATTTCGGAATAGTTAAACCTATTTTCAATGCAATAGGATTAACAAGCAGTAAAGAGGATCGAGATGCAGAAAATGCTATAAATGATTTTAGACGAGACCAAGTACTAACGTCTTTGCCATATCTTGAAAACAAGTCTTCTGTAACAATAACACAAACACAAGCGAATGCCCTTGCAACAGAAATTTATTATGCAAAAGGTGTTTTATGGGATGACGAATCAGCAGCAGTTGGAGCAATTAAGCAAGCAGGAACTAAAATAAATGTAAGCTACGTTGCATATAGATTTTATCAACTTTATCAACGCGACCTTAATTCGTATTTACTTTCTTTTTTAGAAAGCGAAAATTGGACTGAATTAGAAAGTGCTATTGACAAAATGAAAATTAAATAACATGGACAGTACAGTTAGAAATATTTTGATTTATGGCTTCGGTTCTGTTGGTATTGCAGTAGGAACTTACTTTTTAGTATATAGCATTAAAAAAAGGCAATATCAAAAGAGAAATGTTCGTGAAGGAGGTTCTCCTGACACTACCATTACGGATAGTTCAGCAGACTACAATCCAAAACCAGATGCAGATTACTTGAAAAGTAAACTACATGGATATGGTTTATTTACCGCAACATATAAGGAGGTTGCTGATAGATTACAACGTTTAAGCGATTCTAAATTGGTTAAACTAAGTAATTATTACAATTCTAAGGGTTACAAAGAGGATGGTAGAACCCTTATTCAAGAATTGGAACATGAAGACGATTGGTTAGAATGTAATTTTAGTTATTGCTACGAACCAATCATTAAAAGAATGAAAAATTTAGGACTAAGATAAGATGAATAAAACAACTAAAATAGCACTTATTGCAGGTGTAACTATGGTTAGCTTAACAGCAGGTTTTTTGTTATACCGCAAATTCTTCAAAAGAAGTTTGAAAACGTCTGTTAAAGATGTTTATGATAATTTATTGTTTGATTTCGGTAAATCCACGATTAAAGAAATAAGTTTTCCTTATTTAGATGAATTAGCACTTGCATTGAACGAGAACCCTGAATATTTTATTGAAATAGTAGGACACACGGACGATAGGGGAGATAGTGATGTGAACCTTAAACTTAGCCAGAACAGAGCTGATGCAGTAAGAAAATACCTTATATCAAAGGGTGTAAATTCCGAACGTATTACAGCGGTTGGTAAAGGAGAGGATGAGCCAATTGCAGATAATGAAACCGAAGAAGGTAGAGCCAAAAATAGAAGGGTAGAATTTATCCTCCGTAAGTAAAACTAAAAACTAAAAACAATGAATTTAAGCAAGGGACAAAAATTAGCATTAGCCATTTCTGGAGTGGTTATAGTTGCAGGTGCGGCTACTTATTGGATAGTAAAGCATTACAGAAATACACATTCCGATAATGGTGAGTTTATACCAGAAGGAGATGGTGGAACAATTGGTGGGGGTAATACCTCTGGAGGTTCTGCGAATGTAGAAAAACCTACCGAACCTCAATTGTTAGCCACTGTTGTCAAAAAAGGTAGTAAAGGAGAGGTAGCAAAAGATGTCCAACGAGTTATTAATCAAATTGCATCATGGAGAGGGTGGAACGGAACAACTAAAAAAGTTGGATTGAAGTCTGTTAAATTTCCAATAGGTGTTGATGGTGATTTCGGTTCGGGTTCTGATACGGCTGCAAAACTCATTTTTGATTCGTACAAACAGAACGAACAAATAACCTTAAATAAGGCGAACGAAAAATTAGCTTATGCGGCTGGTTGGTATAACAAAGCATTTCCAGCATTATTAGCAAAATACAAAGATTCTTCCGTGTTGAAAAGATACAATGATGAGTTCAAAAGAGGAAACAATGAGAATATCGCTAATAAAGGAAAGCAGGCATTTGGTAATAACGAAATATAAAAAACAATGAAATCAAATCAATTCAATGGTGTAGATTCACCGCATTTTAATAGCACAGGAGATTTATTGTTAAATACTTCTGCAATGATGTATGGTCAAAACAAACCCAATTCGCAAAGTAATCCGGATAAATTAGAAATCAGAAAAACCGGATTAGTTGTTAATGAAAATAGACCAACTGAATTAGCAGGTGTTCAAATCAAAGAAAAAAACGAAGAAACTGAACCATCTGAAAGAGGTGTAACACAAAACAATACTGATAAAAAACCTCATTACCTATTATGGATTGGAGTAGGTATAGGTGTTTTAGCAATAGTTGGAACAGGAGTTTATTTAATGACACGTAAAAAGTAAAAACATGAAAAAGTTACAATTCAATGGTGTAGATTCACCTTATTTTAATAATACTGGAGACAGTTTACCTATTAATAAACCTACATTATTTGCTTCTTCAAATACTGAATTAGCGGGTTCTACATCACCAACAAGTTCTAAAGGAATTTCTGCTGAATCAATAGGCAAGGCACTAGAGGTAGGATCAACGATATTTAGTACAACGACTGGTTTATTAGACCGAAAAGAGGCTGCAAATGCTTCTAAGTCGGAAAGACAGCGTGAAAAAGATTTATGTGCTAAAAACAAGGCTTTCAGAGGTCAAGGAACAAAGAAACGAAGACAACTCATTTTAGATTGTCAAAACAAGGTTGATGAACGTTATGACCGCCAAGATGCTTTGAACGCACAAATAGCACTTAAAAGCCAAGATGCCCCTAAGACAGAGGATAAAAAGCCAAACTATGTTTTATGGGGAGGTATTGGAGTAGGAGTATTAGCAGTTCTTGCTATTGGTGGGTATTTTTTAACTCGTAAAAAGTAAGAATATGGATTTTGAATATGAAAAAAAAATGTTGGAACTTAACGAATCATTAGGTTTTTCAAATGGATCTGTTTTTTATGGTGATAACGAAGATTCCGATGACGACTTTGATAATTTCGGAAAAGGTAAAGAAAGAAGACAACGTAAAAAAGAATTAAAGAAACAAGGTTTATCCAACAAAGAAGCCCGTCAACAAGCATTAGAGGAAGTTGGTAGAGGTAAGTTAGGAAAAGGCGTTCTTAAAGTTTATTTAACTCCAGTAAGAGGTGCTTTTTTGTCATTGCTTCTACTTAATTTTAGAGGTTTTGCTACTAAAATTATGGCAATTGAAAATGGTCGTGATGCGAAGTTAAAAAGCCGTCTAAAATCAAAGTGGGAAAATGTATTGGGTGGAAACTATGATGAGCTTATCAAATCAGCTAAAAAGGCTGAAAATAAAAAGCCGTTTTTCTGTGGTAAACAATGTAAGTTAAATTTAATAGAAAACCAAAAATATAATAATGCGCTTGGTTCTTTAGGGGTAGCAGCAATAATTGGTGCAGCAGGTACAGCAATAGGTGTTTTGGGACAAACTATTAATAATGCTATTATTTCCAAATCGAAGAAAAGAGAGATTGAAGCGGCGCAAGAACAATCTGAACGTGAATTAGCCACTTTAAGTTCTATTGAAAGAGAAAAAATTGCATTAGCAGAAAAACAGTTGCAACAAGAATCTGATCCGTCTAAAGCAATTATAAACGACCCTAACTTAAGTCCCGAAGAAAAAAAGGCGGCACTTGATTTATTAAAAGAAAATGAATCTGAAAAAGATTCAAGAAATGTTCGTAAGATTTTGATGATAGGCTTACCGATATTAGCAGTTCTTGCTATTGGTGGGTATTTTTTAACACGTAAAAAGTAAGGAAATGAAAAAAAGAACTTTAGATTTCGATGGTGATTTTGATAACTTTCTAACAAGAAAAAGAGGTTTTCATAATACAGTAGGTCAAGGTGTTGTTGCCGAAGCCATGAAAAAAAGAATTAGTGATTTCCAATCTCAAATAAATCCAAAAGTAACAGGAAATGTTTTTGGGACAGGTGGAATAAGTAATATACCATCTCCATCACCTTCTGGAACAGGAATTATTGGTAATGGTTCTTCGGGTGGTGTTGGTGTATCTAATCCTAATGCTTTAGGGGGTGGAGTAGTTAGAGGAGGTGGTTTATCGGTTACAAGCACTGGTTCTCCCGTAAATTCTGGAGGTAGTGCAATGTTGGGAGCAGGTGTTATTGCCAACGCAGTTAAAGCGGAACTCGCTAAAAACCCTGTTGTTGTAACACAACCTATTCTTGCGCCATTTCCTGTTTTGGGAACGCCTATTTCTAATCCAATAATCGGTGGAGGTTCTTATGGTGGCGGTGGTTATTCAGGGGGTAGTTCTGATGCTTCCCAAGAACAAGAATATCAAGATGATTTAGGAAGAACAGCATTAATTCAAAAGCCTGAAAAAAGAAATTATTTACCATTAGTATTTGGAGGTGTGATAATTATAGGCATTTATTTAATGTTTAGCAAGAAATAATGTAATTTAGTAACCTGAAAAACAACAAAATGAATAATACATTTTACGGTACTGATGATTCTAATTTCCATAACGGAATTGGATCATGGTTAAAGGGAGTTTTTAATGATGTTCGCGAGAAATTTGATGATGTTAAAGAAAACTTAGAGGAAAACATTGAATGCGTGAACGATTTAAAATCCAAAGGGATGTCTGCAAGTCAAGCAAGACAAACTTGTAGGGCTAATCGTGAACGTGAACGTGCTGAACAAGAGAATAAAGATAAATTTATTGCTAACCGTACAAAAGAGTTGGTAAAGCAAGGAATGACACCAGAACAAGCAATTCAGTTGGCAACTAAAAATTATGAAGCAAAGTTATTTTTGGCTTCCAAAGGAGTTCGTTCCAAAGTAGGCAAAGGAATTGGTCAACGAATAGGTTCTTCAATTCAGGCTTCTAAAAATACTCAATCTGAGAATACGACAAACTCAAAAAGAGTGAGTAAATCAGTAGATGAAGAGGTTGGTACTTCCACAGTTATTCCGGGTGAAGTTGTTGATGGTTCTGTTGTAGAAGCTAAACCTGAAATAAACTACATGAGATATGCAGGTATTGGAGCAATTGTACTTGTAATCGGTTATGGTGTATTTAGATATTTAAAAACTCGTAAAAAATAAAATATGAACTTACATAGAATTTTTATAGGATTAGGTGGTTTGGTTCTTGTTGGTGGTGTGTACTTACTCATTAAGAGCAGACAAAAATCAAACGGATCTACAAGTGGTTCTACTTCTAATCCAAGTAACTCAACTGATGTAGCATCCGCAGATAGCAATGATGCAACGACAAAACAAGAAGGTGTGAGTGGTGACGATAGTTCAATAGTAGGCACAAACATTAAGGATTTACGCGGTGCTGAAAAAAGAATGTTCCGTAAAGAAACAAGAGATGTTTGCCGTGATAAATACGGTAAGGGCAAAGACTTTAGAGATTGTAAAAAGCGTGTTAAATCGGGTGGTTTAGCCTTTACAGGGTATGGGTTTGCAGGTAAATTATATTTTAACGGAAATTAGTAATTTTTAAATTCAAAAAAATGGAAAAAGTAACAGATTTTAATAACGCTTGTGGAGCGTGTGCAGCATATTCTAATTGTACTGGATGCGGAGGTAAATGTGGAGGTAATAATCCTGAACCCAAACAAATTGTTGACAACGAAATTATTGAAGACGTTGAAAGTGGTGAGTTTGAAAACTTTTTAACTGCGCGTTCTCGTGAAAGGGCAAAATACCGTAAACAATTATTAAGCATGGGTAAAAACAAAGAGGAGGCTAAACAGTTAGCATTTGAGAAATATCCGAAGCAAACGCTAAAAGAAACGATTGCGAACGTAAAGGGTAATCTATCAAACATTAGAACACAAGAATCTCCAGAAGAGACTGTTGTTAGCGAGACTGTTGTTAGCGAAACTGATACAGAAAATCAAAATCCTCAAAACAACGAGGGTTCAACTAATTCAAAATCAAACGACGATGCTAATAAGGCAGGTGTTAAAGATAACACTATGAATTGGAAGCCTTTTGTTATTTGGGGTGCGGTTGGTGTTGCTGTTGCTATCGGTGGTTATTTCGCTTATGTTAAATGGATTAAAAAATAAGCCATGCTAAAAAAAGTATTAATCTTTGGTGGATTAGGTGCAGCAGCTTTAGGTGCTTTTGGGATTTACAAATACTACCAAAAGCAAATAAACCTTTTCTATGGATTCACTTACAAAGTAAAAAGCATTAATCCGGTAAGCCGAAAAGATAATTTTTTGAAACTTCGTGTTATGATCGAAATAGATAATCCTAGTGCGCTTCAATTCACTTTGAGTTCTTACAATTTCGATGTAATGCTTAATCGTAACAATAAAATAGGAGTTGTAAGTAATTCAGATGTAAATCAAGTTTTGAGAAGAAACGGAAGGTCGTATATAACATTTGATTTTGATGTTTCTTTGAAAGACTTGAATTGGGTATCAACGGGATTAGATTTATTGTTGGGTGGAAAAAACAGTTTGATAACCTTACAAGGGGATTTAAAAGTTCGTACTGGAATTATATTCTTACGAGTTCCTGTTGACTTGTCTTACACATTCAAGTATTTAGCGAGTTGATTATGTTGTGCTAATTTGTAATTTTGTGCAAATCAAAAACAAATACAATGTTAGCAGAACAAACCACCAAAATCATGTCTAATGCGATTGTTAGATATGCAAAAGAACACGGAGTTGAAAACAAAGACTGTCAGTTGGTTATCCGTGCCAATGACGATGAGTGTAATCCTGTTTACGACTTATGCGTAAATTGGAAGAGAGAAAGGCAACTTAAGTTCAATGAAATATTAAACGTTAAGTTTGATATGTTAGGACGAGAAATGATGGCTACTCCATTTATCAGAAGCAGTCTTAAAAGATTAGTTAAAGAAAAACAATGTAATTGGAATGATTTGAGAGTTTTTATTTACACCAACAACGCGGTTGAAAAGATTTTAATGACCGTATATGTAGGTAATGTAAATTCAGGGCAAATCACTTTTGAATACTTGTTTGGAGATATGTAATTAAAAATAATATGCTATGAGCTTTAATACTTTGCTTGACAATATAACCCTAAAACAAGTAACAGACGAAAATACTGTTCTTGAGGGGTGCATTCATATTAGTGTACTTTGTTCTGATAATGGAACAGAGGGAGACAATATTGAAATTTACAAAACCGATTTAGGTTCTGGAACAGGTATAATATTGTCGGCAGGATTGAGCGTTAGTTTAAATTCTTCGCAAGGAGCATTTTTACCTAGCATAACTATTTCGCCTACAACTGGAACAGCTACTTACCAAGTAATCTATAAATAACATGGCAGAGGGAGAATTTTTCGCACAGTTTGGTGGAGGCGGTGGTGGAGGCGGTCTCAAAGAATTAGAGGTTGGAGTAACGCCAATTATTAACGGTAATCCCGGAAGAATACTTTTTCAGGGTACAGGAAATGTATTGCAAGAAAGCGATAATTTGTATTGGGACGAAACTAATTTTAGATTAGGTATTCGCACAACACAACCCGATTGTTCCATAGATGTTCGTACAAATGGAACGGACAATACAAGGGGAATGATGGTGACGCATTACGATAATACTAATGCTTTTTCACAAGCTAAAATTATTGGTAGAAGAGCAAGAGGTACACAAACAACACCAACCGCAGTTCAACAAAATGATAGTTTAGCTTCTTTCAATGGAGCAGGGCGTAAGGCAACCGAATGGAGTACAACCGTTGGTGGTTTCTATATTTATGCCAATCAAAATTGGACGGATAGTGCTACTGGAACATACATGACTTTCAGAGGGGTTAATGACGGATCAACAACAGTTAGCGAATGGATGCGATTATCGCAAGGAAGGTTGGGATTGGGAACTACTAACCCAAATTACAGAATGGTTGTTTCTCAAAGTGTAGGTTCAAGTTCTGGAACTTCTTTATTGTCTGGAATTGAAACTGTAATTAATCCTTTTATTGCTTCTACACAAGGTTTATTTATTTATAAAAATGATGGTTCTGAAAGAGGATTTAAATTAGTTCAATCAGGAAGTACTGATTTAGATTCATTTTTTAAAATTACCTCTTCAAATGCTGGTGTTGATGCAGATAGATTGGTTGTTAAGAGATTGAATGGATATGTTGGAATTAATCAAACAAATCCATTATCAATATTAGATATTAAAGCAGATACAGCAACAGCTACCGATTTAGCATTAAGAGTAAACAATTCTTCGGATGTTGGTGTATTTCTCGTTACAAATACAGGGATAGCTAATTTCACAACGTGGGGCAATAATGTTATAACTGGAAACAAGACTATTCAAATAACAGGAACGAACACAGGTACACATTTATCAATCACATCAGGTTCTAATCCAAATACCTCAACCTCAACAGAGGTTAATCAGTTATGGGTTTCCCATATTGGTTTTGCCCCTACTTCTGGAAACGCAGATTTTAATCAATTAAGAGTATCTACTGTTATTAACCAAACAGGTGGTGCTAATGGAATTACAAGAGGGGTATTTGTTAATCCAACATTGACCGCAGCAGCAAATTACAGAGCAATTGAAATAACTAACTCAACAGGTTGGGGGGTTTACGTTTCTGGAGCTTCTAACAACTATATGGCTGGTTCATTAGCATTAGGAAGAACAACCGTAGGTGCTAAATTGGATATTCAAGCACAAGGGGCTTTAAGTACTGATTTGGCTTTTAGGGTTAGAAATTCAGCGGATACTGATAACATTATTGAGGTTCGTGGTAACAATCAAATCGTCAAGGGGACTTCAACTGTAATAGTTCCATCTGTTCAATCTGTAACAAGTGCTGCAACAGTAACTCCTGCATTGGGGAATGATATGGTTGTAATAACAGCACAAGCGGTTGATATAACTTTGGCTAATCCAACTGGTACATGGTCACAAGGATTATCAATGATAATAAGACTTAAAGACAATGGTACTTCAAGGGCTATTACATACGACACTAAATATAGAGCTATTGGTGTTTCATTACCCACAGCGACCACTGTAAATAAAGTTATTTATTATGGAGTTATATACAATTCAACAGATGATTTATTTGATATAATAGGTGTAACAGTACAAGGGTAATGTATAAAAATATATTAGCAATAATGCCGAAATATCCACCAATGCTTCTGAATACTTATCCAGATGCAGTAATAGCCTTTTCGTTAAGGCGAATTAGGTCTTATTATTTTGGTAATTGTCTTAGAGTAAGACGATCTTCTGATAATAGTGAAATTAATATTGGGTTTGTTAATAATGTTTTAGATACTACCTCATTATTAAGTTTTGTTGGTTCTAATGACGGGTATGTAACAACATGGTACGACCAAAGTGGTAATTCAAATAACGCAACACAATCCGACACATCAAAACAACCAATGATAGTTTCTTCTGGAACAGTGATTACAGATATTACAACAGGAAAGCCATCAATAAGATTTAAAAATGCAGGTTTAATAATGACCACGCCTAGATCCACAAGTCAGTTTGTATTTTCTTGTTTTGTTGTCCAAAGAGTTGCATCTTCTACACAATTTACTATTGGTGGTAATTCAGGGAATATTTATCAAATAGGAATAACTAGTGCTGATAACTATTTAACTAATATTGGTGGCGGTGCAGCAACAACCTTACAAAATATAAGCGGTAATATTACTAGGTTATTGAATATTCAAAGAGATGGATTAAATGTTATCTCAGGTTATTACAACAACACTGTAATGTCCACCACAAGAACCAACGCGGCAAATAGTACTTATAATACTATTGGTCAAACAAATACCCTTTCAACAGATGGATACATTAGTGAGATAATTTGGTGGAATAAAAACTATCTATCTAGTAGAACCGATATAAATAACTCTATAAATGCCTTTTATGGACTATATTAATTTTTAACTTAGCGCAAAAAAAACATGGGACTATTAATAAAATCAGAAAAAGAAAAACAGATAAAAATATCTGGAACGGATTTCGTGGTTAACGAGGTTTACGCACGAATTACTTTTGTGGCAAAACCTAATGGAAGAGAAATGGAGGTTGCTACAAACATTTATGCTAACCAACAAATGTATGAAGAGGGGAAATTACTCTACACAGACATTCCTCCAAATAACTTCAATATTGTTTTACAAGAGGGTGAAAGCCAATCAATTCAAACCGCATTAGCATATTCCAAATTAGGTTTTGAGCAACTTGGATATGCTTGTGAAATAGTTCCAGAACAATCTTTAAATAACGATATTCCAAATACAGAAGAATAATGAGCAACGAAACAATAATTACAGTATTAACTGCGCTTGTTAGTGCTATGGGTCTGAAAGAGATTTGGTCAATTATCCGAAAGAGAATGGATTTGAAGGCGAGAAAAGAGGATAAGTTAGATGTAGTGTATCTAAGTATTATTAAAGACTTGAAAGATCAAATTCAAAAACTTGAAGTTAAAATAGATGTTTTGATTCAAGAAAATGTTGAGTTAAGAGAAGAGGTTTCAAGGCTTGAAACTTTATTAAAAAACCACGAAAAACAAGCAAGATAATGTATTTACAAAATCCTTTTGTTCTAATTGGAATAGGCGGTATAGTTTACTACCTATTTCAGCGAAAAAAACTTGCTTTAGCACAAGAGGAATGGGCTAAAACAGTTGCCGAAAATAAAAAGAAAAACGAACGTGATTCGGATGGTTTATTACTGTCTTTTAAGGGAGATATTGCTAAAATGAGCGATGAAGAACTCTTCAAAACAATTAAAGAAAACGAAGAGGACTTATTAAAGATTAAAGACGATAAGCAAAAACAAGAATTAGCCAAAATGATTGAGTTTTGTGCTAACTCCTATAATGAGCGTCAAAAGAGTAAAAAACAAAATAAAAATAGAAGATAATGGCAACAACAACCGATCTTTACGGAACTGATACCACAGGTTTATCAGAAAATCAAAAACTAAGAATCAATAACATTAATTATGTTGTTGCAGGGATTTATTTATTAGGCGGTATTGCAGGTGCTATGTACGCTAAAAGAACAGGTGGAGGCATTCTAAGATACATTGGTTATTATGCCGTTGGAGCAATTAGTGTTGGAATACCTGCACAAATAATAGCGACACCTTTCCGTAACCGAATAATTAAAGAAACTGCAACAAAATAATGCAATTTGAACTTATCAATATCAATAGTAGTAATGAAGAAAATGGAAATTTCTCTTCCCCTTATGTGTTGAACATAAGCAATAATACTAATATTGATAAGACAATTACAGTTTTTGACGCGTTTAATCAAATTCCATTATTAAATAATCCGATAGAAAACCCTATTTATGGATTCAGTGATTCAGGACAAATAAATCCATTGATACCAAACGGAGAAATAGGTGGAAAACAGTCTTTTTTAATAGAAATTGGATCTAATTTCTTTCTTGTATTTTGGAACGGTTCTTATTGGCAAATGGACAATGACGCACATCCTATTCCAACTACTTTTTATGCACTTTATTTGGATACCGAATTACCAATCGGAAATAATGCACAATGGGTTGTGGTTACGCCATCCTCTTTAGTTGGTTTTTATACCACTCAACAAAATACCATTGAAACAAGTTTGCCCGGAATTACTTACGCAGACATACTCCAACAAAGTGCTTCAAAACCTTTCGTTGTTGGAAAAACATACATTTACAGCGATAATGTTTTACAAGTAAATCAAACCTATGATGTTATAGTTCGTGATGCTAATGGTAATTTAACCAATGAAGTTCAAATTAGCGCAAGTATTGATCCATATCAAAAAATAGCGAATGCTATAACAAGCTATGGTGAATACGAGATAAATGGAAACACGGGTATTCAATTTAAAACAAAGGCGAATACATCCATGATGATGCTTTTTTATCCAGTTCAAATAGCAAATTTAGCGGACGAATTAACCGATGGGGTAATTGAGGAAGATTTCGATGTTCCTACATCATACGACAAAGAAATTGTAGTTTCGGATATTCAATCTAAAAAGACAACTTTTAATAAAAAAGTTTTGAATAAAAACAACACTTTTATTTACGTTACTGGTGCGATTGTTGGAGCATATTTACTTAACAAATTGTTTAAATGGGTTTAAAATTTGATATTGATAAAGCTATTGATTTATACTTTAAAAGTGGTGATACAACCCCTTTCAAGGATAGCTTACGTCAAGTTTTAAGGTTTGCTCAAACAAGCCCACTTATTAATTCCGTAAGTGATTTATCGTATTTACTTGCAACTGCTAAAGTAGAATCCAATTACAGCCTACAACGTTGGGAATCAGATTATTTATGTGGTAAAGCAGGTGTTCCATATAAAAACAAACCGTGTCAAAAAGCATTGGAATATTACCGATCAACAAACGGAAAATTAGATTATTACACACTTGGAACAGATAAAAATGGTTTACCCTATTTCGGACGTGGATTAATACAACTAACCGGAAAAGGGAATTATCAGTTCTATGGTAAATTATTAGGCATAGATTTAGTTGGAAATGCTGATTTGGCTCTTGTTCCAAGAAACTCATTCGATATTGCAACGACCTACATGAGCCAAAAAAGAGGAGGTAAATTCCTTAAAAATGGTGTTAAGAGAAGTACATTTGATCTTGCAAGAGACGGTGAGCTTAATTTAGCGCGTCTAACTATCGGTGGAAGTGGTAATGGAACGAATACCGTTAACCGATACTACAACATTTGGAAACAAATACTAACCAAAGTTAAAGCTAAACCAACTACTTCAGAAATGGGCATTGGTGCTAAAATAGCAATAACTTCATTAATAGTTGTATCTTTGTCTGCCGGAGCTTATTACGCAATTAAAAGATTTGTAAAATGATAGTGCAAGAACGAAAATGGTCTGAAAGAACGACTAAGGAAAAACTAGATACTGTATTTGTGATTGTGGGAATAATCACATTCAGTCTTACAGCCATTATTAACTTTAAGGCATTAACAGCTAAACAATAGTCATGAAAAACACTGATTTAATAACATTGGATCGAATAAAAAAAGCGCATCCCAAAGTAAGACAAGAATTATTGAACCAATACATTGAAATTTCTGGTCAATTACCAGATTATTGTCGTTTACGTTTTGCTTATGTTTATCGCAGTCCAGAAGAACAAAATGAACTATTTAAGAAACGACCTCGCGTAACATTTGCATCCGCTTGGCAATCTATCCATCAGTACGGTTTGGCTTTCGATATTGTTCTACTTTATGACAATGATCGTAATGGTACTTTTGAAGAGGCTAGTTGGTCTTTAACAAAAGATATTAATAAAGATAAAACCCCTGAATGGAAACAAGTAACTGACTTTTTTAAATCCAAAGGCTGGGAATGGGGCGGAGATTGGAAAAAGCCAAAAACAGATGCCCCTCATTTCCAAAAAGATTTTGGTTTAACTTGGCAACAAATGAAGTCTCGTATTGATTCAAATAAATTTGTTGTTGAAAATGGTATTAAGTACATTAATTTGTAAAATGACTAAAAAATTACTCATTCGTGTATCTGTTGCGTTGGCTATCCTACTGTTTTTGATGGTTTGTGTCTGGTGGGCTAAGTCAACGCAACTTTCTTCCTTGCAAAAACGATATGAATTATCCCTGAAACTTAATAAAGATTTTAGAAAGGAAACTAATCGTTTAGGTGAAGTTGTTTATTCACAACAACAAAACATTATTTCCTCTAATGAAGCCAAAAAACTATTGAGTAAAGAGGTTGAAAAGTGGAAATCGGTAAAATCTAAAGTTGAAATAATAACCAAAACCAAAATAGATACCGTTTTTATTCCATTTACCGATACTTTATATCTAACAGATACAATTTACCCAAAAGGAATGATAAGTGTTCCTAAAAGGTTTAAATTGGATACTGTTGACTTTAAAATACATGGGATAGTTTTGTTAGATGGTGTTAAGATAGATTCAATTGTCATTCCAAACAAATTATCAGTAACCATAGGTAAGATAAAGCCGAAATGGTATAAAAAAGCTCAAAATGTTGTTTCAATAAAAAATAGCAACAAACTATTAAGCATTACAGATATAAATAACTTTATTACAGAGGATAAACCTAAATTTTACCAAAGAAATGTTTTTTGGTTATCTTTGGGAGCAATAATAGGTAGTTCAACAATTTTAATTTTAAGATAATGGGAAAATATAAAAATTACATCATAGCAACTGGAGTAGTTGTTGGTGTTATAGCTATATACAGCTATTTAAGAGCTAATAACAAAGGTTTGACAATTACTTTACCGAAGTACGTTGATACTTATTAATCATGATTTTTTATTCAACAGTAAGTAATAACGTCTTTATATTTCACCGTGAAAAAACAGCGTATCATATTGATTGGTGGTCTAATTGTAGCATCGGTTGCGATTATGACTACAATTATCATTATACGCAGAGAAAAGCGTAAATTAAGGCGTAAATTAAGTGCTAAGAATGCACTCGAACAATACAAGAATTGGGGATACGGAAAAATAAAAGAAGGTAACAGTTCTACAATTAAATTACTTCGTGATTATTGGAAAAGTGGCGCAGGAGTAACAGCGTCAGATTCTTGGTATATAAACAACGCATGGTCAGCCGCATTCATTAGTTGGATCATGTCTATTTCCGGATATGATGAATTTAAACGTTCGGGTAGCCATAGCGTTTATATTCGTGATGCAATAAAAAACAAAAAGGAAAACAAACCCGGATTCAAAGGGTACAAACCAGATGACGTTAAAGTAGAGGTTGGCGACCTTGTTTGTTATCCACGACAAGATGGAATTACATACGACACAACTGGTTCTTATGCCTCTCATTGCGATATTGTAGTTTCAGTTAAAAATGATAAGGCAGATACGATAGGTGGTAATGTTAGCGATTCTGTAAGTAAAACCATAGTTCCATTGAAAAATGGAAAAATTGATTTGGACAAAAAGCCAAAATACTTTGTGGTAATTAAGCCACCTAAAAAATAATTTGAAAATATTTATTATATACTGTTTTTTATTACTATTTTTGAAAAAAAATAGCACAATGAAAACAAACCATGAAGTAACTGAAAAAACATTAATCACTTATTTGTGTGTTTCAATTAAAGATTGGACTAAGGATCAATTAATTCGTTATGAAGCATTAATTCCCTATCTTCATAAAGAACTCATAGAAAAAACATTAGGTGAATGGGAGGGTAGAGATTCCGGAATCACAGAAAAAGAAATTACAACCTATTTCAATGTAGTTTCCAATAAAAAAGAACAAGTCGGTGAATTTATTAAACAATCTATAAGTGATTTTTGCTTGGATGGTTTTGTATCTTTTGATTTTTCTGAAAATGAATCCGAAGCTCCTAATTTTAGATCGGAATTAGAACAAGTGAAAGTTGTGGATTGGAGTTGGGCGTTGAAAAGAAATTATTAACGTTTTGCAGGTTTATTTAGTGCGGACTTAAAAGTACAAACTTTCAATTTACCACAGAAGCCGATTAGTAGTACAAATGTTCAATTAACCACGTTAGCCCCTATTGCACAAAACACGTGTTAGTGGCTGATGCGGATTTTTAGCACTCACTTTCAGTTAGTTATAAAATATTTTGAAAAAAGTTTAAAAAAAAATTTGGCTTGTATTGTTTTTGTATATACATTTGCATTACAATAATCAATTAAAACAAAGTAATTATGTACACAGTAGCACTTATCGCAAAAGAAGGTTATGAGATAAAATCAATAAACGAAAAAAGTTTAGCACTTGCAACACACGTTTTTGAGGTGTGGTTAAAAGAAGATGCTTTTGACGGAGAAATGATGCTTTTATGGGATAATGATAACCTAATGAAGCAAATCAATGTTCGTAAAAAAACGGACTGGAGGGTGGGTGAAACTTTCCAAGATGTAAACGATGATATGTTTGCAAGAGATGCCCGTAAGTATCACCGTAAAATGATGACAGCATAATGGCAAAGAAAAAACGTGACACAATGCTTCCCAAGAGATTTGCTTCGGAAGATATAAAAAAGTGGCAAGAACAAGCCAATTTAACTACTGGTGGTAATCTTACCTTATGGATGGAAAACGCTTTGAATAACGCTGTAAAGAAGCAAAATGTCAAATCAAAGCAGTAACGTAGCATTTGCCACTAACGTTTTGCAGATTGCCGAAGGTGGGGCATTAAACCACTAAACTTTAATTGAAAAACTGAATTTGATATGACCATAAATGTTGATTTGAAAAACGAAACCCCCACTTTTGGCAATGTGCTGTTAGGCGAGGTTGCTTTCTCGTCAAGCCAAACTACTTATAAAGTAATGGTTACAGCAAGCGGTTTTAAAATGAGGTGGTATGCAACTGTTATTAAAAATGAAGCGGTAAAATATGTTAATGAAGTTTGGTGTGCAGATAATTACCAAGACGAGTATAGGAAACTTAAAAAATCAATTAAAAAAAAGATACGTAAAATGATTGAGGATGCTGTCTGCAATCTCGCCTAACGGTTACTTGCTTTACGCTGTGAGCGTTGATTGTGTGAGGGAAGAATAGCGTTAAAGCAAATGTTACCAAAGTGCGTGAGCCTGTGTGTTGGCTCGTTGTTTAATTAATAAAAATAAAAAATGAAAGCAGAAATAAAATACAGAATAAAAGATGCAAATGGATTATCTGAAATTTTGATGATAACCGAAATCAATAATCCTATTGACATCAAAGAAGCGATAAATTTGATAAAGTGCCACTACAAAGAACAATACGAAAAGGGCATAGTTAAAATTAACGAAGCGGTTGATTCGTTTGAAAAGACTAATAATTCAAAATTTTCAGATTCCGAAAGAACGGAATTAATTGATGAATATTATTTTTACGATGAAAATAGTATTGGCATTTTATCAATAAATGACTTATCAATTGATGAATTAGAAAAGCCGAAAAGAGAATTGGAAGAGAAGGAAGCTAATTTATTAAGAGATAAACTGATAGTAAAAATTGAACGTTTAGCTAAAAAAGAAACCGAAGTAATAAATATCAGATGGGATATAATAGATTCTCTTTTTGAAAAATTTAATCAATTGGATTGTAATAGCCAACAGGAATTTCTTAATAAGATAAAACGTGCGTAGGCTTTTATTTTTATTAATTAAACAATGTTTGGTAACGGATGGCAGTATGAGAAGTAGCGGATTTGAAACACTAAACTTTCGATAATAGATGAACTATAATAGAAGTACAAATGCTGAATATACCACTGAAACCGCTATTTCTTATACTGCGTGTTATGCACAGTACGGTTTATTTAGCACAAACTTTAATACTAAGCACTAAAAAAAGGATTTAAAAAATAAGCGATGGACAAAAATATTTTTGAAAAAAATAAAATTTATTTAAGTAGTTGCTTGGATAAAATGAAATTATTAGATGGAAATTCAGTTGACTTGGTTGTCGCTGACCCACCATATTTTAAAGTGGTTAATGAAAAATGGGATTATGAATGGAAAACTGAACAACAGTATTTAGATTGGTGTTTGGAATGGATGGAAGAAGTATCAAGAGTATTGAGATTTGGTGGAACGTTCTATTTGTTTGGTTATTTCAGAACACTTGCTTTATTAGTGCCACATATTGATAAACTTGGTTTGGATTTAAGACAACAAATATTGGTTGATAAAGGTATGAGAGCAGTAAGTGGGAGAGCAACAAAAAACTATAAACTGTTCCCAAACACTACTGAAAGTATTTTGTTTATGACAAAAGAAAATAGAACATTTATTAAACCATTTTTAAAGGAACAACAATTAAAAGTTGGGCTATCATCGAAACAAATAAACGAAGCGTTGGGTGTGAAAAGTAATGGTGGTGGAATGTGGAGTATTTACACAGGAAAAAATGTTTGTGAACAATTTCCAACAAGAGATTTATGGAACAAACTACAAAAGGTATTAAAGTTTGATATTGAATACGAAAGTGTTGCTCAAAC
>JACCDW011641584.1_pt1 | contig 23295 bp, 17 predicted proteins | sample 7449781 | NCBI WGS metagenome assembly JACCDW01 (sample SAMN15323449, study PRJNA562643) | freshwater metagenome | isolation source: river surface water | place: USA:Blue River Watershed | collected 2017-08-18
ATCTTACCAGCGAATTCAGGAATCGGGTGCGGATGGAAGTTGTCCAGGAAGCCCGGCGGGATGCTGCAGGAATGCAAACTCGCGAGCCCCTCCAACCTGTGATGCGTCCGTCCCGGGACAGACAGCAGCGGGCCCTGGACACAGACCCCCAGTTCGGCCTTCGCGGCCTCATTCCAACGGACGAACACCTCATAGCTCGGATCATGGCTCATGTCCCCCAGCTCTGCCCTGCCCCGTCAGTCAGGCAAAACAGGAACGTGTCATAAGATTAAAGAAAGCCCGACTTCAGTTGGTGTTGAACACTTTTTGCACAATGGACTTTCTAAGCTCTGCGTCGAGCTGCGCCTTGACTTCAACCAGCTCCTTGTTGAGCGCTGCGGCATTCTCCTCCGATCGGGACAGCCTCTGCCTTAGCTCGAGGTTCTCAATTCTGCCCTTGGAGGCGCCGGCTTCAGCTCTTCTCACCTGGGATTCAAGGGCGGACAACAGCTGGCTTTGCTGCTCAGAGCCGCCTTTGATGGTCTGGGCGATCTTGGCGGCATTTTCCAAGTCAGCCTTGAGCCTTTCATTGGCCTCCTGCGTGGCCTTGAGCAGGCGCTCCGCGTCGTCCTGACGTCGTTTGGCTTCCTGGGCCTGCTGTTGCGCGACCTTCAGTTTTTCAACGGCGCTGGCAGCCTCGATCTTCGACTGGGAGGCGAGGCGTCTTTCGACCCTTATCTCCTCCGTGGCGTCATAGCTGGGAATTCCAAAAAGGCCTATGGCGATGGCGAAAGGCACGACAAAGGAGATCATCAAGGCAAGACGGACCTGCTTGGTCTTCTTGAGTTCGGCATCGATCACCTGGCGAGCGGCGGCGGCATTGTAACCCAGTTCAGGATAGTCCGAAACCTTGCCCCAGACGCCGGAGCCGACCTGAGTTATCCGGTCCCCTTCAGGAGAGATCCGGCCCTCTCGGACCCAGTTTCGCAGCTCCTCCAAGGACAACGGCGGAAGAACTTGGTTCTTGGCGGTGCGAACTTGATAGCGCGGGCTATGAGCGTGGTTCATAAAGATCAGGCTCCCTTGTCGATGGCCTTTTTTTCAGACTCCTTTTTACGCTCAATGTCCTTCTGTTCAGGAGTTCTTTTGTCGGGGCTGTCGGTGATTTCCTCTTCGAAGGAAATTCGGCCTTGGAGCAGATAACGGAATGAGAACCCGTCATCTTTATGCTCCTCGCCTGTCTCATCGACATAGGTGAATGCAACGTCGATCTCCGTGGAGGCGCTCAGAGCATTGTTGAAAGGCACGAGTTCATCCAATTGCTCGCCCGTATGTCGCGTGCCGTCCTCAAGTATCCAAGTGACGTCCTTGATCCTGCCTGCGCCATGGAGTCGCAAACCGAGGTGAATTTCCGCAGCAGGGGGCTTTTGGATCAGCGTGGTGTCCTTGCGAATGTAGACTTCGAAAATCCCGGGAGATTTTGGCGCCTTGTCAGGAATAGGAATGATGCGATCAGGGGCTTTTTGGGGCCCAGGCAAAGGTGCTGGCGCTTTCCACCATTTGGGTGGTGCCGGAGTCTCCGGCTCCAGACGCTCAGGGCGGGAAGGGCTGGGAATTGGCTTGGGAACCGAGGGCCGATAAGGCTCAAGTTCGGGTTTCTTAGGCTCTGGATTGCCTGGGGCGTACTTTGGCTGCGGTGACTCGGGATCCCCTGGAGGAGCTTGGGGTCCGGGAACCTTCCTCATCGGCTCCTGCTTAGGAACGGACCTGTCTTCGCAAGAAGCGGGTGCACACTCACTCAGAAGCAGAATGATCAGAACAAGAAGCAGGAGGGACAACAAGATCCAGAGGCACCCTATCAGACGGGATCTGTCAGATTGTCCTGCCTCACTGACAGGAACCGAAGGAGGACTTGGACCATCCGAATCCGGAACCTCCGCAGGCGGCGGAAGTTCATGGCGATCTTCCTGCCCCTTGATGGCGGCGACCACAGCGGGAGAGGATTGGGCTGATGTCGCCCCTGTTTGGGGAAGAATCTTGATGACGGGAGTGGAGCGATCGCCAGCTGGCTCCAAGCCCCAAAGGACAAAAAGCCTGTTCCGAGAATACCAAGGGGTGCGAAGCACACGGTAAGCGCCCGGGAACTGAACACGATCGGGCAACCTGAAGTCGGTGACAAAACGCGACTCGTCAGGAGTCAGTGCCGGATCGGCCGCCATCTCCTTGAACTTGGCCAAAGCATCTTGCAGCTCCTTGTAATCTGCCTCAGGCAACTCGACCCCTTGCTCACTCAGAGCAACAGTCTTGGTCAGAAGCTCCTCTTCGCCTTGATATCGCGTGAAAAAAACGCGATTGGCGGAATCGGTAAATTCCGCGCTCGGCAGGAATCGGGCGAGCTCAGGGCAGCGTCGGATGACCGCCATGAAGTTTGGCTTCCAGTAATAACCGCCTCCATGGCTGGTCAGAGCCCTGAACTGATGTCCTTCCTTCCTGTCGAAAAACAAACCCGGGGAGGCACCAGTCTGAACGCCGGGAAAGAGACTCATGATTTAACGCACGATGCCCCTGGCGTAGACGGAGCCATTGGAGCTTTTGACGATCCACAGCTGCACTTCATTGACTTTCGTCACTCCAGCTGGCGCCGTGACATTCTGGGGTATTCCTTGACCCAGGTCAGGCACAACCAACTGGAAACCCACTCCTGGCAGGCTGCACAGAACCCCCTGCCATTGAGCGAAACGTGCGTGAGACTCCTTCGGACTAAGGCCCTCGGCAGACCAGACAGCATGTAGAGCGGACCCAAGCGCCTTCACGGCGACCAAAGCATCGTCAGGCCCTGAGCCCGGCAGCATCGACGAGCGAAGTTGAAACAAGGCGGACATGGCACGGATCGCCTCTTCTTTGCCGAGCGCTGACTCAGCATAAAGTTTCTCCACTTGCTGGGAAATGGGGGAATCGAGAATGCCCTGAGAAAGAAGATGGGAAAGCCTTGCGCGGGCGCTTGCCTCGAGCTCCTCAAGCCTTGAACAGGCACCACTGAGGTCACTCCGGACTTGTTCTAGCTCACCCTGGATTCGCTCCAATTCAGCATGCGCTTTCTCTCGATGCCCTTCGGCCTCGGTCTTCTGTTTACGTAAGCTGTCTATCTCACGACCGAGGTCAGCCGTCTTAATCTCAGAAGCTCTCAAGGCATCGGATGCTGAATTGAGAGAGGCTTCAGTTCTTTTAAAATCAGCTCGTAACTGATCATTTTCAAGCTGAAGACGATTGATTGAGCCGCTGAAGCCTTCGATGCTCGCCTCGATGCTCGGAATCCTTTCCAGCACGGACAATTTGCCCTCAAGACTTCGCGTTACGGAGATAGCAACCCCGGGGATTTCACCTGATATCCTTTTCAGCGTCTCGCCAAGTTTATCAATCTGTGCCCCGCTGTCCATGATGCCAGGGATTGAATGTCGTGCCGGCGAATTACGTAATCCTGGATGAGTCGAAGGGTCGGCTTTCAAGTTTTCGATTTTACTGCCCAGTTGGAGTATTTTTACCTCGATCCCCTTGGTAATATACAAACATCCCAAAAACAGCGACAGGGCGGCAACGAGGACGATGACGACAGTAATGATGACAGAGATTGTGTCCATATTGTGGGTCACGAAATGTCGAGTTCTCCGGTGTCCTGCCAAGGCTCCTGCTCGTGCAGCAACGGGTAGAGAATCAGCTCAATCTGATCGGTCAGGTCTTCCCCGGACCGGAGGTCGGTGACCTGGCGGATGGTGATGGAATCGGCGCCACCGACCTCCTGAGGAACGCGGTCAAAAACGGCCCGAACGGTCGTCTGTTCTTTCGCGCCGTTTCTCCACATGAGACGGTAGACGGGCTCAGGATCGCAAGAGATGCCCTCGAACATCTTTCTACCTATCCGGTTGGTGACGTTCATGGTCACCTCGCCGGACTCATCCTGGTCATAATTGAGAATCAAAGAGTCGAACTCCGCTCCCTTGATGGGCATCACGCCCCACATGTTCCGGACGCCCACCTTGGGCTCATTGGTCAGCTTCCAGTTGAGGATCATGCCCTCGGACATGGCCCGCTCAAGGGCTGCGCCGACGCAGGTGACGGTCTTGGCGTCACGGATGGCGGAGTCGCCATCGTCGCCGAAGGGATACCAGTTGCCGGCCTTGAATCCACGGGCGAACTGGATGCGCTCAACGGGCACGGGGATGAGACGCTCGATCATCTCCTTGATGGCGGGCTGCTCGGAAGGCTTGCCGCAGACGAACAGCATGTGCACGTCAAAGGCGGCGGCATGCTTGGCCAGAGAGCGGAAGTAGACGCCGAAGACCTCGACTACCAGGGCGTCAAAATCACTCGGGGTCACTGGCAGCGAGAAGTTATGGTCGAGCTGCAGCCCAAAGAGGGCCTTGAATTCGTTCCAGACCTCGGCTTGCACGCCCGCTTCCCTCGGATTGCAGTCCAGAGGCTTGCCGTCGCTACGCTGACGCAGCAGGGAGATGGCCATGGGAATGAGCACCGAAATCATGAGGGAGACGCGCTTGGCGGTCTCGGCCACATTGGCGGTTTTCGTGAAATAACGCCGGAAATCGGCCCCGACCTGATCCGGATCTCCGGCGGTCTTGATGAGCTCTCCGATGACGATCTGCTCCACGACTTTCTTGAGCAGAACGTCCCCCGCGGCCGATGTGGAAGAGTCCTTGAAAAGGACCGTGGCATGCAGGTCGACGAACATCCCCGGGCTCTTGTCCGTGTACTCGACGATCGAGACGTCGGAAGTGCCGCCGCCGATGTCGACGTTCATGATGCGCAAGGTAGGCGTGCTGTAGTTTCCGCCCGAGACGCCGTTCACCTGGATCCAATTCTCCCCAACCTTGTTGGTCGCCATCCGTGTCATGCAGGAGTAAAGAATCGGGATCTGGCTGGCCACCGACTCATCCAGTTTCATGACCAGTCCGACCTTGGAATTCCCCTCCTGCACATGGGTCTTTTGGTAGATGTCCACGGCCTCCTGCCACTTCGCCTGGTATTTTTCGATCTCCGTCTTCGTCCAGCCCGAAGGATACGTCCCGATGACGTTGCTGATGCGCCGTCGCTGGAAGACGCCGGCCTGCTTGACCCACGACTCGCTGTTGATGCTACGATGCGCCGTCTCCAGAATCGAAAGAATGGTCCAAGTCAGCGTGTCACGTCGGGGGTAATTGGGGTGGGAAGGATTGATGGAGGGCCGCTCAGCGTAGGAGTCAGGCAACTGCTGAAACCGAAGCATGAGTCCGGAAAGTGATTCAAAGCCCCCGACCTTGCCGAAGTTTTCGTCACCCACGTTCGGCACCACGGACCAGGCCTTCTGCGAAGGGGCTGAATCCCAGAAGAAGCGCTTGGCCGAACTCTGTTGGACGAGCACGCCGTCACGATGCAAGCGACGGAACTCCTTGCCCAGCTCCGTGACGCCACCGACCATCTCCTCCATGTCGGAGCCCAGACAGACCGGTGAGTTCTTCACGAACATCTGCGGCACGCGAACCTCCACGCTGTCCAGTTCGGTGCGGGTCTTTTTCCAAAAGAGAAGTCCCTCGGTCCTCGTCCTGAACTCGGGGATGCGGCAAAGCATCGTGTAAGGATTGCGCGACGCGAAATCCGAATCGGGATCGAAATTGCGGAACTCAGGACGTTTCAACGTGAAGCGTGAACCGACGATTGCGGCCGCATCGGACGACTGGTGCTTGAGACCTGCCGGGTGCGGCACGCCTTCCTCCGTCAGCAGGGGCGCGTAATAGAACGGGTGAGCCAGAGGAACTGGCCTGCAGATCTGGGAGAAGTTGGCGGCATTCCCTCCCACCGTGTTCGGCGCGACCCGTTCAAGAACCAGCGCGCACGTACGCGAGTTTCCGAAGTCTATCACGAGGTCCAGTTCGGCGTCCACGGCATGGAGCTTCTTCCAGGTGATTTTCTGGACGATACGCAGACTCCTGTTCCCGAGCTGGATGCCGATTTCATCATCCCGGTCGAGGCTGCTCACAGAGTCTGCGTAGTAGGGCGAATGGGGCGTGGGCGTTTTGGTGAAAAACACGCGCTCTGAGGCCGTCGGATTGGCCGGCGGCTCGTAAGTCCAACCGCGATAGGCGTCTCCGACGTTGGTCTCAATGGCCAGCCAGACGCCATGCATCGTGAAGTTGCCATGAACGCAGCTTCCGACCCGACCCCTGGCGTAGGACTTCTCACAGGGCTGCCACCTGCCCTGCCTGATGTCGGCCACGAGATTCTGCAGCTCATCGTTGTTGTCCCAGTCGACCACCTGTCGGTTGTGCTCCACGATGGGACGCAGTTCCGGAGGGACGCTCGTGATCTGGGAGGACTCTTCCGTCCTCAGCGGGAAGAAATACATCTGGAAGCCTGAATCAGGCGTGAGGAGTAGCTCCTCCCGGCTGACGTTGGGATCGCTGAGATCCCTGGGTGTGAATTTGTGCATTTCGTTCAGGAAAGCTGGGGACGAAGTTCCCGAAGGCTGTCATCACCGGGCTGCGGCTGCCGCTTGGCTTCCGCAGGCTTGATGGACTCCACGACTTGGAGGAAGCCGTCGATGACCGCTATGTTGTGAGGAGACCGCGAGGACGTGTCGCCGTTCTCCCAAAGGACCTGCTGGTGAAGCAGGACCACCGGGTCCTGTTCCACGGCGGCAGGGACGAAGAGGACGCCCTTGCGCATGATGTTGCCCATCGCGACCGCAAGCTCGCGTCTCAGGGCCTTGGACTCGGAGATTGAATCGACAAAGCCCAGCTCCTTTTCAAGCCAGCGAACCAGCTCGGCAGCGGGCCTCTGTTCAGAAAGGAGCCGCAGGAGCACCAGCGCGTCGGCCTCCCCGTCCAAACCGAACACCGACCAGTCGAAGCCGTGCACCCCGGACATGCGCTTGATGACCGACGCCTTCCAGGAATCCCAGATGCCTTCGACGTACTCCTTGCGCTGCTGCAAGGACAGCTTCGCGTAGTTGGCGGGAATCCTCTCCAAGTCCTCCTCTTTCACGAAAGTCAGCTGTCGGATCCAGAATCCGTAGAGAGAGGTCGCGTCCTCGACGTCAAAGAGGGTGCGCTCCCTGGGAACCCGGTCGGACCAATCCACAAGATTGCGTCGGACAGCGTCCAGCACCCGCTTGAGCACGCGACGCTGAAGGGCGCCGATGTCATCTCCGGAGGGCAGCGCCTCCTCCAGGAGCTCTATCAGAAGCTTGCGGTCGGCGGCATCGATTTCGGAAAGCTTGGCGCGACGTCGCGAACTGTTGATGGCCGCCAGCTGCTGCTCCAGGAAGTACCCGACCCCGCCATCATCTTCCGCCAGCATGCGCTCAAAGGACTCCTTGGATTCGGAGGAGGAGAAGGCCCTTTTGAAAGCCGCGTCCGAACGGATGAATTCTGCGGCGGCATCGATCGACTTCTTGGTGCCCTGGATGGCTCCGCCTGTCGCGGTGAATCCTTTGTAGGTGGTTGCGAAAAGCGCCGAATTGCCGGGATTCGTCAATGGCGCCAGCTTGCCGAGCATGTCGGAGAACACCGACTCCATCCCCGCACCGCCCTGAATCTGCGCCTTGGCGTTGATAACGGCGGCGAAGAAGGTCAGGCAGATGGAAAGCGGCAGCGGCGTCCTTGTCGTGGCCGTCGAGGCCTGGGCGTTGAACTGCTGGTCGATGCATTTCCACCAATGCTCGATGCCGGCCGTGATCTGTTGCGGCTTGGCCGGGAAGGTCTGGGCCTTGACCAGGACGGCGAAGGCGTCGATGGCCACTTCATGGGCGTAACCGAGCACCATCGAGGCGGTCTTTCCCCGCTTGAAGACTCGGGTCAGCCAGAGCGGATCGGACGATGATTGTGTCCTGGCATCCAGCAGCGAGGAGCTCGTGGCGTTCGCGTCCTGAAGGGCGACCCCCGGGAAGTCGAGGATGTCGCAGGTCTCGATGAGTCGGAAAAACTCGTCCTTCTCCCCCGCCGGCGACTTGACCGGGATGACCAGCTCGCGGACCAGCGCCTGGAAGGCGCCGAATTCCGGACCTGAGATTTCCGCCGAAGGCGTGCCGCACTCGATGAGCGTGTCGCCTCCTTCCGAACGGATTCCGATCCTCGCCACGGCGTCCCTCACCCTCGCGTCGTCCGCATTGCCGCTCGTGGCGAGCGAGCGACGGTAGGTGTCGATGTCCAGAAGCAGGGAGGCCACCTGGTAGCTGCAATAGACGGAACCCCTGCCCCATTGCAGGCGTGCGGCCTTGGCACGAAGCTTGTCGAAGGTCTCGGAAATGGCGGGGGCATCATCCCAAAGCAGACGGCGTGCGACGCGGACGACTTCCTCGACGGAAGTGAGGGCCCTGGAGAACTCAAGGAAGTCGGTCCTGATCGCCGACCAGTTCTTTTCCAGATTGATGTAACGGACGTCACGGGAAGAGATGAAGAGCTCGACGATGCGCATCAGCTCGCGCATCAGCTCATAGGCCTCACGGTCCACCTTGGCCCCGGCAGGCAGACGATCGCGGAGGAACGCCTCATCGACCTTCTCGCGGTCCCAGAAAGTGATCTGCCCCTCGGGCGAGGCGTTCTTGCACTCCGTGAGATAGCCGCAGGCCAGCGCATGCATGATGTGAGGCACGGCGTTGAAGCGGATGCGGACCGGATGCCTGGGATGCGGGACGAAGTTGGACGTGATGTAACGCGTGACGCATCCTGAGGCGTCGGACCCGTTGTTGTAGGGGTTGAGGACGGTCGCCTCGGGAGGACGGCCTTCGTAATTGAGGAAAGATACCGGCTGGGATGCGTCCCACGTGAGGCAGGGGCTCGTCGGGCCGGCCGTTCCTCGTCCTTGGTCCAAGTAACGGGCAAGCAGGGTCGACTTGCCGGATTGTGAAGGCCCCCAGATTCCGAGGGAGTGCCTTTTCCCGCTGGAAGAGTCGAGCTGGGTCAGAATCTCGTGCCTCCCGACGATGCCATAGACCGAATCAAGCCAGGTGCCCCTGGGCAGACGATGCTCCCCCTTACGCGTCTGTCCATAAGTCCAATACCAATCAATAAGGCGTTTCATTTATGTCTTATGTAGGGGTAACTCCATTGAATCATCAAAAGAAAAGCCCCTGTCAACAAACCAAGGCTCACTCAGGGCGAATTTATTATTAGCACTTCAGTACCCAGAAAGGCCAAGCGGGAGGCGCTGTCCGGCTGGTCGGGTTCGACGTCGACCACCAGATAAGGAGGCCCCATGCCCTGCTTGGAAACGGTCACATGGAGGGATTTATCCCCATCGTACAGCCTGAGCCGGGTTCCAGCCTCAGGCCTGTTTGATACCAGCAGGACCAGCTTGTTCTGGTCCTGGTCGCGAGAGAGAAGAACGTAGCCCATCCTGGGGTTCTTGGGCTTCTTCATGAAGGCATCCCCGGACTCCTCCGTGTTTCTCCTGATCGTGTCCTTAAACTCCTGAGTGAGCCTGTCCTCAGCCTGCTTGAGGCGTTCGTCAAACGTTGCCCTCAATTGCTGCGCCATCCTGGCTGATTCAGCGCCTTTGACTTTGGTCAAAGCGTGCTGCTTTCGCTCGCCATCCAGAGCTTGATTGACGGACTTGAGCTCATCCTGAACCTTTTCGATGGCCTGTTTGTGAGCATAGATTGAATCCTCTGCCTTTTTCAGATCAGCCTGGCTTTGGGCGAGCCTCTCAGAATGGACGGCCAGGTCGGCCTCCCATTTCTTGAGATTCTGGTCAAACTCCGCATTCCACTGCTTTTTGGCCACGGCGACCTCAGCATCCAGACGCTTCTGGAATTCAAGGTTGTCCTGCTTCGCCTTGGCGGTGAGTTCCGAAGCCTTCCGCAAGCCTTCCTGAGCCTCTTGATAAGGCAGAAGAAACAACGTCACGAAGAGGGCGGCTGCGGCCAAAAGCAGCGCCCCTCCCGCGAAGAGCACCTTTCGCGCCCGAACCTTCAGGGCATTCAGTTCCTGACGTCCCGCCGGTCCGGAGTGTCCGAAAACTGGAAAGTCCTTCACCCGGCCCCAGAGCTCGTCTTTTTCCAGAATCTCCCATCCTTGACGCCTGATCTCTCCGTCGTTGGTGATCTTCCGTTGCGCCAGCTGGTCAATCACCTCCTGCAGCGTGAAAGGACCGAGCACCTCACCCGCACGGCTGCGCATGAAGTAGGTCGGACGTTCGAAACGGGGCGTGGCCATGGAGTTTTATTATAGGTTAATAGTTTCTAACTTATTCTGGACAAGTCACAAGAAACGCCCGGATATGTTGAATCTATAAAATGCCCCCGATTTCACCTGCCATCCGGAGCGCAGACCGTCCATGAGCGCCCAGGACCGAGGTTGCGGCTGCCTGGTCATCATAGGCGTCGTCATGGTCGCAGGAATGTTCGACAAATGCACGGACAAGCACTCATCGGCCCCCAAGATCAGCCAGACGAGCACCGGCTATGTCTCTCCGGCCTCAGGCGGCTCCGGGTCCGGCGCGCCGGTCGTTTCCGAGCCCTTCGGGCAGCTTCAGAGCGGGGGATTCGCTGACAGCGAGTCAGCCCCCAAGATGGTCAACAACCTGGGCAGGCCGGCTTACGTCAAAGTCGTCGATGTCTCGGGTCGGACCCGGGCGACGATCTACCTCCGCGCCGGGGAGAGCTACGAGCTGGGCGTGAGCCCTGGAAGTTACCAGATCAGGCATGTCAGCGGACCGGGTGATGAATGGCGCGGGACCGAGCATTACTTCGGTTCCAGTTCAGATTTTCGGTCTGCCGACACCAGCTACATCGGATCAAGCCGAAGGCTTACGATCACCTTTTACAAAGTATACAGCCGGTCCGGCAGCGGCGGAAGCGGGACCAGAAAAATCGACGAAGATGAATTTCGAGCCATTCACAACAGACCCATGCCTGAATCAAAGTCCCACCCTCCCATCGGCTCATGAAGTCGCCTGAGAAGATCAAGGTAGCCAGAGCCGGCAAGGAGCTGGGTGAGTTCAGCGCCTGGGAAGTCTGCCGCAAGTGGATCGACGGGGAGCTGAGCCTCTCGGACGATTACTGGCGCCCGGGCATGACCAGTTGGGGAAAACTTCGAGAGATCAAGGAGGAGCTTCTAGCCGCCCAGAAGCCAGAGCCCACCGCGGACACCCCTGCCCCTCCCGCCCTGCCGGTCCCGCCTAAGCCGCCAGCGGGAAATCAAAACAAAGGGAAAGATGATGGCTGCGGCGGCACCGTGATAGGAGCCGTCTTTTTCATCATCGGGACCTTGACCCTCCTCATGGGATTCGCCGGGGACGCCACCGGTAGCGCCATTCGTCAGGGAGTCCTGACTCAGCAGATGACCAACGGCATCCTGCTGATGATCCTCGGTGTGCTGCTGGCCAAGAAGTGAGTCCCCTTGGACCAGTGTCAGCGTTTTCCTGACGAAACCAAAGGGTCACGGATGCGGACGCCCAGTTCGGACGCCGCGGCCTCGTTCCAACGCACGAACACCTCATAGCTAGGATCATGGCTCATGTCCCCCGCTCTGCCCTGCCCCGTCTCTCAGGCAAAACCAGCCCGCGTCATAATGGGCAGGGCAACCGGCAAACATGCCCCTTCAAACAACTTCAATAGATTGCTTGAAATAAAAGTGTGGGTTCGCAGAAATACGGAACCCCATGAACAGGTCATTGATCAACCTTGCTGCCATCGCAGGGGTGGCGGCACTTGGCTATTTTCTCGGGGTCGTCACGGCCTCGAAGACCATGGCGGCCAAAGACAACGTATCCATCGGCCATGTCGCATGCCTGTTCGGGGTCGTCTGCGGTTTCGTGCTTCTATACATCGGCCTGACAGACGCACAGATCAGGCGAGAGACCACCGAAGAAAAGTCCGCGAGGGCGGACGAGCAGGTTCGAATTGCCACGGAAATCAACCGTCTCGCCCTTGCCGTCGGCGGCCTTGCACCTTCCAAGGCTCAAGCCGTGACCACGGGAGGCGGCTCAGGCGAGCCAGGAGGGCTGACTGAGGCCGTGGGCGTGCTCGCGAAGGATCTTGCCTCAAGGGAGAAGGAAATGACGAGGCTGCTGGACGTGTTCAGACGGAAGGAGTCGCGAAACGCATTGGCGCGCATCGCCACCATCCGCGACACGGCAGAATTCACCAGACGGATCAACGACGCCGGCAAGCTGGATGACAAGGAGGCCTTGCGGCAGCTCATCCTTGAGATCGAAGCCGCAGTCGAAGACCTCGGCATGGAAGTGCTTCACATCGCTGCAGGAACTAAAGTGTCGGACCTTCCAAACGGAAGCTTCGCAATCCTCAACGCGTCGGACCCCGAGGTCCCTGCCTTGGCTGGAACAGTCAAAGAATCGCTCTCGGACGCAATCTTCCTGAGGGATGAATCTGGCAGACAGGTCTTCATCTCGCCTGCCAAACTGCGCGTCTACAGACTTTGACCATGATCAACTGGTTTGCTTCCCTCTTTTTTGCGGCGGTCGGCTTCGGTCTGGCCTTCATGATCGGCGCCGAGCTTGAGCTCTCTACAAACATTTGGGTGCCCATCGGCACCTTGCTCTGGCTCGCCTTCGGAATCATGCTGACCAAGTCTGGAAAGTTCGCGGAGGACGTGTCAGAACCAGTCCCAGGGCCGGACGACCCGCCCTCGACATCCGCGGGTCAATCCGAACAAAACCAGCCTGCTGAGCAATCCCTGCATGACGCAGTGGTGTCTCTGACTCAGGAACTGCGCGCCAAGGAGCTCGCCATGGAAAAGGTGCAGGCCAGGCTTACCGAGCGCGAATTCAGACGAAGCCTCTCCCGCCTGGCCACCATCCATGAGACGCTTGCTTTCACCCTCAGCCTCCTGAATCAGGGCAAACTTACGCACGCCGACGCGGTTGAGCAGATACGCCAGGAGATTGAAGCGGCGGCGAGCGACCTGGGGCTCGAACATCATGTCATACAGGCCGGATCCGCCATCAGCTCCCTTCCCCTCGGAAGCTTCGTGATCCTGCGAAGCGAGGCGGCGCCCAGCCCCGCCCTGGCGGGGACGGTCAAGGAAGTCATGACCACCGGACTCTGCGCCCGCGACGAGGCCGGCAAAGCGCATTTCATCTCACCCTCCAAGATCCACGCCTACAAACTCTGACCATGGCCAACATCATCGGAATCGACCTCGGGACCTCCACCACCCTTCTGGCCCACCTGAGCAACTCGGGTGAGCCCAAAATCTGCAACAACAAGGATGACGCGCCGCTGACGCACTCAGCAGTTTGGTTTGAAGGACCGAACACGGTCATCATCGGCGCAGAGGCCAAGAAGATGTACGGCGTCGCTAAGGACGATGAAATCTTCATCGAGTTCAAGCGGCGCATGGGCGAGGCCAATCTCTCGTACAAGGTGCACGGCAAGGAATGGCATCCGAGGGATTTCAGCGCGCTTCTGCTCCGCCAGATACGTGAACATTTCGAAGCGAACAACGGCCCGATCGATGCCGTCATCATCACCATTCCGGCGAACTTCCCGGACGAAGCCCGCGTCAACACGATCAGGGCGGCCCAGCAGGCGGGATTCAAGCTTGGCAATGACGCCCTGGTGAATGAACCCACCGCCGCCGCCATCTACTACGCAAGCACCTCTCCGACCAAACTCCGGGGCAAATACCTCGTCTATGACTTCGGGGGCGGAACCTTTGACGCCACCATCCTGGATGTGGACGGCGACGACATCAAGGTGCTCACCAGCATGGGCGTCCAGGAACTCGGCGGCAAAGACCTCGACGAGAAACTGATCGGACTGATCGGGCAGAAATACACCAAGATGACCGGCAATCCCTTCAATCCGAGCGAAACCATGGGTGAGCTGCAGCTTTCGCGGTGGGACGTCGAGCAGCTCAAAATCACGCTCTCCACGCGCGAGAAGGTCACGGTTCCCCTAAAGACCGACCGAGGCACCCTCCGGGCCGAGATCACCAGGAACGAATTCAACGAGTCCATCTCCACGCTCATCGCTCAGGCCGAGCTGGCGGTCGAAAACGCCTTGGATAACGCCAAGCTGCAGGCCAAGGACCTCGCCGGAGTCTTTCTGGCCGGCGGGTCCACCCTTGTGCCCGCGGTGGCCGAAAGCGTCGAACGCCACCTTGGCATCAAGCCCATCAGCCGGAATCCCGTCGGCTCCGTGGCGCTGGGCGCCTGCCTTTACTCCGCCATCCGCAACAAGGCCAAGCTTTCCGCGGCTCAGACGACGGCGGTCGGCGCGAAGCAGGTGCAGGACGTGACACCTCACTACTTCGGCACCATCTACCGCAACACGACTACAGGAAAACTGCTCGTGGAGACGATCATTGCGAAGGACCGCCCGCTGCCCTGCACTGAGACCAAGAGCTTCTCAAGGGGCGAACATCAAGGAGACGGCGTCAAGGTCCAGATCACGCAGTCCGGCGCGGAGCAGACCGACCCCGACTTCGTGGACGTGATCTGGTCCGGCCATCTGAAGGACTTGCCGCTTGTGACCAGCCCCACCGAAATCAAAGTCACCTACACCTACGACACCAACGGCATCATGCAGTGCCAGATAGTCGACGTGCTCTCCGGCAAGGAACTGACGGTGAAGTTTGATAAGAAGCCGGCCATCGGCGACAAGTCCTCCGGCCCCGGCGTCAACATCAAGGACTACACGCTTGAGTGACGTCCCATGGAGATCATCATCGGCATCCTCGTCATAATCGGGATAGCAAACGCCCTTGGAAGCATGTTCAAGGGGGATGACAGTTCATCATCGAGCACTTCAACAAATGCGCCGCCCCGGGGCGGCTATGGCGGAGGCCAGGGCAACAGCGGGAGCGGTGGCGGGGTCAACATGGGGCGGTTCGAGATCAGGGCGAGCCAGGTCATGCGAGGCAGCAACAAGGATCTTCGTGCCATTTCCATACAAGGCAGGGGGCTGCTTCCCGTTAATCGCGCGATGGAGATCCAGTTCGTGACCTGGGCCGAGGACGTCACGGATGATTCCAGCGGAGAACCCATTTTTTGCAGCCTGGAAAGATTTCGGCATCATGAAAATCCGACCTTTCAGTGCGTAAAGGACGCCGGAAGCCTTTCTCCCAACCAGGGCTTCGGAGACTGGGTCGAACTCGGGGTTGCCCCCCTCGACGCGCTGACCTTCCCGCGAAGCGGCACCAGAAACGTCCGCTTCTACTGCTACATGTCGGAAAAGACCGCGCCCAGCCTGCGCAAGAGCCTCCTGGGTGACACCTGCAACATCCGCATCACCACCGAGGAGACGGGTTACAAGGAATGGAAGGACAAGAGGATTGAGGCGCTCACCCTCTCCATGAGGCTGGGCGTCGCCATGGCCCACGCGGACGGCAGATTCGAACGCAGCGAGGCGGCCGCCATCAAATCCTGGCTGAAGGAGAGGGTCGACCGTCTCGACGATGACGAGCAGGCTGAGGCCAAGGCCAAGCTCAACGCGGCGATGAGAGATGCCGCCGCCGACGCCTCCTCCGGCTCCCTGGACGTCGCCACGGCCACACGCAACCTGAAGGCATCGCCGGTAAGGAATGCGACTTATGACGCATTGGAACTCTGCACGATCATCATGTCAGCCGACGGCGTCATTGATTCCGAGGAGATGCGCCTGCTCCGAAAAATCGGAGATAATCTTGGCATATCTGAGCAGGACATCCAAGGACTGACGGACAAGCATACTCCGGAGGCCGTGACCAGCTCAGGCGAAGGCGGCCTCACTGACGAACTGCTCGTGGGACTGGACGCCAAGATGCCCCCGACGGAGATCAGGAAAAAGCTGCGCGAGACCTTCGCGCGATACAACGGACTGCTGACGACCGAACGCGACCCTGCGAAACGTCAGCGCTACCAGGAATGCATCGAAGCCGTCGCCAGACTCAGGAAGAAATATGCATGACGCCCAGACGAAGCTAAAGCAGTGCCGGGAAAGGCTCGCCTCCAGCCTTTTCCGAGTCACGCCTACGGATCTGAGCAAAGAGCTGGCCCTGAGCGTGAACCCCCGGGACGGCTCCCTTTCTTCGCACATGCTGCGGGTGAACGCCGACCTGACCCCCACGCTTGAGGAGGCGGTTCAGCTGGCCTGCGGCAACCTCGGGTTCCCCAGGGACATTCTCGACGTCTACGTAATGCCCAAGAATGAAAGCAACGCTTACAGCAGCATGGATGGCAGCCGAGCCCAGGTTACCTTCAATTCCTATCTGGTCGAAGTCTCCGACCTCGAAGAACTTGCTTACGTGGTGGGACATGAGCTCGGCCACTACCTTTTCCAGGCAGCTAACATGTGGCACCTGACTCCAAACCTGGAAGGATGCATGTTCTCGCGTTACAACGAATTCACGATGGATCGCATCGGCCTGATCGCCTGTCGGAACGTAGATAAGGCGGTCTCGGCGAACCTCAAGATAATGAGCGGCCTTTCCAACAGACACCTGAGGATGGACGCGACGGCGATCGTGGCCCAATGGCGGGAGGCCTCAAAGGCCGCCGATACGACGTCAATGTGGCTCATGGCCACCCACCCTCCCACCGGATTGCGCGCCAAGGCGCTCATCCAGTTCTTCGGATCGGATGCTTACCGTTCCGCTACAGGCCAGACGGGCGGTGAGCCCATCGATCAGGTCAACGCGGCCCTCGGATCTGAAATCGACCGCCTTCTGGACAATCACGCCAAGAAACTGATCGCCGAGAAACTGGACAAATTAAGCGGCTGGCTCTGCGCTTTCGTGGCGTGCCGAGGAATCAAGTTGCGCCTTTCGAACCTTCGCCACGGCCTCTGCTCGGCGCCCGAGGAGATCATCAGACGTTGCCTGGGCGTGATCATCGAGGAGACACCCGAGGCATCAAGGCCAACTGTGAGCCATGACAAGCTCCTGTCAGCCCTCCAGGAAGCCTGCGAGCTGGCTCCGGGGCACACGCGTGTCTACCTGCAATCTGTCGCAGGGACCAGCCATGAGGTCAGACCATTGTTGAAGCAGCTCGATGAGATAAGCCGCCAGCACGGCATCATGATCATCCCTCCCAAGGGCTGATTCGCCCCTTGCTCAGAGATAGCGCTGGCGTAGCCAGGCGATGGCGTTCAGCTGCCGGGAGATCATCTCGCGCTCCTCAGCGCTCTTGGGGTGACGGGCGTTCCACTTCATGAACTGGTCCATTAGGTGACGTCGGATTCGCTTCTGATCCCACGAAAGATCGAGTCCGATCAGCCGGGCCAGTTCCTGGTCCGAATCGGCGGCACGGCCGGCCGAATCCCCGTCGACGTGGCGGTTCAGCACCTCGAGGCCCAGGCCAAGGTCGCCGCACAGCCGCTTGAGCTCTCCCAATATCCTCACCGGAATCACCCCGTCAACCCTCCCGGCCATGACGCAGATCTTCAGACCTTCGGACGCCATTCCGGGCACCTCACAGGACAGAAGCTCGCGACAGAGCGTTCCAGCGTCCTGCGACTTGCCTGAAGACATTTCGAAGGCGGCCTCCATGGCCTGACGCACGCTTTCTATCAGTTCATCATCCTCACCCTTGAATTTGGAAAGGCACCCTGCCATCCACTCTCTTGCGGAAGTCTTCGCCTTGTGAGGGTCGCCGTAGACCTTGTCGGCGAACGCAAAGGCGAGACATACGACCAGACCGGCCGCATTCTGACGTGCAAAACGCTGCTCGACATATCCCTTGCTGGTGAGCCTCACGTCAAAAGTGACCGAAGCGGCGGCCAGCATGCCGGCTCTCAGCCTTTCATCGACGATGGTCATGCCCGAAATGGATGCGGGTACCGCCATGCAGCTTAGGCGCAGCTTCCTTTCTCCTGACTTCGGGGCGCGGAGGTTCACAAAAGGAACGACGCCTACCGATGTCCACCCGCGGTCAATCCTCCCTGGAGGGGAAACCTTGCCGACCGTGGTCCTGAGGACGAACAGCCCAGTCTGGGCGTCCTGATGTCGGGGACGGGTGGCGTACACCTGCTGTTCCGTCTTTTCCGTGACGTCCTCAAGGGTGATGACGAGGTCGGTGATGACTTCGTGCGCAACCTCGAATCCGCCGCAGACGTCGATTCTGAACCCAGGCTGCCTCTCACCGGTGGCCTTGTCCCTGAGTTCGCAGGCTTCGGCGCGGACACGGAAGGGGCTGATCGGAGGCGGGGATACCCGAAGACCCGGGAACGCCTCCTTGAAAATCTGCTCCGCACTTTTGGGAGTAGGGGCCTTGGGAGACCCTCTCGGCGATGCGGCTGGCCACCTCGGCTTAGGCTGAGCAGGAGGCGGCAGAGGATCGTCACTCCGTCGCGAACGACGTTTTCTGAAATATACTGCCAGGCAGACGAACACAATTCCCAGCATGATCAGGAATGGTACGTGCATGCAGTTAAGACTGCGAAATGCTTATGCTGATAAACCTCCTGACAATCTTATAAATACTGACTGTAGGAGCATCCGAAAAATCATAGCTAAGACGTGCATCCTTATGGCGAAGGCAACATGCTCAGATGTTGGAAGCGTTAGGCCCGCCCCCTTAGACAGAACCTGGATTCCTTTCTTTTGCCTCAGCCATTAGTCTGCTTCCACAGAAATCGAGTTGTAGACGATCAGCTTTAAGTTAGAAAATACAAATGGAACCATTAGAACCGACAGACAGCCACGAATGCAAAGCATGCGGGCTTTCCGGAATAAGGCGGAACTTCATGAAGTCTCCAAACAACATCCTAGATCTAATTTGCCCAAACTGCGGATTTGAGGAGCGCAGATACTATAAATACATCATGGCTAGCCCTCAGCAAATGGCCATGTTCACTGAGAGAGAAATTAGAATTTATGAGATCATCAAGCGCAGACACGATGAGTTCCGGGAACGTCTGAGAACTCCCACACAGCAAAGCAACGGATGTATTCTTATTATTCTGACAATCCCAGCAGTCACTCTAATCAAACTTTTCGCATTCTGACCTGCGGCTGAGTGCGATCTGAACATCCTAGCGGAGTCCGACCCTCTTATTTATCATTGGATAGAGGGGCAGTATGTATGGGTGCAAGCACGGCAAGGGCCTTGCCGTGCACGGCATTCAAAACCACAATGAGATCCGACTCTACGTGCGACGGGCACATGCGCACGTTAAAGGGTCAGGCTACTAGCTAGTAGCCTGACCCCTTCTGCAATCTAGTGCAGTCGGCCGGGCACGGACAGCAACGGGCCACGGATGCGGACGCCCAGTTCGGACGCCGCGGCCTCGTTCCAACGCACGAAAACCTCATAGCTCGGATTATGGCTCATGTCCCCCGCTCTGCCCTGCCCAGCCCGTCAGGCAAAACCAGCCCGCGTCATAATGGTGTCTGACCCCATTAGAGGGGCCTGACCCCCTTTAGATTTACCTCCTGGCCCTGATTTACTTCTTCCAGCGATAGCACCACGGGTGTTTTGAAGGGGTCAGGCTACTAGCTAGTAGCCTGACCCCTTCTGTGATGAGCTGGGATTCTGCTCCTGACCCGCGGAAGGTCGCCGATCAGATAGAGCAGCCGGCCTGGTGTTCGTCATCGATAGGTAAATTGACACCAATTCTTCCGCATACATATGAGACTCATGCTTTCAAAAAAAGTGATGCTGCTTTGTGCGACGACGGCGCTCATGGCTGGCAGCCCCAAAGCTGTCAGCGCTGAGCCAGATTACGATACGCCGCCTGAAAAGGTGGAAGAATTAAAAGCAAAGTCACTCAAAGGCGACCCGGTGGCACAATACGAACTGGGTTGGCTTACCGTTCTAGGATGGGCCGGAGTGCCGAGAGACAGGGACAAGGGTCATGGGCTGATTATGCGGTCAGCGGTCGGGGGTTATGATGAAGCCCAAATCACTGTAGCAAGCCAGTGTCTCAACGGAAAGTTGACTGGGAAAATTGACCTTCCTGCAGCAGCATCCTGGCTTCACAAAGCGGCAGAACAAGGAAACCAGGTAGCATGCTTTCACTTAGCCAACTTATACCAAGAAGGTAACGACATCTTTCAATTCATGCTGGAAATTGATGGGCAAAAGACCACAAAAGTGGAACTGCTTAAGAAAGACGCAGAAATCAGCAGGCGATTCTGGGATCTGTCTGGGGTGTCAATAAGTGAAGTTGAATCGCTGGTCGCCCTGCATGCACGCATAGCCAATGGAGATTGGCGTGCCCACAAGGACGTTGCAGAACTGCTGCGCGAATGCGCTCCAAAAAAACTGAATGTCAATCTATGCAGCGAGTTTCACTCTCTCAAATACAGTGCACATCTTTTTGATGACAATCTGAAGAAGGCCGCAAATGGGGACACGCAGGCAATGGTAGAAGTCGCACGAAATTACGGGTCACCAGGCTGCCCCGGCCGCCCTAAAAAAAATCCGGATGAGCAGCAGAGGTGGCTTAACAAAGCGGCCCAGGCAGGAAGCATCGACGCCCTATACGAACTTGGGTCATTTTACTCCCAAAACGAACGCGCGAAGGACACGGCCAAATCTTTTGCCTATTTCAAAGAAGCAGCCGAAACGGGCCATGCAGCGGCGATGTGCTCTCTTGCGATCGCTTACGAGGCCAAGGGGGACCTACTTGAATCCAGCCGCTGGATGATAAAAGCAGCTGAAGCAGGAGACAGCTCATCCTGGTTCTACCTAGGCCATCGATATCAGAATGGCAAGGGAGTGCCGGCGAACTTCGTCAAAGCCTATGCTTGGTTTAGCATCTCCAGTACGGATGAAAAAGAAGGCTCTGACGGCGCCGCCAAACGCCGACTCAAAGAGTTGGCAACCCAAATGACCCCCGAAACAATCGCAGAAGCGCATGCATTAGCGGCACAACTTTGGGAAAAAATTGAAAAGAAGTCTTCTAAGAATCCTAACCCGAGCTCGGATTCAAATCATTCAAAGTAATTATTTAATAGATAGTCATACATGAGCCACTGCACATTACCATTCTTGGCTCTCGGCTTCCATGAAGCCATTGTCCAAAAGTTGAGTCAACGTGCATTAATCTGAACTCCCCCTGACTCCCGGGGACTAAGCCAAGCCAAACACCTCGCGGCGGTGCCAGGCGAGGTGGGCGGGGTCTGGGCGGAGGGTGGCCTTGGGCGCGAAGGAGAGGCGTCGGCCGTGGAGGTCGGAAAGCTTGAAGTGACTGCCCCCTGGCAGGATGGATTCGGCGATGTCGGACTTGGCGACCCGGATGCGGAGGTTGTCGTCGACGGTCCAGAGACCGGCGTCGAAGAGGTCATGGGCGGTCGGCGTCAGGGCTAGGCCGTTTTCAGGGCTGTCGGGGCCTCGTTGGGAGTGAGCGTGGATATGGGCAGCCTCCAGCGGCACGTAGGTCGACTTGGAGGCGATCAACCGGTACCCAGTCAGGGCGCAGGTGAAATGGTAGCCTGAAATGACTGAGACCTTGAAACGGGCATCCCTGCCCCGGTGAAGCTGGGCCTTGTAGGCCGCTTGGTCTTGGCGAATCTCGGTCAGCTCATCAGTAGACGGTACAGGTAGGCCCAGGGCGGCGTATAAGGCCACTTGTTCGTCTGGAGGGAAGTAGGTTGCCACGATGCGACGTCGGGCGTCCTGGCGGAAGCGCGGGTCTAAGAATCGGGACAACATGACAGGATCCAAACGCACTACCCTCTCTCCCTCGCCTACATGAGCATAAACCCCATCCGAAGCCATATGCCGGAACGGAAGAGTCAGGTCGATGGCATTGCCCCTACGGGGCGTGCAGATCGGCGAATAGGAACGGAAGCGCAAGTTAAGCTGAGCGTCCTTATGTACCAGACCATCCGCCCCGACCAACCCCGCCTCAACGAGATCTAAAACGGCAAGTAGTAGCAGCGGCTTATTTGGCGCCAGCCCTTTACGATCTTTTGCCACCCTAAGCCGAAGCAACCTACCAAGTGAGACATCAATCATTTTGATAAGTTCTGTTAAACGTGGTGCATGCGACAAACATATATTTATCTGACATTTATTAATAATCTCCTGGATCAAGAACCCATTAAGCTAAAGCTGATCTGCATGAAAGAGATCAGGCCCGGGCTCTATGAGGCCATCATTACCCAACGGCTAAGCGACGCACTAAAGGCGTCAGGCCTTGAACACGAACGTGCCAAGCTAGGCAAGGCAGACGCCCCTGCCCTGCTTTCGCAATTCCTGCACGCGCTGACACTCCAGACGCTTGAAAATGTTGATGAGGATGATGCCCGAACGAAGCAACTCGAGGTCGTCAATGCGATCCTGTCCACCCTTGAACGATTCAATCAAGCGCTTGCAGGAGACAAGGTTGAGCTCACCAACGAATATCTTCAAGGAGTCCGCGCGGTCGGCAGGAACGCTCTGCCTACGCCACCATCTACACCATTGAGTCAAAGCGCGCTCTTTACAGGGGCGTCCGCAAAACCGCAGCTCAGCAACGAACTGCTTGCCGAGATGCGGTCTGCGGACCGCGTCGACATACTTGTTTCCTTCATCAAAAACTCAGGATTACGCATCCTGGAAGAGGGATTTAAAGACCTCAGAAATCGCAACATCCCAGTCAGGATCATCACAACGACCTATATGGGAGCCACAGACGCCGAAGCGATTGAGCGTCTATCAGCATATCCAAACGTACAAATCAAGGTGTCCTACGACACTAATAGCACACGACTGCACGCGAAGGCCTATTACTTTGAACGCGCGAGCGGCTTTTCGACCGCCTACGTAGGCTCATCCAACATGTCCAATCCGGCGATGACGGGTGGGCTGGAATGGAACCTAAAAGCAACACAGTCTGACCTCCCCAACATACTCAGAGCATTCGAAGGCGAGTTCGAGACCTACTGGAATGATCCTCGATTCCAGAGTTACCAGCAGCAGAGAGATGCACAAAAACTCAAAAATGCACTAGTTGCAGGCAGAACGGACCAGCTTCCAGGACAGTCGATCATCCTTTTTGACGTCACACCGCGCGCCTATCAACAGCGCATTCTCGACACACTCGAAGCTGAACGAAAGGTCAGAGGGTCATTTCGCAACCTCCTGGTAGCGGCTACAGGAACCGGAAAGACGGTCATATCCGCCTTCGACTACAAAGCCTATTGCGAAGCAAATGGCAGGGCGCGCCCCAAGCTGCTATTCCTTGCACATCGCGAGGAAATCCTGAACCAAAGCTTACAAACCTATCGTCACGTCCTCAAAGATGCAGGATTCGGGGAACTCATGGGCGGTTCGTCCGGTGAAGCTGAATCAATGGACCACCTTTTCTGCACCGTGCAGACTGCGCAGTCACGACGTATTTGGGAAACCCTCGGCCGCAGCTACTACGACTTCATCGTCGTGGACGAAGCCCACCATTCG